>Ga0116231_10003992_pt1 | contig 30174 bp, 25 predicted proteins | sample S1TSphgellanicum_2_FD_89695 | JGI IMG/M metagenome (GOLD analysis project Ga0116231, IMG submission 89695) | Host-associated microbial communities from peat moss isolated from Minnesota, USA - S1T2_Fd - Sphagnum magellanicum MG | ecosystem: Host-associated > Plants > Peat moss > Unclassified... | reverse complement strand
CTTGATAAGCAAACCTTTTAGTTAAGGCTTGGTTATTGTGACCAAGGCGCGAGATAGGAAAAGGAGTCATGTCAAATAGCTTATGACGCGCTCCCAAGTCACAGGGTGAAACCCACTTGAGGGTTTCATAAAGTCAAGTTGCGGAAAGTTGGGACTTGGAGGCACACTCCCGGCTTCCAACTTTAAAAAGGGGTAGACGGTCGAGTTGGGAGCCTAGGGATTAAACTAGGAAGAGGGACTAACTTATCTCGTGTGAATCTGCATCCAAAAACCAACCACAAGAGGTTAGTTTAACATTCGGGACACCCTTTGGTGTTGGGACTTGCCACGGGCACTTGGACACACAAGACTCACCACGGCCCGGACTCGAGGGAAGCCACCACCTTCCCCCTTATAGTATTCTCTGTGGCTGGTTGCGGAGGCTACATCCGAATGGCACATTTTCTTGGGACTCCCGAAATGGAGTCCCGAAATTGTCCCGGCTTGACTCCCAGAACTTTGAACGGCCATAGCTCCTCGCTCCAAACTTGGATCTAGACGAGTCCTAAATCAAAATTGTATCTCTCGTCGAGAGCTTTCCAACGCCATATTGCACTTTCAATTTGGATGTCGACAAGAGGTCGATTCCCGACTTTTAGTGCTCGGGAGTCAAACTGCCAATTTGACTCCCGGCCCTTCTTTTGCCCATAACTTGGGCTGCAAATGTCCGAATGGCCAATGCAAGGCCGTTTTCGATATATACGTTTCAAGACCTTTCCAAAGACACCAAGAACGCCTCAATGCAAGGTGTTTTGGACCTTGCTGTCGAGCTCTAAACATTCGGGAGTCCCGGCGGACTCCAAACCTCTAACTTTTCCAGGTGTTGGGCTTCACCCCCACACTTGGCCAAAGTGGGGTTGCGACCAGGGACCCGTAGTCGGTCCTTATTTACATATAGTCGTAGTTGTAACTATCTATCCTCTAACCCATAGATAGATAGTCGACTATAGTTCACTACATAGTCGACTACTCTGACCTTGAATTAGTCAACTGTAGACTGTTGTCGTTTACTCATTGCGAGCCCTCTTCTAAGCGATGGCAGACCCATTCGCATCGTGTTGTTGTTGGATGTCACAAGCTGTTGTTGTTGGATGTCACGAGTAGCAAGTTACGTTTAGTTTGAGTTTTTATTGACCCGACTACAACTGAGTAATAGTCGATTATGATCGTTGCTCGGTAGTCTAGTCGATTATGACCGTTGCTCTGTAGTCTAGTCTATTATGACCGTTGCTCGGTAGTCTAGTCGACTATCTACGGTGCTCAGTAGTCTAGTTGACTATCTACGTAGATAGTTGGAGACTATAGTTAGTACATCGACTAAAAGTTGCATCGACTACGGGTCCCTGGTTGCGACAACTTAGGTCAAGAGTAGACTTGACTTCAGTTGACACACTCCCAACTCCTTAAAGGACTCAAATGTGAGCCCAAGTAGAAAGCAACGGATAAGGAAGGAGTCGAAGCACGCTCCCTAGCTCACAACACTTCGAGGGGTAGAGGGGCGTGTTGGAGCTCCGGGATGGGACTACGAAGAGTTGATAAGCTTTAGTCACTCACACGGGCCTGCACACAACCCACACAAAGTGATTAGTGCAAAGTTGAAGCGCCCTTGGTGCTAGGACAAGCCACGGGCAACACGGACACACCAAACTCACCATGGCCCGGACTTGGGGGAAGCCACCACCTTCCCCCTTATAGTATACTCTGTGACTCTCCATGCAGCCCACATCCAAATGGTTATTTTTCCCGGGACTCCCGAGTGAGAGTCCCGAAATCGCGCCAAATGGGACTCCCGGGACTTTGGAGCCCCATAACTTTGCAAGCAGACCTCGGATTGCAATGCGGTCTAAAGCAAAGTTGTAGCTCTCGTTGAGAGCTTTCGAACGCCGTGTCGCACTTCCGAATCGGACATCGAGAAGAGGTCCATTCCCGACTTTTTGTGGTCAGGAGTCAAATTGGTAGTTCGACTCCCGGCCCTTCTTTTGGCCATAACTTGTGTTTCAGATGTCCAAATGAGCAATGCGAGCCCATTTTAGACATCTACGCTCCAAGAGCTTTCGAATGATATAAAGAACGCCATGAACCATTGAGTTTTGACCCCTGTAATTGCTCTCTGAAGTTTTGAGAGTCCACCGGGACTCCATCTCCCAAAGTGGGAGTTGCCTTGGGAGTGTGAGGGTTCATTCCCTCATACTCCCTCATACTCCCTCATATTCCCTCACACTTTCTAACACTCTCGAGAGTATGTGATGTGACTCCCGGGCTTCCTCTTAGCTTAACTCCCGGGCTTCCTTTTGCCTTGACTCCCAGGTTTCCTTTTGCCTTGACTCCCGGGCTTCCTCTTGGCTTAACTCCCGGGCTTCCTTCCTCTTGGCCCGCAACCTTACAACCCCCTTAGCCTTGGTCGCGAGCCCAAAGCTAGGGTTGCGACATAAGTCCTCATGAGGGGAAGAAATGGAAAAAGTTCCTCCCAAATGAAAACTTCGTTAATTAGGCTAGTTCAATCTTTTGACGAAGCATGGGAAGAGGGTTTTCCACAAGACCCTCTTGGACTTACCAAGAAAGTGTTGGAATCTTGGGGACGCCTAAGTTAGCTTGAGACAAGGTCCAAGCCGCAAAAGTCGGCAAATGGCCAAGGATCCAAAAAGAAAGCAATTGCAATTATACAAAGGAAAAAGTTTAAGTGTCAATGAGGACATTGACCTTTTCTTCTAGTGGGGGAGAGTGTCACAACCTCACTTTGGGGCTAAGTGTGAGAATGCAACTCACACTCCTAAAGATGGGAAAATGGAGTCCTTTAGGACTCCCGAAAATTCAGAAGACGATTTGAGGAGTCAAATCTCTTTGCCTTGGTCCGTTCTTTATAACAATGGAAAGCTCTTAAAGCATAGATGTCCAAAATGGCCTCGCATTGCCCATTTGGACATCTGTAGCCCAAGTTATGTGCAAAAGAAGGGCCAGGAGTCAAACTGCTAGTTTGACTCCCGACCACTAAAAGTTGGGAATCGACCTCTTCTTGACGTCGTCTCAAGGAGTACAACATGGCGTTGGAAAGCTCTTGACGAGAGCTACAACTTTGGTTGAAAGCTCATCTCGATCTGAGTTAGGAACGAGGAGCTATGGCCGTCCAAAGTCCCGGGACTCCAACCCGAGACAGTTTCGGGACTCCAACTTGGGAGTCCCGGGAAAAAGAGCCATTCGGATGTAGCCTTCACGGTGAGACGTAGAGAATACTATATGAAGGAAGGTGGTGGCTTCCCCCGAGTCCAGGCCGTGGTGAGTCAAGTAGTCCAAGTTGCCCGTGGCTTATTCCAGCACCCAAGGGTGTTCCCGAATGCTAACTAACCCTCTTGTTTTTGGTTTTGGATGCAGATTCAAGCTTGATCTTGTAGTCCATCTTCCTAGTCTAATCCCGAGACTTCTAGCACGCCCCTCTACCCCTCTTTAGTGCTGGAAGTTGGGAGCGCCCCTCAAGTCCCAACTTTCCGCAACTCAACATAGTTGGACCCTCAAGTGGGTTCAACCTGGGACTTGGGAGTGTGTAAATTATTTTTCTTTTGATTTTAAGCTAATGTTTTATGTTTTGTGTAAAAATATCCAGCTTGATCATTTTCAATTCATTCCATTCTATGTTTTGAGGGACTTTTTCCCAAGCCCCCCTCTAAACAAATATTTACAAGAATATGCTAAGGACATAGCTCAACACATGGCTTCATTACCTTCTCAAAATCTCTAGGATTGAAAGATCATGTGACCATAGTGTTTCAAAACTTATTCACTATGAGGCAACATAATGTTTGGAGTAACATTTCGTTTACAATTTATGTTATTTTTTGAATTTGTTGTTGGGTTCTATTTTGTGTTATTTGGTGTTTTCTTTTGAACTTTGTTCAACTTCTACTGTTGTTCAATATAATTATTCTAGTGTTTTGTTTTCATTATTTGTTTAACAAACAAATTGATTTGATGTAAATGAATTTCAAATTTTTGTTGTTTTCATATTTTCAAAACCATTTATAAAGTTTGCAAGAATGAAATTCAATGATACCTCAATGATAGGTTTGTGTATTGAATCATTTTGACATTTCAATTAATCGAATGTTTTTTTAAAAGATGTTTTGAACCACATTCCGCCCTTTTTTTTTTCCTTCAAATTTTAAACACATGCCAAATTTATTACATCATTTAAAATTTAACCTTCGATAATTAGTATATTTTTGTAAGTAAATAATTTCAATTTTACATTTTTTCCCTCCCCCTTTGATTGATGCCAACCATAGGGGACTAAGTATGTTGATCATTATTTTTACCGACATTTTTTCTAAATACATTTTTTCCCTTTTACTTCATTTTTTCAGAAGAGTTTTAGAACTTCGTTCATTCCATTTCATTCCTTCGAATGTTGGAATAGTATCAAAACTATTCATTTCAGCATCACAAATTATTATTATAAATATTTTCACCATCAATAATTAATATATTTTTATAAGCAAATAATTTTAGATTTACTTTTTTTCCCTCCCCCTATGGTCAATGCCAATCATAGGGAACGACGTATGTTGATCATTATTTTTACCCACAATTTTTCAAATAATTTTTTTTCCCTTTATTCCATTGCTTTGGAAGATTTTTAAAACTTCGTTCCTTCAATTTCCTTCCTTCGAATGTTGAAAAACTATGAAAAATATTATTTTCAACATCAATAATTATTAATCATAAATATTTTCACCATAAATAATTAGTATATCTTTATAAGTAAGAAAATTCAGTTTTGTGTTTTTCCCTTCCCCCTATGGTCGGTGCCAACCGATGGAGTATTTTTTTATCTTTTATTTACACAAATTTTTTACAAATATTTTTTTTCCCCTTTATTTCATTGTTAGAAATTTATATATTTTGGATTTTATTATTACTCCCTAGACTATAGTCGGCATCGACCATAAAACGGACAACAAAAATTGATTAGTTTTTTCAACTTTGTTTCTACAAAATAACATTATTTAATATCAAGTCCTTATATTTAATAATTGCCACATGTCATCAAACATAAATTTACAATTAAACTTGAACTTATAATTAAACTCAAATAGCCTTATATTTAATAAATGTGAGGATATTTGTGGGTTCATTCTGAATGAAATATGGGCATCCTTCTAAATGGATATTTATTCATCAATTTTATTGATAGTCACATTTTTGTCATCAACATATTAAATCATTAATTAAATATAATTTCTCAATTACATCCAAATCTATGGAATGCATTTGTTAGGTTTTGGTAAATGACGTATTTAGGCTATTTGTTTATTTAGGAAAAAAATATTGTATCATCATTGAAAAGTAATTTTTTTCTATTTTATTGTTACAATTCATGTTTGTTTAGTTATAAAAAATAAAAATAAAATTCCCCCACTTTGGCATTTGATTTTTTTCCAATATTATTTTTTTAAGGATAAGAATTATAACAATCCAATGATTTGATTAATTGTTCCACTCCCAAACCCCCTCCACCAAATAGTTGGAGTCAATTATAGTGAGATTTGGGCGACATCTTAAATTTTTTGCAAGCATTAAAAATATTTATTTAAATACTTTCAAATCATTTAAAAAATTCATGTGTCTAATAAAGTGTGATAAGTTCTGACATTATTTTATGACATAAGTCATATCAATTAGGCTCAATTGTATATGTCAATACATTCTCTTAAAAATAAGATTTATTTTCATAATTTATGAGGCCATTCTTATTACCCACTTAAGGTTCGCACCCATTAACCTCCAACTACGAACCTATTTAAAGACACAATTGAACCAACCACCATGATTATCAAGAGAATTGGAACCCAACAAAAAACTATTATTGGTTCATGCACCATTCATCTTGCATGATGCAATGGTAGGTGCCTTCTCATTGTTGCAATCACACTATGAATCCAATGTTTTCATCGAGGCCCTAGAATTGAAACCAAGTGCAATTGCCATGTTCACTCTTCTCTAGGACAAGTTGATCCAGTTTTCTAATGAACTTAGTGATAGGATTTCATTCAGAATACAACTTGTTGAATATTTTGTTTTCCTTTAATTGATTTTTTACTTTTCTTGAGACCTTTCCTATGTGTTATTCTATTTTATGTAATTACATTTGCTTGCATACTACTAGCCTTTTGTTAGTGTCATCCTTGCAGGTGTTCATTCACACTTAAGCTTTGTTTATGCATAGTGAGAACATAAAGTTATTCTATGATTGCATCCCATTTTCCACTGAATGAAATATAGTTCTTTTTGTGATCATTGTGATTATTCAACTATGACATTAGAGCTATGCATTACCCAACTATATCCATCAACTTCATTACAAGGCTCCAATGTTCAATATCTCCAATATAAACTGAAACTACACATACTATTGTTCATAGTGTTTTAAACATTACATTTAATTAATTTTTTTGTAATGCAATATATTACTAAATTTGAGCCTTTTAGTCAACAATAACAAATACTTGTAAGCATTCTAGTTGATACTAAACAAATGTTCATAGATTTTTTCTTTCCATCGTGTATGTCATTCTGTGTATTTTCACAAAATATGTGCAACACATATTCACACAACACTACACATTTTCCACTAATATAAAATCAACCATTATCATTTTTAATCCACCATAGGGCTATTCTTTACAAATTCATATTTGTTGTGTTAGATCGATCACCTTCCTTGTTCAAAATAGCAACTGCTTCGCCATACTATGGACTTGATTTTAGACGAGACTTTGGATTGGACTCTCAACTGGACCCCACTTATTCGCCGCAAGGAGGAAGTTTCATTCACATTTGCTTTCGACTATGCTATTTAAAGAACAATTCCACACATTTAAAGTTTTAAAAAAAAAACATTGGAATAATTTACAACTCTCATAACTTCTTCTCATTTCACTACAAATTTCCATGTTTTAGTGCATTTCATTTCTTAAATAATTTTTTTTGTTGCATTATTTTCATCGTAATCCTTAAGGAACAAATTATCTTCCAAGTTGCTTTTGTTTTTAGACAATTTGACAATTGACGGAAATTGTGATTCTTTGTTGTTGCATCTTTTCTCTAATGTTCTTATGCTTAGCTTTTTTTGTTTTCACATTGATCCTCTTTATGACCATCTTAATTAGTTCAAAACTATTTTTCCCATGTTCCGCATTCACGTTGTCAATATCCACACCACCTTGTTTTTTATTTTTTGTGTCTCTAGAAGAGTGTAATACTCTTCGATAGAAGCATCTATACAAGTATGTTCTTCATTCTCCGAAGCCGATTATTTCCTTAAACTAACGGTTAATATCACGAAACAAGTTAATCGACTTTAATTTTTTCTTATTAACAATGTCATGTGCTTTTATTCATACATTTTCAAATTCTTATGAAAAACGTGATATTTACAAGCTTGTCAATAGTCCTCATTTGTGTGTATTCTTGTGGTTTCAAACATATGATGGTGACCCCCCCTCTTCTCAATGCCATGAATCCATAGTGATTCCGTTACATGACCCAAAATATTTTTCATCTTCACTTTAGGTCTTCTCCTTCTTCAAATGCCAATTATGATGGTGTTTTTGGCTCTTCCTCCTCCTCTTCCTCTAGTGTTCCTTTTTTCTATTCTACTAGTGTGTCATGGTTTGCATCATATTTTAAAATAGACAATCATACTTGTCGTCATCTATATCACTTTCATTTTCTGGCCATTTCTTACATGACATTTCTACCAATGAATATTAGTTTGTTTTGTTCGTCCCTAATAGATATTCTACTTGGCATAATAAATGGGTCTTGTAGTTGCGATTTGTTGGGTTGGTTGGCCACATATTGTCTCCAAAAGTTTGTTGCAAGTTGTTCACAAAACCCAAATTAAACATCCGTATCATTATGACTTAAATTTTGTATTTTTGCACATTATTTTTCAATGCCCAATATCCTACGCGAACACTATAGTGTCGCAACCCTACTTGGGAGAGTGTGAGGATGAGACTCACACTCCCAAAATTTGGGACTTGGGAATCCTCCGGGACTCTCGAAACTTTAGAGTTCGATTACATGGGTCAAAACACTTTGCATTTGGGTGTTTTTTATATCATTGGAAAGCGATTGAAGTGTAGATGTTAAAAATGGCCTTACATGGCCATTTGGACATCTACAACACAAGTTATGGCAAAAAGAAGGGTCGAGAATCAAATTGCCAATGACGCATTCCCAACTCCTTAAAGGACTCAAATGTGAGCCCAAGTAGAAAGCAGCGGATAAGGAGGAGTCGGAGCACGCTCCCTAGCTCACAACCCTTTGAGGGGTACAGGGGCGGGTTGGAGCTCCGGGATGGGACTAGGAAGAGTTAACAAGCTTTAGTCACTCACACGGGCCTGCACACAACCCACACAAAGTGATTAGTGCAAAGTTGAAGCACCCTTGGTGCTAGGACGAGCCACGGGCAACACGGACACACAAGACTCACCACGGCTCGGACTTGGGGGAAGCCACCACCTTCCCCCTTATAGTATACTCTGTGACTCTCCACGCAGCCCACATCCAAATGGCTATTTTTCCCAGGACTCCCGCGCGGGAGTCCCGGAATCGCGCCAAATGGGACTCCCGGGACTTTGAAGCCCCATAACTTTGCGAGCAGATCTTCGATTGCGATGCGATCTAAAGCAAAGTTGTAGCTCTTGTCGAGAGCTTTCGAACGCCGTGTCGCACTCCCGAATCGGACATCGGGAAGAGGTCGATTCCGGACTTTTAGTGGTCGGGAGTCAAACTGGCAGTTCGACTCCCGGCCCTTCTTTTGGCCATAACTTGTGTTACAGATGTCTGAATGAGCAATGCGAGCCCATTTTAGACATCTACGCTTCAAGAGCTTTCGAATGATATAAAGAACGCCACAATCCATTGAGGTTTGACCCCTGCAATCGCTCTCTGAAGTTTCGGGAGTCCACCGAGACTACATCTCCCCAAGTGGGAGTTGCCTTGGGAGTGTGAGTGTTCGCTCCCTCACTCCCTAGCACTTTCTTGCACTCCCGGGAGTATGTGATGTGACTCTCGGGCTTCCTCTTGGCTTAACTCCCGGGCTTGCTCTTGCCTTAGCTCCCGGGCTTCCTTTTGGCTTAACTTCCGGGCTTCCCTTTAGCTTAAATCCCGGGCTTCCCTTTGGCTTAACTCCCGGGCTTCCTTTTGGCCCGCACCCTTGCAGTTCCCTTTGCCATGGTCGCGAGCCCAAGCTAGGGTTGCGACAGCCAATTTGACTCCCGACCACTAAAAGTCGAGAATCGACCGGACCCTGATGCGTGCAGTGAAGTGCAACACACCGTTGGAAAGCTCTTGAGGAGAGCTACAAGTTTGCTTTAGACCTCATCCTAATTGGAGGTCTGAGCAAAAAGTTAGGATCGTTCAAAGTCCCAGGAGTCCAAATCAGGACAATTTCGGGATTCCTCCTTGGAGGTCCCAGGACAAAAAACCATTCGGATGTGGGTGCCACGGAGAGGCACAAAGTATATTATATGGGGGAAGGTGGTGGCTTCCCCTGAGTCTGGGCCGTGGTGAGTCAAGTGAGTCCAGAGTTGACCGTGGTTTATCCTATCACCAAGGGTGTTCCATAATGTGAATTAACCAACTTGTTGGTTGGTTTGATGCAGGTTCGAGTAAATGAATAACTTGTCACTCTTCCTAGTCCCATCCCGAAGCTTCAACACGCCCCCTCTACCCCTTTTAGTGCTAAAAGCTGGGAACGTGCCCCGAATCCCCCACAATTTCGCAACTTGAGTAACTTAGGCCCAACTTGGGGCTAATTAGGGATTTGGGAGCATGTCATATAGTCTGCATCTATCACTTTCATCTATCTTTGATCCACTACTAAATACAAATCCAAATTTCGAAGAGTTTTAACATGCATTTTCATAGTTCCAAACCTAGCCTTGCAATGAAATGCAATCTGCATCCAAGGTGCTTCTTTTTCATTGCATACAATCTTTGAGGAGGTTTTTGTCCATTTTGTATTTATCATTTTTTAACGTCCCTTTTACTATGTGGGTTGTGAACATTTATGTTGGTTAATTATTAAAGTTGTATTGTTTGATTAATGACTATTTATCTCAATAGTCATAATATATATTTCCTTGCTAAGTTTAATTAATGCAAGATGTTTTAAAATGTGCCAAGTACTAGGAATTAATCTCTTTGAAATTAGATACCATTGGTCATTCTTTTTGCTTAGTCTTTTATTTCCTTTTCTATTAAGTGGGGTTTCACCTTGGGCTTTTTTTTGCAATATATATAATTTTTTCTTTGGTTTTTACATTTGCCCATTTTGTCTATTTGTAGAATGCCCCATTTCCTGATTTCTAACAATCTATGTAAAGGGTCAAATCAACTATCATTTTGAGGAATTTGCCATGGTCGTTCTATTTGCTTAAAAATTGTGTCCAAAATTGAATACAACAACATGTTTCTTTCTTGCATAGAATTGTGAATGGTAGCTTGCTAGTAATCAATGATCTATTTGTCATTGATTGTAAGAAAACCAATTAAGATGGTAATATTGAGTAAGGCAATTAAGTGTGTGAATTAATAATATTAGGTTGGAGGATACATTCATTTAGTCCAAGTATTAGGATTGTAATATTATATTAAAGGTATACCAAATGCAAGTGGAAATTCATGTACAAAAATTGCAAATAGATAGTGGAGATTTGAAAACTGTAATTAAAAATTTATTGGAAATGTAATGACAATGCAACCACTTTATGTTTTTTTTAGGTTTCCTTTGGAGTTTCGAGGATTGAATGGGTATTGTATATGTGTTTTTTGGATTTTCAAAAATTGAGAATTATTGGATTTTTTAAGAAGCAAACTTTATGTTCAACTTCAGCCTTAATTCATATCAAAATGTTTAATGAACCAAAAATTATTGCAAAGAATGGTATTTTGGTTTATCTTTCATTTGTTGGGATTTCTTTTTTTCTAACTATCGTAGACATCTCATGGTTTCAAGGTAGGGCTTATCATTTGGTGATTCACAAGTTGTTTTAACATTTTATTCTTTAAATCTTGTGGCACCTAGGTTTGCCTGCCTAGAATTGCATAAAGTTGTTTATTAGGTTTCATAAATTTTGTTGATAGGAGGTTGCCAAGGGAAACTAAACCCTCCATCGACAAATCTTGCAATAAACTTGTGAAAAAATGTTAAGGAATTGGTTTTTTCAAACTTGCGCAATCTTGAAAGAAATCCATGGCATGTGTAAACATCGCCCAATGGTAGTTTTCCATATCTTCGTTCAAAATGTTTATAATTTCTTTGAGCAATGCAAGATTTTCTTTGTCAATTTTTGCATTCGCCCATCGCCATATTGCCCATTTAATTATCTTGTCAATTTGCCTTTTCCATTCTATTCTCCATGTCTTAGTTTTTAGCAAATTCTTAAAGGGGTTTAATTGAGTTGGATCTTTTCGATATTCCAAAGGTTTTGTTGTCATTTCGCATATTCTATTTGGTATACTTGAAATTAATGTGTATTCAATCATAGTTTCAAAGGTGTTTGGAGTGACTATTCATGTAAATTTTATTTTTGCCATTGTGAAATAGATGTGTAGTAATTGCAAATAGATGGTAGCTGTAGAAAACATGGAGCTAGTAAGTTCGAGTGGAAATGGGAAAAAATGTAGTTTTCTTTTTCAAATGCTAAGAACGATCTTAGACATAAAAGCTTTGATAAATTGGATTCAAATAAAAAATAGACTGAAATGATATTCAAAATGTGTGGCTTCATATTGTTTCAATTCCCACTAACATACCTTTTGGAGATGAATAGGTAGTGTTTCGGTTGACACAAACCTCTTGGTTGTGAAGAGGTAGAGTTTACATTGGCACATAACTCTTGGTTGCAAATAGGTTCTATTCATCCATTTTATTTTGTTATTCTAATTTATTTTTTCATCAATTTCAAAATTTCATCCCTTTTATTTTGTTCATCCATTTAATTATTTGGCTATCTTTTTTTCATTCATTATTATGTTTCATCCATAATTATCGTTCATCATGTATGTGTTCCTCCACATCATGCTATATTTTGTGTCATGTGTCAAGGAATATTCTTTTAATATTTTTTTGATGTCAACAAAATGTTCCAAAAAAGATTCGATCTTGCTCACGCTCATGCTTCCACATTCACCAAATAGCATCCCTGCCCACCTGGTAAGAACTTTTTAGAAATGAACTGTTCCTACCCTAGAGATGCAACTTAAAGGTGCATAAGGAAGTCACCTAAGGACCTTGGAGCACAATACTTGTAACTTCACAAAGGAATCACACAACGAGTCATAATTTGAGGTCAAAATGAATGAATGACCACCCTTGAAAATTAAAGAAGCTGCATTTTCATAATTTAAGGTCCAATCAACCTCACAAAGAGGCATTTTACAATGTTGATTAGAGATTTTATTTAAGACTTCTCTTGGAACTGTGATTTATGGGGCTCACCACTAGCCCATTGGGCTAACTAAACTCAACCCTGGGGTGTGGCATGGCCCCCAATGGGTTGACCAAACTGGGGTATGAGGCAAGGTGCTTTGTAGGTGCAAGGTGCTTCCTGTTTTGAGGAGGTATTATAAATGTGTGTAAGGTGCATTTGACGTGCACGAAGAAATTTCTCTGAGGTGCGCTCCAAAGACATAAAGCACAATTCTAGGAGTACTTTACAGCAGTCAAGCGCACCTGGAAGAGGTCGGGTCGAACCCTGGTATGCCCAATTCATGGTCAAATCGTGAAATTCGCAATTTCCTGGGTGCTTACTCTACAAGCTACAATTGATGTAAACCTGTCAAAACTTTATTGCAAGAAAACACAAGGTGGAAAAGGAAAGTTAGAAAACTTAAAGAAGAAGGGGAAAAAAGGTCAAAAAGGGAAAAGATAGATAGAAACACATTGGTAGCCTAGAGAAAGCTTCCACATTGAGAAAATGAATATTTTTTTTTTCAAAAAATCAATTCTTTTTGTATCTTTGGGATTATTCTGTTTTTTATGATATAGTATAGTTTAATAATGTCGTAACATGACTAGTCAGAATGTTCATATTGTAATTTTTAATTCTGGCAAAATTTCCCATCCTAGTGACAAATAAGAAGCTCTTGGAACTAGTACAAAGTGTTTTTTTTGGGGAAAAGAAGGGCACATTGTCGCCACATTGTGAGGAAATTTGTTTTTGAATTGGCCGTATGTAGACAAGGTTCCAGCGTCCCAAACATATGTAAACTTTTCTACTTTCCTCTCTAACCTGTAGCCAAATTTGGCTGAGTCCTCTTTTGCCAAGCCACTGACTTCACAATTTTGAATAAAAAGAAAACGCTAATTGTAACTTGTCATAATTATGACCATTTTCATCACTTCAATGCCAATTTAAAAAAAGACTATTTCACTATTGTAGGGATAATTTTACTAACTCTAGCAGTCAAGGATTCTTTTCAATTTTGTGATATCGAAAAAAGAGAAAGTTTTATGAGTCAAATCATCACTAGAATACCACATTCTCACAAATGTTTCATCAGAAAATGGACCAAATTTGTCACAAAATAATCAAAAGTGTTATGATGTAAAATCACTGGCAATCATCCCAATTTTTTAAAAATATTAATTGGCTTCACGTTTCTAAAATGTTGTCTAAATTGTAGAAAAATGGAGAAAATAACTGCCCCAAAACTTTTACAGTGTCAAAATGTGATGAAATATTTTCCCAATTTTTTTTTTCCTCTTGAAAACTTTGCAATTTTTTTCCAAAACAACTCAGAATCTGTGATAACATATTCACTTAAAACTTTCAAGGTCAACATTTTAGAACATTCACCACAAACCCAAATAATTTTTAAAAAATCGCTGAGTTACTCTAGCATCTAGGGTTAAATTACTAGAAAACGAAGAGAGGGAGAGAGAAAAAAAGGGTTAGAACAACGAATAGTTACCTAAATACTCAATTCTTTTAGTGTTTTTTGGGGCTTACATTGATGATGGGGTTCCAATTTGGTGTGCCACCGGGCGCCCTAGAACCCACACATAAAACATACACACAAAAATAGGTAACACTGCAATTCTCTTACAGAGTACGGAGGGGGCGCAACAGACAAACAGCCAGACCAAGACCGGGTGCGTCACAGAATGGAATGATAGTTACCAACAACAAAAACCAAAGCGGGGGTCGCTTCGGAGACGATCTGATAAAAAGACAAAACCAAAGCGGGTGGTCTCTTCGGATACGTCTGAGAAAAGAAAAACCAAAGGGAGCTGCATGGTTGCAAGAAGAACAAGAGTACCATTGTACGCCAGAACGTACCTTTGTGGTGGGCTTCGAGGAGGAGGAGGAGATGCGTGCAGGGCGGCGGGATTGAAGCAGCAGCGCTTGAGTGTTGCGGGCGATGGGGCAGCAGCAGCAGCAGTACCGGGAGGGAGCCGGAGGTGGTGGTAGCAAGACACGAGGTGGGCCGACGACGAGCAAGGCCGGAGAGAGGGGTAGTACTGGTGGTGGGAAGGCGGGCAGGGGAGGGAGTGGGAGATGGAGAGGGGAGAAAGGAGGAGGAGGAGGATCGGCGACGGCGGGTCAAGACGGCGGGGGAGGGAATAGTAGGGTTAGAGGAGAAAGTATGGGCGTAGCGGCGGAGGAGAGGGAGGGGGGGAGAGGAGGAGGGGTAGAGGAGGAGAAAGCGAGCTATAGAGGAGGAGGAGGAGGGAAAGGGGGAGAACGAGGATTGGGTAATTGGGCGGCATGGTCAAGGCTGTGGGTGAATTGGCAGGCGGCGGCGACGAAGGCAGTGAGAGTGTATTTCTTTTTGCAAGTGGTACTAGGGGAAGTGGAACGGAGGGTGCGGCACCAGGTATGGCCGGTTTTGAAAGTGTGGTTTCTTCTCTTCACTAGGGTGGCCCGTTTGTTGGCTCTCTTGGCACTCGAGTGCAGTATTCGAGGCTTTGCCTCGCTGTTTCGCCTCGGTTCCACCGCCCTGTTCCTGCTCCTTTGGTGCTCTGCCCTCAATCTGTGTGTACTGGCGGGTTTCTTCAGTTTCCTCATTGTCATGGTAAGTAAAAATCTCTCTCTCTCTCTCTCTCTCTAATACTGTGATTTGTTTCTGCACTGCTGTGTTATTGGAATACACAGCATGTGCCACTGTCATGTGCCTCCCTCTTCCCTGTCTTCTTCTTCTGGTTTGGCCTCATGTGGCATTATATCACTACCTCAGTGCCTCAATACCTAGGGCACTTTGGAAGAGCTCCCTCCTGCATCTGTATAATATCAGTTTGGCATTACTTGCCTGTGTGGGTTTATTCTTGATAATTGCTGCCATGCAAATCATGTTAGGGTTTCTGGTCTCTTCATGTGCAATCTGCGGAAATGGAACTCACTCACTCTCCCATCCATCACGATCTTTTTTAGGGTAGACTTCTGTTTGTTCAAACCCTTGTGTCAATCTTACTGTCTAACATTGAGGGGATTGCAACAATGTAAGTTGTGGGACTTTGAGACATATTATGTAGGAGAGAGGCCATTACTAGGTATGTCAGAGAATTACTCCTCGTTTTCAAAGAAAAGATGATCACTGATCAAGAATGACCAGTGTTGAGCGGCTGCAATTTTTGCAAGTGCATCACCATCTTGACCCAGGAAAGATTCTTTAATGGCTCTTTATTTCTGGATGAGTTTTCAAAGGACGTGGCATGTTTCTTCTAGTAAAGCTGTGGAATGCAGCATTTACACCATCTGGCTCCTGCCATACAGGGTGTGAGTTTGTGTAAGGTGTATGCTGAATCTTGTCTACAGTGGTTGACAAGTTCCTTCAAAGTTTTGGGGGCCTGTCAATCGCAGCTGTGAGCTTGTGGTCTCATTCTTTGTCTTCCATCTCTGCATCCAACTGTTTCCTTTGTTTGCACTGGAAACAATTTGGATGCAGACAATTTTATGTGTAGCAACAGTGGTATTTTGGTTGTGTTTGACTACCATTGGAAACTGCTTTGCATGGCAAATGTTGGGACTCAGGGATGAAGTGTTTCCTGGTAGAAAAAAATCTTTGGATGTGGTATTGTGGTCAATTCTACCATTTTGTCCCATTACATGCCCATACTCCCTGAAATTTCACTCCCTGAACTCACTGTTTTCAATGCTGAGAATAGGAGCTTCACTACACAGACAATCTACCATATTCAAAGTTAAATTAGATTTGGGACTGATATGGCTTTGGAAGTGTGAATTTTTCCTGCTTTGTTTAATTCAGGGCTGGTTGGTATTGTATATTCTGCTCCCTGCTATGGAGGTACTGATGCTGAAATGCTGAGAATTGCAGGCAATGGCAGCAGCAGCTGTGCTATTGTGTGGTTACACTCCTGCTATTGTGCTGATTGCAGTCTTTAGCACTGGAGTGCTTTGGCTGTATGGTAGCTTCTGGATGACAGCAGCAATTGTTTTAGTTGGAGGTGAGTCTTTGATGATGCCTATATCCTTCTGGGATTCTGCTCCTATCAGTAGTTTCTTTGTCAATATGTGGTGGCTCAGCCTCCATAGTGCATAATCTTTACTTGTCTGAGACAGGCTTGGGTGGTTATTGGCTTTCCAGCTACTAATGAGGAAAATGGGCAAGGTCAATTGTACCAGCAATGCAGTGTCTTTGATGTAGATTGTTACAGGACAAGAAGGAAATGTAGGTGCTCACTCTGGATCTTTGGTATCTGAACCAGGTGGTCTCTTCATTGGAGATTGTGCTAGACTGGCAATTTTGCTAACCACAGGGTATGCAATGTATGGAGTGATAGGACATGGAGGGTGGGTGGGTCTGCTCCTATGTACCAGCTTGGCATTCATCTCCAGCGATGCTGTTTTCTACTTCCGTAGCTCATTTAGTGAACAGGATAATAGGGTCCCTAGAAACAATGTAGATACAGAAGCCCCACCTCCTGAACAGGCTAAGGGGTACAGTACGCCACATTCAGATGTATTTCAGCCAACTGCAGATGTAGGGCGCTCAAGCATGGGTGCATCTACCAGTGGCCGTGGTGAATGTGACTTGTTGACAGCTGATGAGGAAATAGTTCGAGTGCTGGATTGCAAAGACCACTACACAGTCCTTGGATTTGTGCGATTTGACAGCTTCGACCTTGCTGACCTCAAACGAGAATACAGGAAGAAGGTGCAGCACTGGTCACAATGTCAAGCCGTTCACCTTCAGTTTGAGAGAGAAAAGATGCTGGTGGTCAGGTCTTTGAAGTTAAAGATTCTTGGCTAGTTAAATGATATGCTTTCAGTGCAAGTGTTTGTATTCTGTACATTGCTCTATTGTTGGCCTCTTTCACATGATGGCTCATTCATGTGGAGCTAGATAGAGTGTGTGTTTGCAGCTGACTTGCTATTGCTTGGTGCCTGAACATCATTGCTGGGTTTGAACTGCACTGGGACCTGGCAGGCAATGCAGGTCTTAGTACCACCTGCACACATGTTGGTTCATTCACAAGCAGCTACAAGGGCTTTCTGTTTGCATCTGACTTGCTATTGCTTGCTGCCTAGATATCATAGGCTGGTATCTTAAACTGCAAGGGACATGGCAGGCAATGCTGGTGCATCCTGACAAAAATGGGGGAAATGAGAAAGCAGAGGAGGCCTTCAAGAGATTGCAAAATGCTTATGAGGTATCCTGCATTCATCTTGTAGCTTTTGAATCTTGGGTCTTCTTATCTGTAAAAGTGCACTAGTCTCTGGCAATTAAAAAAGCAAGGCACCTTTTGTGTGTGGCAGATATAAACAATTTTACCAAGGTTATTCAGCTTTTGGATAAATCTGGTAAGCATCTGCACGTTTGTGGAATCAGGTGTTGCTGGATGCAGTCAAAAGGAGGTGTTATGATGATGAGCTTCGGCGGGAGGAAGTTCTCAAAAATTTCCATCAACATCACCATGGTTTTCATGTGGTGTGCATTCTTCTGTGCTATTGTTACTATATATAGTGTGATTTGTGATTGCAATAGCAATCCCAGCGCTTGCAAGTGCTCAGTTCATCCATTGTGGATAGTGCGTGCTGTTTGGGAGTGACCTTTCCTTTGCAAACAGTGTATGTACATTGATAAACTTTTGATCTTCCAGAATCACATGTATATACCAAATTTGTGCAGAATGGCAGAGATAGACCTTCTGAATGTGGCTGCCAACATTCCAAAGATGAAGGCAATGAAGACATTCCAGCTGATTCTCGTAGGATCTCATGTCGAAAGTGTGGAGATAGCCACATGTGGATATCTACTGAAAGGAACAAGCTTCGAGCCAGGTGGTGTCAGGTGAGGTTCTCTTGTGTCTGAAACTACAGGAGTTTCTGTGTTTGAGTCTGCACATCCTGTGTGGCAGGAAGGTGAACAACATGAGAATATTGATGTCTGGTTGTCTGTGCAGGAGTGCCAAGACTACCATCAAGCAAAAGATGGTGATGGTTGGGTAGAGCAATGTGGCCAGCCTTTCTTTTTTGGTATTTTCCAGAAGGTAAATGAGTTCTGCACACATTCCTCTCATTGAAGCTTTTTAATCTGGGCAACCTGTCCTTGTTATAGGGCCCTGCTGTATTGGACATAACAACAGTGCATGATTGAAGCAGGCTTATGATCATTAGTATTGAATTTGTTTGTTTTCCAGGTGGAATCTCCTCTTGCATTTGCTTGTGCTGATGGCATGGTGTACAATGTCACTGAGTGGGTGCATTGTCAGGTGTGTCATTCTTGTTGACTGCTTTTCCTATGTCTGTTGGAATTTGCCATTGTCTCTGCATACATGAATGCTGATGGGTTCTTGGACCTTCTGAGATAATTGAATCCTTGTGTAGGTATATACTGAAGTTCACAGGAATCTCCAAGCTTTCAGCCCTTGACCTGGGCTCTACAATAAGTTCATACAACTGATGGAAGCTCTCAATCTGGGTACTCTAGTCTATGTCTTAAAGGTTGATTCTCACATGGTGAATGCAGGGTCTGAAGTGCCCACCTAATACACATAAGCCCACTTTCCATGTAAGTACCTCTGGAAATGGAAGGGGTGCAACTCGGGGGAGCAGTAGGGCTGCCAAGGCTGGTGACCGTGCAGCTGTGCCAGATGGTTTTTCTTTTACAAAATTAGATGAGAATATGACAGAGCAAGAGTTTTTTGACTGGCTTGAAAGTGCAATGGCTGCGGGGCTGTTCAGTGACCTGAATGGTGGTGTCCCATCTTATCCTGGTGAGAAGGCTTCAAACCGGGGAGCCAAACCGAGCCGGAAGAAAAGGAAGAGTAAGAAGCAATTTTAGTCTCTGTTTTTTCTCAGGCAGGCTGCTACGTGAGTGAGCAGGTTGTTTATGAGAGCTTCAAAATCCGAAATTGGATACGATTGGGTTGAGCACATGACCCTGGCTCTCTTAAGAAAATGATTCAATCCCCTCTACATTTTTTTTTGTCTCACCAGTTATGCCAGGGAAAGGAGGTCTGAGTCTATGTAGATGCTAGTGTTCTACCAGCATAAAAGCTGGATAAGTGAGGACATTTATTATTAAGAATCAAGGTTGTGGTTCTGTTTCTTCCTGAATGTTTGAGGAATACAAACTAGCAAATTTGTGGGGTTGGAGTTGTGTACCTTGCAGTGGGGGACTTGGATAGAAGTGAGCTCCAAATGCATGCATGCCCATGAGTGAATTTGTGCAGTGTTCTCAGAAGTTGTGTTTTGTAGAGTATTCTTTCACCAGGGCTGACATCAGTAAAGGCTTGTGAAGGTAATAAACCTGTAGGTGGCCGACAACAACTGATAACAAGATTAGCAGTGCTAATAGCTACAGTCACCGGTGAATCTAGTCAAAGATAGGATGAACAACTCTGCAAGCAGGAGAGGAGAAAGTATTTAGTGTTGTGGTGGAGGATGCAACTTGCAACTGGAATATTTCAGATCATTTTGAGCTTTGTTCCTGACCTCTAGAATTAATTTGACCTGTTTGCATTCCTGATTCTTAGAGATCTGAAGTTGTTGAAATAGGCAGAATGCCAAAGCTGTCACCCTTTGGTTTTATGCTTTTTAGAGCAAAGAAACTTCCAAGGTGCTTTTGAAGTGTTGTTTAGTTAGTTTTTCCAAATTTTTCTTGTACCAAAACAACGTGCTATTAACTGAATGTCGATCTCAATTAGAAGAAACATTTAATGAGTCAGAAACAAAGAGGTGGGTTGTTGCAGTCTATTCTGTAATGAATTGTTTTCTTTTCTCATCCCTGTTATGTCTTGTCATTCTGGGAGTTGTAGTGGGCTGGTGTTTATCCCCCCAGAAGGACCCACAAACTGCTGAATCAGCCACATCTGGTCTCAGCAAGCTCAAAGTTTAAAGGCATGTGGATTTGATGAAATATTTTCTGCTGTCTTGATCTTTTGAACATGAGGGGTTTTCTTCACTACAATTGTGGGAGAGTTCTCAAAGCAAGTCTGGGTTTTCAATCTTCATGGTCAGTTCAAGAGTACACCCTAGTTTTTTCCATTTCTATAAGATGAAAGGTGACTATGACAGTGTCTTTACAGAGGGGATGAGACCTGTGTTGGTGGGTTCTCTCTTGTTAAAAGAAAGAACTGGTGGGTAATGGTCAGGTAAATGGACCCTTGACCAGCAATCATAACAAACGCAAAGAACTGGTCATTCATCCTTCATTGGCTGTTTCAAAAGTCATAGAATCAGTTGAAAGAACCTGCCCTAAATTGCTTGGTTCTTTTCCAGTTCTTTCATGGAAACCATCAGTTCATTGAAAAATTTCAAAACCCAGGTCGTAGGTTATTTTGATTTCTGAAAAGCTTTCAAGAGATTAGAACCAGAGTTTTGGGATTCTGAATTTTTTTGGGACCCTGGAATCAGTATAGCTAAAAAATTACTGCAGTCTTAGAACCAGTTGAAAGAACATCACCTAAACCATCAGGTCTTTGCTAGTACTATTTCAAAAATCCAGAGTTCAAATTCCAGAACTGGAGGTTCTTTGGACCATGTAACTGGCCTGCTCAAGCCATGTTGCAGGACATAACCAGTGAGCCAGAAGATGTCACTAGACAGAATGAAATAGTGGACAGGCAGGATTTCATGTGCCTGTAACCCATGAGTACACCAATAGCCCAATTGGAGCCTGTAGTTGCTATTGAAAAGAAAACTTCTGTCCTACATAAAGTAAAAAATAATCACATTTTGAAAATGTGGGAGATGTGTCCATTATCAACGTGTTTATTTAAGCAATACTCTCTGTACCAATTTCCCCAGGGTTTTTTTTCCTGTAATACTCACTTATTATGCACAATGGTCAGTTTTGAAACACTTGATTGGATAGCCATCTAAGTATAATGTCAAGGTAAGTTTTGTAAGTAAAACTTATCACTCCTCAAAAAATTAATTAAAAAAATCATTCTCACACTTCTCAAGTGCTGAATCACATTGGTCAAATTCAAGGGGAGCTAAAAGTGAATCTTAAATCAGAGAAGTGCAACCAAATGAAAAGTAACAGAGTGAAAGTTTAATCTTTAAGGATTTGAGAATGCATTGGGATGAGACTTATTGGTGAAGTTTTGGTGTTCATTAAAGCAATACCTAGTTCATAAGATACTTACCAGGTATTTACAAAATATCCATCAAATAGGTGAAGTCTCTAGGATAGACAAGTTGGTGAATGAACACTTAAAGTTTTCAAAGAGCTTCAATTCTTAAGACATTGCTCTTTTGCTTCGCAAGTTCAAAAGGTTGTTTTAGAGCTTGACATGATGCATCCATGATCATTTAGATGATTCAGAAGAGACAAAAAAAAATGAGGAAGATATGCTTATCAAAAGTAAACAAAGTTAGTGTTCAATCATCGGCTTAATTCACAACATATTTGTCTTTTCCATAATTTTTCTGTGTTATTATTTTGCCTTTGGAGTTCAAAGAGGTAATGTAAAACTTAGCTTGGCACATCCAAAGCTCTTTAGATCACTAAAAAAAATTGAAAAATGAAGAAGATATGAGATCTAGAAATAGAAGGTCATCTAAAAAAGAAACAAGCTATTTGATTTTGACATGCTTTGTGTTTTTTAATGTTGCTCCTTTACTTTTGAAGCTGAAAGGAATAATGTAAAGCTTAGCTTGGTGTTCCCATAACTTTTACATCACTCAAAATAGACAAAAAACAAGAAGAATTTTGAAACCTTTAATCACTAGCCAAGAATTGGTGATGAATAGTTCTATCCTATCCGTTTCAAAAACAATTTTACAGCCAACAAGGTGGTTATGAATAACCTACCCTTGGACATTGGACCCTTGTTGATAACAAGTCATTATGTATAACTAGGCAACACAAGTTTTCACCTTGATGCTTTTACACCTTCCCAACTGTTATTTTTTCATGACCTTTATTTTTTTTGAAAAGGTTAATAGTCTTGGGCTACTTGTTGGGATTTTTTTCAAGACCATGAAGAAAGTGCAACATCTACATAAGTCATGTTAGGAGTTAAAACCCAAAATCATTTGTATTTTTTCATAAAGATTTATTTTCTTTACCCAATTTTTGTATCAATATGCAAATGTTAGTAAGTGCAAAGGCAAAAACTATTACAAGCAGTGTAATAGACTCTTCATAATCAAAACAGGAGCCAAATTCCTTCCTAGCTCCCTTCCAGCAAAGGCCAGGGAAAACTAGCGCATCCATTGATATCAGTAATAAAAAAACAAAAGCATGACATTCAAAAACTCATCCACTCGCCTTCCCTATTGACCTCCTGAGTCCTTACAGTATGTTGTAAGGATTGCCTACCCTATTTTTCAAATATACATAACTCTATGCCATTATTAGAGTTATCCATAAAGTTTATTGATTTGGGGTTGAGGACTTTTTTTTTTCCAATTTCCTAGTGGAATTGAGGTGGTGAGCATCCTCAGGTAGATTTTGACTTAACTATAGACATTATTTCAAGGAACTCTTAAAACTATAGCCATAGACATAAATGTGGTAACACCTTTCCCCAAAAAATAATTTTTATTGCTGTTAGGCAACTTTTTATAAAAAAGATTGTTACAAAATATTCTATTTTCAGATTCAGAAAACTGTGTCGCCTTTTGGTGATTAGAGATTTACAACATAAAGAACAAGACAGGAAAGTTAGATTATTTTATGCCCTTATTTGAAACATCAATTTTTACAAATAATGTGAACCAAATTTGATCAGCAAAAAAGAAAAAAATTTAGCCTTAAAGTTTAGAAGCAAAATGAAAAGGGGAGCAAGGGTGATCTCACTTGAAAAAACGTCTAAATAGTAACAAGCAGAATAAATGATGGTAATCGTAGCCAGTGGTAGTAGTATCACCATGTCCTTGTATCATGACAAACAAGAAAAGGAGCAAGTCGGGTGGTTAGAGTACTTGCAACAAAACAAGAGTAATGAGCAAGGGCTTACAAAAAAGAGTACAAAGCAAATTGACAAGCTCACTTGAAACACAGTGATTGAAACAATGTTAACATGCCAATGTGGAGCAACAAAGTTGGCATGGAACAATAGTTCTATTTGGAGCAAAATATGTCAACAAGGAACACAACATTGTGTGGAGCTTATAAGTTGCTTAGAGGTCAATTGGACAAAACATCCTTACACGGAGGTGAGAATTCTGCTTGCTACTTGCTTGTTTTAGTGACAAACAAATTTTTTTTAAAAATCAAACCTTACTTGCTCACCAAAATAAAGGTTGTTAAAGAAACCAAATAAAACAAGTGAGTGGAGTAATGAATAAGTGAGTAGAGCAGTGAACAAGCGAGTAAAGGTGTGAAAGAAACAAATGGAACATGCAAAAGGAAGGGGAGGTAGAGCAGAAGTGGAAATGGATGGGAAAAAAAAGGGGGATGAGGCGGGTCAGGGGAGGGAGCCAACCTACCCAACCTAGGCGACCTAGGTCTTCACGTCATGCTTGTCACACAAATCCGTGACCATCTTTCATCCGAGGATGGTGCCAGTGTCGGTGTTAGTTCCGAAGGCTATAGCACAATGGGGAATCAAGATAAGGATACAAATGTGTATTTAACCTGTGAAAGTCTGACCAACTCCTCTTTCAACCCCAGAAGAAACCTGAATTTCAAGAATCCCTGCACAAGTCTCCACAAATTTGGCTAAATCTTCTTTTGGATGATCACCAGTTTGGCTACATCACAAATTGGAAAGCAAAAGCTTCTGCCATCCACAAACAGGAAATTCCAAAGGTTGATTGGAAGGAACAAGAAACTAACTTCCTAAAAAAAAACCACTGAAGCAACAAAATGTGACTCTGCAATAACAATTTTTGCACCTCTAGAAGGTATCTGAATTTCGGTAGTTTCTTCTTTTTTTCCAGCCACAAACATTTGTGGACTCTAGCACCTGCTGAAATTTGGGCAAAATAAACCAGATCTAGCCTTACAGGCTCTTGGGGTTGAAAGGAGAAAATCACCTAGAGCAACAATAAGAACATAAAAGATTTTCATCAGACTCCAGAGTCTGGATCAATTGTTTTTGTCCAGCCCTTTTACTTTATCATATACCTTACCTACAACTGATGATGTTAGGCACAAAATAATTTGCTAAAGTTCTAGCTGATGAAAGAGAAAAAATTATCGACATTTGCTGAAATTGTTGAGAACGAACTCCCATTGGGTTACTACATAATACAAGGTGTAATTTGCATACTTATTCCTTTGTTGAAATTCTGGAAAATTCAATTTCAGATTGCTGAACCTTACTCAATTTCTAAAATAAATAAATAATCTGCAAACAAGTGTCGAACATCAGTGGTATGTAAGGTGAAGGCTGAGTCTGCACGCATTACAGGTTTGTTAGATTGCAGAAGATGGCATTTTCAAAAAAACTGTCGATTTTGAAAGAAGTGCTGGAAATCAGAGCACTATTTTTAGCAGAATCCGCCTTCAGAAATCCCTTTATGCCAAGGAAGGCGGCCCAAAGGGTTTTTTCTGCATCTAGTTTGCCTTCAGGTCTCAGCCTATTGGTCTCGCCATAAAAGCTCACTAGGATGCATAATTCTGCATCCTATTGGGCATCTTCTCCAGTACATTTCATTACAAGCATAATTTTAGTACAAGTGAGATTTTCCCTTGTAGCAATGTCCCCAGTACCTTGGCAGCTTTGGCACAAATTATATTATTTTTAGAAATGAAAAAAAAAAATCTAAAATTTTTTCTCTCAAAGAGTCTTTTGAAATTTTTTGTAATACTCTTTTTCGAAATGAAATCTTCAAAATTAATTAATTATTCGACAAACATATGTGCCTAAGCCGTCAAGGTACTAGGGTATGGACCTGAAAAGGGGATGTAATAGAAGGTGCAAGTCTGAGGAGACCTCAGTTGTGTTTGTATCCAGCCTCCAAGAATAGCTAGCCTGCAAGAAATGTTGGAGCTTGGGTACAGCTGGCTGGCTGCTTCTATCACGCATCTCTTGACCACAGGTGCATAGTAGGAACCTTAACTGCAGGTAAGGTGCGCCCTTACCTTCCTTCTAACGGCCAAGGAAGGTGCATATGGGACCCCTTCCGTGGTTAGAAATACCTCCTCTCCCCATTTCTCGCGAACATTCCCTCCACCTGATGACTTCACCCCCCAAATGCTTGATAAGCCAAAAGTGACTTTTTAAAGAATTGCAAATGGATATGTATGATGAAAATTCAAGTATTTTTAGGTTTTTCTCTGGAGTTTTGATAGCTGTCAGATGGTCTGGCGCACTAGGAATTTCAGGGATTTTGGTAAATTTTTTATTAAATACAGTATGCATTGGGCCTCCGTGAACCCTACTGCCCACAATCAGGACTGCACCAATCATAAGTTGGTAGCAAGGGGCTAATTCTCAAAACTGATCCATGAGCTGACTTAGTTCTAGCTCTGAGATCCCTTTGAAGATGCTTCTCCTTTTCAAGGATCCCCACATTCCAAAAAATGCAAGGTTTTAGTTTCACATTTTTGGTCGACTTTTTTTGGTGTGGATACTTAACTTGGTCATTGTGAGTGTCATATTAGGATGCATGTATTAGTGTCACATCAAAAGTCTTTTTTGGGTAGGTGAAACTTTAGATCCAACCTTGGGCAACACCCACTCAGAAATTGTATGATCTCAAATCTGTATTGGCTATCTCATCATTCCTTGCTCAATTGATTTTGGCTGAATTCTTTTTCAAAGATTTGTAAACTTTTGAATCCAACTGGTTGGATTTATAATCACATTCACAAATGAGTACATTGGATCAGATTTCTAACTAAGGCTTCAGAGGTTAAATGGTTGCAAAAAGGGCTTAAGCTCTGAAGGGTTAATGGAATCATGATCACCTAGATGAGTCTGGCAATTTTGTGTTTGGCAATGCATGGATTCCACTGACCTGGATGCATTTTCTTGGTCCACTTTTGAGGCTTGACCCCAAGTTGCCAAAGAGATTGCTCCTAAATAAGTAAAAACAGACACCAAGGTCCAATTCCATGTGAAAACAGCACTGAGGTAGAGGGTCTAAAAACCCATACTCCCGAGTCCTGTAATAACATTCCTCTCTTCTGAGCATATTATTGTATTGTTGTACTCAACTAGAGTACTTGTGATTTATTTGTCGATAAACTTGTTCCCCTCACAAATCAGTGTCTTGGAAAGAAAGAGATTAAATCCTTGCATATGTGTTACTGCAGCAGCATGGAGAGAGAGAGAGAGCAAAAGACCACTGCGACAATCAAGCAGTCAAATATTTTCAAGGTAGTCACTATTAAGAGTGAAAAACAGGCTGAGGCCATGCATCCATGATGGGGCTGGGTGTAATGCGTAAAACCTGGGTTTCAAAGTCTCATCTTCAATGAGGAAAAAGAATAATACTTTCCAACAAAACAGCAGAACATTGCGGGGATAACATAAGACCTACAAGAGTCTGAGGGTTACAATGATGATGAAACCCTGGCAAACCATATACAATAGCTTATGATGGCTTCAATACAAGACACTTTTACCAACTGTTTGACCGCAACAAACCTGTAAGAGGAGTCATAGAAGTGGGGGAGTGTGACATCAGGGAGACATCAGTGTGACATGGCAGAGACGAGTTTGACACAGGGATCTAAACACACAGTTACTCCCCCTTCAGACATACATGGACAAAATGTCAATTCAAAACTTGCTGTATGATGGGTTATTTATCACTTGTTAGGACCCCTAAAAAGTTTTGAGAACCACCTGCAAAATATATTTCCTTTCCACCCCCCTTCCCCCCACCCCCACCAAAAGAAGGGCTACAAATGAATGGACAAAGCTACGTAACTCTCTGGATTTGGTTCATCTTCACACCCTAAAAAGCTTCCTTGACTTCCAGAAATTGACAAATCACGAACAAATCGCACATTTCAACTTTCTGAACCTAGAGATGAAGAGCCAGGAATCAAACCCTAGACCCTACTCTCATCAACAAGCAGGTGAGAAGTACAATCCTCATCAAAACGACCAGAAAACCAGAAATAAGTTTTTTTTTACCAGCTTTCTGAAAAACACCCACAGATAAGGTGACCGCGGCGGCAAGAAAGACATATATTCCCAACAACCCCTCTCCGACACCTATTTTGCAAAGTCAAAATAGCCTATTGAGCAGAAACCCTAAACACCCTTTCAAGAGTATAAGTGGATAGTGAAATTTGTCGAAGTGCTTCTCAAAACCAAAATCCCCAAGACAAACAAAACACGCCCACACAACCAGGAAAAAAACAAAAACATCCCAAGTCCCACAACACAAACTCAGACTCGCCATCCAGTCTCACTGCATCCGATATTCCGACGCAGACTCATCACTGCCGCCGAGACAAACACAGACGTCAGGCGGCAGGCGTAGCAACCTGTAGATGAAGTCAAATTTTCACAGCTCAGACGTAAACAAACAATCCCGAGTCTCCATCAGCTCCGCAATCCATCAGTTCTCTCTCGCTCGCGCGCGCGATGGCTGTCGTGGCCGGTGGAGTCGACGTTGTATGAACACGTGCGTTTTGCGTTCGTTCGCGAGCACATCAACCATGCGTACGCACCAAGAGTGTATGTCGGTGTCAAATGGGAGAGAAGAGAGCGTGAAAAAATGGGGGTCAAAGTGTGAAAGAGAGGACAATTTTCTCGTAGTTCCACTTCAAACCCTCTGTAAGTTTGAACCTTAAACTAGGGTAGCCTGTCCTATAACCAAACACCATCCATGACCGAACACCCAAAAAGCTCACGGCTTGGGGTGGGGAGGGGGAGCAAATAAGGATGGCCCTATGTCCGTTCATTGGTTGCCCTATCACCAAACGCTTGGTGACAAAAATTGTGTTTGGCATTTTTTGTGGTTCCAACCAGTGACCTTGGGTTTATGTTTGGTTGTGGGAGCAATAGATAATTTTTATACAAAAATTATGTTCATTTATCTAAAGGAAGGTGTTTTGTGATAAAGGTTTAAAGAAGATAAGCACTAAACAAGCACAACAAATTAAATGCAATGCTCTCTTTGATATGTTTTGACCACTGGGCTTTTGGATTTCGATGCCCCCACTTGGAGCCCCTACCCCCGGTTAACCACCCCTACTTGGTTAACTAAACCCATTCGACCGCCCAATTGGGCGACCCCCCATAGCTTGGCCCCCAGGCTAGAACCCCTTAACCCCATGTCTTTTTTTGCCCCTAAACCTCGTCACTAGCCACCTCTCGGCTACTTCCACATCAAACCCGAGGAAACACGCCCCTCCCTGGCCCCCAACCTTGCGCCACTCCCTTCATGGGTTGCCCTGTACTGCTTGGGGAGCCCACATTCTCTTCTCCCCGCAATGTTACTCCCAATCCCTTAAGAACGTAAGGCATTCCCAGCTATAGCTTCACCCCTCCATTTGGGACATATTTCCTTAGGGAAACTTCCTTCCCCCAGGGAATGCCCCTTCTCCCCACCGGGAAGTTCCCTCTACTCCCAAGGGAGACCCTCCCCATGTAATGCCCTTCTCCCCGTCAAGAAGTTCCTTTCGTTCTAGACAAAGCCCCTCCCTGGGGAGTACCTCTTTTCCCTACCGAGAAGTTCCTTCCTCTCCATAGGGAAACCCTTCCCAAGGAACACCCTTCTCCCCACCAGGAAGTTTCTTCCACTCCTAATGGAGCCCTTCCCAAGGAGCACCCCTTCTCCCCGTTAAGAAATTCCTTCCGCTCCCCAATAGAGACCTTCCTGGGGAACACCCCTTCTCTCCGTTGGGATGTCCCTTCCACTTCATGAAGGAGCTTCCCCTGGGGAATGCCACTTCTCCCCACAGGGATGTCCTTTCCAGTTCATGTACGAACTTCCCCTAGGAATGCTGCTTCTCCCCATCGGGATGTCCTTTTCGCTTCACAAAGGAGCCTCCCCTGGGTAATGCCCTTCTCCTTACCAGGACGTCCTTTTAGCTCCCCGGGGGAGCGCCTCCCCTAGGAATCCATGTTGGAATCCCTGCAAATGCATTTCATTCATGCCGGGGAGAGTTAGTGCATGTTGGGCTTGCAAATCCCTCCAGGTGGAAAACATGTTCGTTGGGGAGGTGAATGTGAAAATGTTCCCCATGGTTCTCAAGTTTACTTGAGATATTCCTGCTTCTCCAGACTGACCCAGGGAAATTAAGATAGATTAAATTATGATTCCCCAAAAATGAAAAGAAAAACAAATTTTGAATTTGTGGCATGAAATAAAAAACAATTTAATTGTCGTGACTCCATCATTGCCTGCCTATACTTAAAGGCAAGATGACATCATTTCTCAACCATTGATTTGTGAATCATTCCTTCCAATTGGGAATTGAACTCCTAATCATAAATTTCTTTTGAGCAAGGGTCAAATGATCTTTGATTAGGGCATGCAATACATTGTTGGAAAGATCTTTTTGAAGGTTATTAGATAATGCCTTCACATGTTCCAAAAAAAAAACTTGATTTGAAGAAGATATGAGCATCCAAAGTTTCAAAACAACAAGAGTCCCTATTTTGGGACTTTCATTTAGGAGTCCAAATAAAAAGTGCCATTTGGATGTAACCCCCAGAGAGAGTCACAAGAAACCCTGGAGGGGGGAGGGGGGGGGGGGGGGCCTTCCACCCATAAAAAAAAAGGGGAAATAACAGGG
>Ga0116231_10003991_pt1 | contig 30182 bp, 30 predicted proteins | sample S1TSphgellanicum_2_FD_89695 | JGI IMG/M metagenome (GOLD analysis project Ga0116231, IMG submission 89695) | Host-associated microbial communities from peat moss isolated from Minnesota, USA - S1T2_Fd - Sphagnum magellanicum MG | ecosystem: Host-associated > Plants > Peat moss > Unclassified... | reverse complement strand
TTGTTTGTTATCGCAACTCTACAGGAAAATAAAAAAAAAAAAAAATATTTCCTTTTTTTTTTTTTTTTTAAAAAAACACTAATATAAATTATTATTTAAAAACTTAACAAAATTTAATTCTATTTATTTTTTTTTTTTTTTTTTTTTTCCAAACCACAAAAAAAAAAAAAAAAAAAAAAAGTCTTCATCATCTTCCTCTTTTCTTGAAACCAACCTGGCTTAATTTTATTATTTAAAAAATTAAAAAATTAAAACTCCAAGATTCACTTCCTCAATTCTCCACATATTCAATTTATTTATTTTTGTAAAATATTTTTAAATATGTAAATACATATTAAATTTATGTATGTATGTATATATATATATACATATCTATATCTATATATAATATCTTTGAGCAAAAGGGTCCAAAAAGTGAATTGTCTTTTGGAGAAATTGAAAGCAATATTTTTAATAGCTAGCCCAGTTGATGTAAGTATACATGCCCATGAATTTTCCAGGTGTCACTAATGTCAGAGTTTCAGGCTTTTTGTGGTTTACAAAGTCCACAAAGGGGAAATTACATAGTGATTTTCAAAACAATTTATATATTTATTATTTTTATTTTTTATTATTTTTATTATTTTTTAATGCCTACCCCATCTTCTCTCCATTTGCGAGAAAATTTCTTGTTGGGCACCACTAGCAAGCGTTTTGGAAACATGTTTACTTTTTTATACCCTTGTCATTAAATAAATAATTCTTTAAAATAGTGAAAATGAGTTTTTTTGTGAAAAAATATGAAGCCGAGGTGTTGAACACCAATCCTAATTATCATCGCAAACCCTAAACCCCTTACAATCTGAATAATTTCACTCCTCCTATGACAATATCATCATTTTAGATTGTGAAAAAATAATGATTTCATATTTATAAAAAGGAATTTTTTTATAAAAAATGTTATTATTATTTTTCTGTCAATGTGAAAACTAACTCTAGGTTACATACCTAGGCAATACATGAATGATGCTGTGCATATTCCCCTTTGGCCCACCTAGACAGGTGAGAAACAAGAGAAAATTTTGGGCAAAGTATATAGGATAAAAGTGTGGTGCTATTGGGAACATGTTGGGGAACCCATTGGAAACTTTGTGAAAAGCACTTGGGAACTTTATGAGAAACTTTTGGGAACTTTCACATGGGGACACAAAAAGAACCCCAAAAAAACTTCCCGTTGAGTTGGGCAGTCACAAAAAAAACTTAATTGTATTACATATGTTCAGAGACTCAGCCTGCATTTGCAGGAAAATTTCTTGTTGGGCACCACTACCTAGAAACCAATCCAGAAACTAAAGTACACAAACAAAACTGGAAATGAAAATTAATCTATTTATTTATTTATTTATTTATTTATATTGAAATTAATAAAAAAGCTAAACAAAGGCCCACCCCAATCTCCTCCTCCCCCAAAGAAAAACAAAATCCAACTATTTTTGGGAACAGTAGGTATGTAAAGTGGGTTAGGCAAGCCTAAGCTATGATTAGGTTAGGTACCTGCCTATGAAAAACCTGAAGCTACCTACCTAGTAGTCTCAGGTATCTACCTACCTACCTACTTACCTACCTAGTAATCCTACCTGCCTACCTAGTAAGAAACCTGAAACTACCTACCTAGTAGTCCCAGGTACCTACCTACCTACCTACCTAGTAAGAAAGAAACTGGCAATAGTAGCCAGCCAGCAGCAACAGTGGTTGCGAGAGAGAGAGAGAGAGAGAGAGAGAGAGGGAAAAAGAAAGAAAAAGAGAGAAAAAATATGCAGACTTGTTGTCTTTTTGCCACAACCCATTTGGCAACTGTTGCTGTCTTTCGTAGTAGTAGTCGTTGTTGTTGCTGTTGTCGTTGTTTTGTTGTTGGAGGAAGCAAGCAGCAAGCAAAAGCAAAGCAAAGCAGCCAGCCCACTCCCACTGGTACTAGTAGTGAGAGTAGCCAGCCAGCCAGCCAGCCAGCCAGCCGTTGGAGCATATCTTCTATTTGTGTGTGTTGTTTTTGGGTTTTGCTAAATATCTTGTATATATTATTATCTTCCTCTTCTTCTTCCTCCTGCATGTCGGTTGCTATCTTTGTCTCTAGAGCTCTTGTTGGGTAGTTTTGTTTGTTGAGATCATTTTGTTGTTGTTTTATATATATATATATATATATATATATATATATATATGTTTTTTGTTGGGTGGGTCCTGTTTGTTCTTCTTCATATAGGTGTACATTTTATTTTTCTTCTTCTTTCTTGGGTTTTTTTGTAAAAAATTCTGAGTTTCAGTATTTGGTTGTGTGCCAAGAATAATAATAAATATAAAAGAAAGAAACAAAAGTGAGGCTCAAGAAAGAAGAAAAAGAAGAAGAAGCCATTGGGTTTGTGGAGCTTGGGTTTTTTTTTTTTTTCCCTTCTTGTTGCACGGAGAAAGAAAGTATCGATGCAGTAGTAGCGATGTGGGTGATGATGATTGCTGCTTTCGAGGAGGGGAGCAGCAGTCGCAGCAGCAGCAGTTGAAGAAGAGAACCCAACCAAGAAGACGAGGTGATTTTGGGTATCAAAGGTGTGAGCTTGAAGAAGCCTTTTTTATTGGAGAAAGCTCAGGCGTAGTAAGGTGGGGGCTGTGGGAGGTAAGGAGCATGGGTAGAAGGAGGAGAAGACTCACTCTCAGAGAAGGCTTCAGAATCCAGGAGTAACTAGAGTGTGTGTATTGGGTGCCAAGAAAGATTGCTAGTTAGGAAGAGAGCCAAGTTGCACACACAATGTGCCGGGAAGGAAGTGCAACTGTGCTGGAACAGAGTTGCTTTGAGAGAATCTGACAGACCCAAAGGGACAGACTATCACAGTGTGGTGTGAGGCAAAAGGGAAACTCTCGTAAAGAGGGGGAAAGAGGAGGATCTTTGTAGACTTATTAACCGTGTGCAGCAGCAGCCATGGAAGCAAATGCCGGTTTGGTTGCTGGTTCTCATAACAGAAATGAGCTTGTGGTGATTAGGCCAGAGAATGAGGGCGTAAGCCACCTACACTCTCTCCTTCCCCACCTTTCCTTCTCTCTCTCTCTCTCTACATGCACCCCATGGCAACAATATGTCTGGTGTCACCCACCAACAGGGGCAACAAAATTTGTTATTACCCACAATTGAATTGTTGTTGCTCTTACAGAAACGGACAGTCATCATGTTGGGTGGAGACATGACATGATTTGACATAACATAAAATGACATCCTGTCTTTCTTTGTTTGTTTTGTTTTGTTTGTCTTGTTTGTGGGTGATGCTGCAGCCAAAACCTCTGAAGCATGTCAATGGCCACATTTGTCAAATCTGTGGGGATGATGTTGGCTTGACCACCGAGGGTGAGCTCTTTGTAGCTTGCAATGAATGTGCATTCCCTGTCTGCCGCCCCTGCTATGATTACGAGCGCAACGATGGAAACCAATCATGCCCTCAGTGCAAGACCAGATACAAACGTCACAAAGGTGGGAGCTTTGTATAGTCTATCTGTCTCCCTCGAAACCCAACCCTTCCCTGGAGCAATTATGCATGCATGCATGCATGTGTGCATGTGTGTGTGTGCATCAGCACTTTGCTATATGAAATTTTTGATTCAAGACAATTTTTTCTTTGTGTTGGGGAATAATTGCCAGGGAGCCCACGGGTAGATGGTGATGAAGAGGAAGAGGGTGCGGATGATTTGGAGAATGAATTCAACTTAGATGCTGATTGTAAGCAAGACAGAGAACATGTCACCGATGCCATGCTTCATGGCCACATGAGCTATGGTGGTACATACGACCGTGGTGATCTACCACACCACATGAGGCACCCGATGCAGCCTCAGTTCCCACTGCTCACCAATGGTCAAGTGGTATGACACCTACCCACCCACCATGTGTGAAGAAGAAGAAGTACAACCATGTAGCAGCAGCAGCTCCTTCTGGATTGGAATTTTTGCATCAATGGAGAATTCTACATGCAGAGCGAGCAGCAATTCTTCTGTTTTTATGTTTATTTTTCTGAGTGAAAATTGTAGCTGCAAATTTGGTATGAACTAGTAGTGTGGATGGGACTACTCTTCAGGTACCAGATGCGGAGGATGAGCAGGCTATTGTGGTTCCTCCAGGTGTTGGGAATGGGGGAAAACGTGTTCATCCTCTGCCCTACATTGAATCCAACCTTCCAGGTAAACTCTTTCAAGTACTACGAACTGCAAAGCTTCAATTCATTTGGTTGTGAGCAGGAGCCTCCTGTTGCCTCCCATTTATTTTGTCTGTTCTCATTCCAGGTTTAGAAGTAGTAGGCAGAAACAGAATTTGTCTGGCAGGTTGACTGGCCTATTTTATATCATATCTGATTCAAGCCTGTTGTGGGTTGTATTTGCCCACCTGATTGGGAGCTGATTGTTAGGATATCTTTTTGTGGGGAATTACTATTATACAGTACAGGCAAGGCCAATGGACCCAACCAAGGATCTGGCTGCATATGGCTATGGTAGTGTGGCCTGGAAAGAGAGGGTGGATAGTTGGAAGCTGAGGCAGGAGAAAATGCAGATGATGATGATGACAGAAGGAGGTCACCAGCTTACCGGAATAAAGGGTGGTGGTGACTTCAATGACCCAAATGGTCCAGATCTCCCAATGTGAGTTTTTTTGAGTCTCTCACTCAAATGGAAGCTCATTACCTAGAAGCTCAATGTTTGCAAGAGGTAATTATCCAAAAGAACGGACATAAATTATTTTTTCTGAGCTGAAGAGTGTTGTTTCTCATCTTAGTCCGGTCTCTCTGATTGTATTCCTCCAGAATGGATGAGGCAAGACAGCCATTGTCAAGGAAAGTGTTCATCTCATCCAGCAAGATCAATCCTTACAGGATGATCATTGTTATCCGACTTGTGGTACTCGCTTTCTTCTTCAGATACCGCATACTCAATCCAGTTTCAGGTGCTTATGGCTTGTGGCTTACGTCGGTGGTTTGTGAGATTTGGTTTGCCATATCTTGGATTCTCGATCAGTTTCCAAAGTGGCTTCCTATCAACCGAGAGACTTACCTGGACAGACTCTCACTAAGGTAAAGGATTTGGTCTACCTGAAAGACTAGAAATACTTTACTTAGTATTTATTCTCCCCATTTTATGTTCTTCCACCTATGATGTAAAAGGATGGTAGTTTTATTTGCTTGTCATGGGTGCTAATTGTTGGAATATTTTGCCAGGTATGAAAAGGAAGGTGAGGCTTCCCAGCTGGCTTCAATTGATATCTATGTCAGTACAGTGGATCCGGCAAAGGAGCCACCGATTGTGACAGCCAACACCATCCTGTCAATTCTTTCTGTAGATTACCCCGTGGACAAGGTTTCATGCTACTTGTCGGATGATGGTGCCGCTATGCTTACTTTTGAATGCCTATCAGAAACATCTGAATTTGCACGGAAGTGGGTTCCCTTCTGCAAGAAATTTAGCATTGAACCTCGGGCTCCTGATATGTACTTTGCTCTCAAGATTGACTACTTGAAGGACAAGGTGCAGCCCACATTTGTGAAAGAGCGCAGGGCAATGAAGGTGAAGCTTTGCTTCTATGATTCCACTTTTGTATGTGGGTGTGGTTGCTATGGTGGGGGCATATGTAGGATTTTGAGAATACAAAGAAAATGCTTTTCTTTTTTTTAAATCAGTTTTTAAGACATTGATTGCCCGCAACCCATGTGCATGGGTGACCTACCTGCTGCTGCATATGTGCAGAGGGAGTACGAGGAGTTCAAGGTCCGCATAAATGCTTTGGTTGCCAAGGCCCAGAAAGTACCAGAAGAAGGATGGACAATGCAGGATGGGACACCTTGGCCTGGAAACAATACACGAGATCATCCTGGAATGATTCAGGTAAATGAATCAGTAATGTTTTTGGGGCATATATCACACTACTTTTCCTTATGGTTTCTTTGGTTTTTTCAGTATTGAAACTCATGAATCCTATGTTGATGATGTAGGTGTTCTTGGGTCACAGTGGTGGTCATGATACTGATGGAAATGAGCTACCCCGACTGGTCTATGTGTCCAGAGAGAAGCGACCTGGTTTTAACCATCACAAAAAGGCCGGTGCCATGAATGCTCTGGTGTGTAAAACATTTCATTCCTATTTGTGCCTTCTGTATGGACCTAGTTCTTCTTTGGGCTTCCCAGTTGTTGATGATTACTTTTGGTAATATACTAGGAATAATACCTCTTTTTTCCTGATTTTTTTATGACATGTTTTTTTCTGGATATGCCATTTTGCTCAAATCAGGTGCGAGTGTCAGCTGTCCTCACAAATGCGCCCTATTTTCTCAATCTCGATTGCGATCACTACATCAACAACAGCAAAGCTCTTCGAGAGGCCATGTGTTTCATGATGGATCCCCAACTCGGCAAAAAAGTGTGTTATGTCCAGTTTCCACAGAGATTTGATGGTATTGATCGCAGTGATCGATATGCAAACCACAACACTGTGTTCTTTGATGTAAGTAACGGAGTAGTATCCTATCTTTATTTTTCCTGGGTGATCACTCTATGGGTACTCAATGTATGGCAATTTGCGTATTGTACACTTAAGGCCACAGGCATTGCTGGAATAAGGGTCTGCACAAGATGGAGTTGAGGCAGGCCCAATTCCGGTAATGCATGTGGCCATGGGCATTACATGGTGTAAAAATGGACAATTTTCCCCAATTTTTCTCCATGATACCCAGTGGGTATCACACAAGTATCACAGGAAAAAAAATGGTGCGGGACATTTTGGACAACGGAATGCTCACAGGCCCCACAGGTTCTTATGCTTGGCAAGCATTCCTCCAAATACACTACAAATCTTTCAGAGGTTGTTATGATTGCCACAATTGCCTATCTCTGAATGCACTTTTATGTTTTGAGGTGCACAGATCAATTTAAAGGGTCTCGATGGGATTCAAGGTCCAGTGTATGTGGGAACCGGATGTGTCTTTAGGAGGCAAGCATTGTATGGGTATGAAGCGCCATACAAGGGGGGGAAGCCTCCAAAATCTTCTTGTGGTGGCTGCTGCCCATCATGGTGCTGTGGCTCTCGGAAGAAGGACAAGAAGTTCATGCCATCAAAGAAGAAAGCACCTGTACGGACGGACTCAACTATTCCCATTTTTGACCTTGAAGATATTGAGGAGGCTGTGGAGGGTAAGAAGAATACTGTTGTTCAAACTCATCCCATCATCTGTAGCTCTCTTATGGTAATCATATTCCATCAGTATGTTTCTGTGCAATTTGTCTGTTCGATCAACTAATATAATACTGAACTGTTGAACCACCCAATACAGGGATTGAAGATGAGAAATCATCTCTCATGTCTCTGAAGAACTTTGAGAAGAGGTTTGGTCAGTCTCCAGTGTTTGTTGCTTCTACTCTGCTGGAAAATGGTGGCGTCCCACGATCGGCCAGTTCAGGTGCACTTCTGAAGGAAGCAATTCATGTGATTAGTTGTGGCTACGAGGACAAGACAGAATGGGGAAAGGAGGTAATGTCCAGATGTCCTTTCACTGCCAGCCCTAGGTCATGTTTTCTCCTTGTTGGTGCAGTCTCACATCACAGCAGCCGCCATTTGCTTCAATGTCCAAACTTTTGTAACTAATCATTGTCTCTTCTAAAAAACCCTTGCAGATTGGGTGGATATATGGTTCAGTCACAGAGGATATTCTAACAGGTTTCAAGATGCATTGCCGAGGGTGGAGATCAATCTACTGCATGCCACACCGGCCAGCGTTTAAGGGATCGGCACCCATCAATCTGTCGGATCGGTTGAATCAAGTGTTGCGTTGGGCGCTTGGGTCTGTGGAAATTAGTCTGAGCAGGCATTGCCCTCTTTGGTATGGGTATAGTGGACGCTTGAAATGTTTGGAAAGAATTGCTTACATCAACACCACAATCTACCCACTTACATCCTTGCCACTTGTTGCTTACTGTACCCTCCCAGCTGTATGCTTGCTGACTGGGAATTTCATCATCCCCACGGTGTGTATCAACTTGCTCCAAACTTTCTTTCTTGAGATGTTCTCAGCCCAACCCTAAACTCTAAACCTTCGAATGCTGCATGTTAGGGATGATGCATCTTGGATTTTGTATACATTGTGCTATTATTCACTGTTTTTTGGCTTTTGAATCTATTTTATCCATGCAATTTTGGACTACATTTTTGTTGTTGTTGTTGTTGTTATTTTTGTTGTCACTTCTGATGGTTTGCTCTTTTGAATCTACAGATCACCAACTTTGCAAGTCTGTGGTTCATTTCACTCTTCATCTCCATCTTCGCCACAGGTATTTTGGAGATGCGGTGGTCAGGAGTGGGAATAGATGAATGGTGGAGGAATGAGCAGTTTTGGGTGATTGGTGGTGTGTCAGCACATCTGTTTGCATTGTTCCAAGGTCTGCTCAAGGTTTGTGCAGGTATTGACACAAACTTCACAGTCACATCCAAGACGACAGAAGATGAGAACTTTGGGGAACTTTACACAATCAAGTGGACAGCCCTTTTGGTTCCACCAACCACATTGATTGTGATAAATCTTGTGGGTGTGGTTGCTGGGATCTCAGATGCCATCAACAATGGATATCAATCATGGGGTCCCCTCTTTGGAAAACTCTTTTTTGCATTCTGGGTGATTGTCCATCTCTATCCATTCCTCAAGGGTTTGATGGGACGACAGAACCGCACTCCAACCATAGTTATTGTGTGGTCAATCTTGTTAGCTTCCATCTTTTCCTTGTTGTGGGTGCGCATTGATCCATTCTTGCCCAAGGTAACTGGACCAAATCTGGTGCAATGTGGCGTGAGCTGCTGATTTTTTTTCTTTTTTTTTGTGTCCCAAATCATGGCACAGAGGTTTTTTCTCAATTGAGATGGGAGAGGAGAACAGATTCTTTATCTGCTTGAATGCTTTCTACAAAGATGGGAGCAGGGGGGCGGTGGGGTTTGGAGAAAAAGGGCCTTGGCAGCTGAATTCCTATACGTTCAGGTGTTGTGTGAAGAGCAAAGGCTGCATTATCCACACCACACAGAACAGAAATTTGTTGAAAATAAAAAAGAGACCACCAAGCTTGCCACAGCTAGGGAGCAAAAGGAGACATGATGGCAACAACTGTATTGAGTCAAAACACTGGCTTGTTGTAGTGGTGTGCAGGGTTGGTTGGCTTCCATTCTTTCCAGTGTCCACCTCTAGTCTGTTACTCTTATCAAACAAATCATATGCATACGGCCTTGCCTTAGTGTAGTACTCTGGATATGAAATGTTACTGTGTTGGGTGGTTAGCTCACCCTCCTATTTGTGCATACCAAACTTACCCAATATTCACCTTAATGATATGTGTTCACACCTTGCGGCAATCTCATATCTGATTCACACATAATTTGTTCTTTTGCTTTTTGTGGGCTTCAGTTGGAGTTTACCTGACACATTGATGTGAGTGTTTTTATGGCCCTTCAATTAGGTGCAATTTGTCATTGTTTCTAGGCAATGGGTTAGCATCACAGATTTGAAGTGAAAGTGTGGTGAAATGAGCTTTTTTATCTTGAAATGATCACTCTGTGCTTTTTTACTTTTGACCTCACAAGCCCTGCACCCAACTAACTAGCCATCTAGCATTTGATGAAATTGAGCTGTACACATACACATGCATGTGAGTGGGTTCTTGAAGCTTATGGATTTATAGACTATGGGCCTTTTAGAACTTGCAAAGAGTGCATTATACAGTACTACTTTTCTCAGTTCCACATTTTGCAGGGAAATTGCAGGAGTTGTGAAATTGCATGAATGCTCAGTAGTCATGCCTTTTATCTTATCGTGGTGGCACATTGGCAAAGACATGGTAGTGGCTTTTGAGGAAGCATATTAATGCATATTATGTAGAACAAGTCGATGTTTCCAGAGCGGCAGAAGCTACCCCAAAATATGGTGAAATTGCATGATTCAAAGTTTTTAGAAAAGTTTTCTTATTTTCTTAGGTGGGTAATTTGACTCCTAAGTCATTATGAAATGATGGACATTTTTTTCGCATAAAAAATATTTTCCTCCAACAATAATTCCATCTTTGCACCTCAGAATTTTTGGGGTTTTCACGTATCAAGGTTTGTGTCCATGTCTTTTTTCATCTCAAGTTTAAAATTGATGAAAAGGGTTTAGGTTTAGGTTTAGGGTTATGGAATTTGTGACAATCGTTATACTGTTTGGGGCAACTTGTGGTATGATTCTCTATGTTTTGAAAATAAGGTATGGAGTTTAAAATAAGGTATGAAGTTGTCTCCTGTATGGGTATGGTGATTATGGTTTAGGGTTTACAAATTGGGTCTAAAGTGTTAAGTAGAGGGTTTACAATCTAAGGTACAAAATTGACAACAAGGGTTTAAGGTATGATGAAAGGTTTAAGACGTATTTATGGAATTGGCCTTTATTTTCAAAAATCACAACCAAGGTGGTGATCAAAGTGGCCACATCCTTGGCTTGTGCAAGGGACATGAAAAGATTAATAATCTACCATCTTAAATTTTTTTGTAAATTTTCAATATTGAAAAAAAGCTTGGGCTTACAAATTTGTTTCATGTATAATCTAACTTAATGTCTAAATACATGGGCTATATTGAAACCAAGATTACTGTTCAATTTAAAATTTTGCATGAGTTAGAACTCAAAATCCACCCATAATCAATCAACCCATGTTGACATTGCAATAATCGGAATGCCAACAACAAATGTCAAAATTGTAATAGCATTAGATAACCTCCATTCAGTGTTCTTTTTCCAGTTTTGTCAAATAGGTGGACTGGCAAGCATTGATAATAGTGAACTTTAAGATTGCACTACTTGAATTGTGAAGTTTAACAAACAACAACCATTCCAAACAACAATCCAAAATTGTGTGTAAGCCAACATTAATTACCACCTATTGCAACTTGCACATAGTTTTTCTCTAGCACAAGGGATCAGTTCACAAAGACCATCTGTCAAATTGAGGTCCATGATGAACTCATCATGCATGTTCAAGCTCATAAGGTCAAATGCTAAAGACTTTTTTTTGTGCACAACTTCTTGGCACTTATGACTATGACTATGACTATCCCAAGAGCAAATGCAAGAGAAAACAAGCAGCTCATTTTTCATCCCATAGTTTTTATCCCATATTTGTTTGGCCATGGTTCAACATCCATGTGTCTAATGTGAAGGAAATCAAATTAGTTTGTTGCAGATAGAATGTAAGATGTCCAAAGAAGTTTTTTAATGCACTTTCAATCCTTGTTACAGTTTCAAGTACCAAGGTTGATATCATTGTTGATACCAGGTACAAACCTATATAGCAGACCAACACCCCTTTTCCTGAATTCAATTTCAACACAATAAAATGACCCGCATATGCCAAAACCAAAGCATTATACCAATTGCATATAAAGTATAACACTGACCAACTAGATACCTATTTTGCTATCAGGACCAAACAAGTAAATTTAGATCAATAAGTTATAGAGGGCTTTTGCATATCTATGCAAAACAATTTGCACAACCATGTTCACATTTCAATTGTAACATTGAGAAGTGTCTTTTTGCTTTCAAGAAAGTCCATCACCTTCTACATAAAGGATTAATGATTCATGGCCACTTACTTGCAGACATTGTTGCCAGACTGGGTGATAGAAATCTCATAAGCAATCAGGGGCACTAAGTGCAACCAATTACCCACGAATGCAAATACTTGTGCAAGTGGGGGACGGACCCATCCAGGTCACAAATACAGCAGTACAGCATGAGACAATGTAGCCTCTCTGAAACTAAGCTCAATTGAAAACATGAGCATGGGCTTTGATCTATATCCTGCACACTCCATTCAAAAGCACAAATAGACACGTGTTAAGAGTGGCCACAAAAGGAACCTTCCAACCATACTGAACTGGCAGTACAGTCCCCTAAATATGTATTACATTAAAAATTATGCATACATCCAAGCACTTATTGTGGACCAAGTAACCTTGAGACTAAACAAGGTGTAAGATGATCCTGAGAAAAACCTACTGTCATTTTTCACATCCAAACTGCAGATTCAAATGAAAAAGACAGAGGTACATACCATGTAAAGAATGCACGAAGACATGCAGCCAGATTCTTGCTGCACTTAAATGCCTCCATATCCTACTTGACAATATCTTCAGTGTTCCACTACTGCTATGTATAAAATTAGGATGACCACCAATGATACATCATATGCAATGTCTATTACTAAGTTGATTGCAGACAGGTATCACAATGCTGCCATTGTGACCAAATATGCTAATATGCAATGCAGTTAGTTCACAATGCTCTACTCCAAGCCAATACACTAAGATATATATGAATAAGGTGCATCATCATCATCGTCCAGTCCCTCTTGTAATTACTGCAGACCACTGATGTGACATCATTAGTAATGGGATTGCTGAAAAGTCTTGCTTGATTGAAGTGCCTGACAATATTTAGAAAGAAAAGAATCTGTATAACCAGAACAAATATAGAGAGTAGAATGACACTCTCTGTCCACTGACTGCAGAAATTGAAGGAATCAACAGTTTTCAAACAAGTAGCACCAGTTTCCTGTTGTCCAGGTCTGGTTGTGGCCAAACATAGCCTGCAACTGCATAGCCTTTCAAATCCTGATTATTTCAGGAAACTGTGATGATATCTATCATTTCACTAAGTTGTAAGCCAAACAGACACTGACATGTTTGTTGTGGGGTTCATGAAGAACAAGTACATCCTGCAGGACAAGCTATGGCTGAATATGTTGCAGGAGTCCTAATCTAAGGATAAACAGTGAATGTCCAGCATGGAGAGCGCATGGGTAACAGAGTATATAAGATCTTAGTAACACAGAATATAACAAAAAAATTCTAACTGCAAAAGAGTTGTCATTATGGCTACCGAAGTCCCACACTTAAGAAGAATGAACATACCCACCTTCTATCAGACAGTCATTGTCTTTCCAGTGGCTGCTTTTCCTCATGCCTTGTATCTCCTGTCCCCACACTTGAGTTAGTTCCAGTAGCTAAAGGATTACTTCCGCTTTCCACACCAGCCACCACCAACCCATGGAGTATTTGGTTTCCATCCACAGGAAATTGTTCATTACCCTTCAGTATAGAAGTCTGCTCAGAGAACATATTTGGTTGTAGTGAGGGTGAAATGCTGTACACGTGTTGCCATGTGAGCTCCCACAAGCTGTCACTGGTCACTGTGCTTGTCTTGACAAGAATTCCACTTGCATGCATAACCTGCAGCATGTTGCGGAGGAGCTCTGGAATGAGCTCTTGAATTTTTTCACTGCCCCTACCCCTAAGCTTTGCCTTCATGTACATCTCCATGCGGCTCAAAACTTGAGACCATAATGTGCGGAAGGTTGGTAGCTGCACAAGCTGGCCAAGGAACTGAAGATAGAACTTTGAGAGGAACTTTATGGCATCATAAAGTGTGCCCTCCATGCCACGATACTCCTTTGGTGGATGTCGAAGCGCAATGTCCAATAGCTCATCTAATAATGCTATCACCACCTGGCCAACAAGTCAATATCTTTTGTTAGCTGTTTCAGTCCTGCATATTTCTCAGGCCAGATCACATCCAAAATAGAGGAACTTCAACCTGACTTAAGAACATGATCAAGAAACCAGATTCCAAGCCACATCCATGGAAGAATATGAACCTGTTCGAACACCTGAGCCCACATGGTAGCTGAAAGAGGAATGCTCTCAGCAGCTGCAAGACAACGCTGTAAACACATTATGGCATGATTTCTCACTTCCTCTCTCTGATCAAGGCAAACGCGCTTCAAGCCCTGTGCCAGGCGGACCCACATCTCTGCCAGTTCTTGTGAATAACGAGGGGCTCCCTCCAAAGTTTCAGATCCCAGAGCTTCTACACTCTCAGAAGTCGCTTTTGACCATCTCGTGAGGCAGCCCACAGAGTCAGACAGCAGGTCCAAAGCACGAATCGAACGCTCATTTCCCCCAACCCGTGCATCAGCAAATGCCCTTGCTGCATCTAAACAAAGTACATAATTGGCCGGGGTCAAATGGACCCCATCAGCCATGATAAAGGAAAGAGCATCAAACCCAGGCTCTGAAGCCTCAGGGTGTCGAGCAGTGATTGACAGAAGTGATGACACAGTTCGCCAGCCCATGGGTGATTTGATATGTGCAGCATTGGCCCTCACCAGTACCATAACCTCCTGTGTGATTCTTTCACAGAATGCATCAGCCACTCGAGCATCAAGCTTGAGAATGAGCTGTAATGATCTAAGTAACTCTTCAGCCAAATTTTCTTTGTAAGGGAGCAACCGCTGGCATATTCTGAGTAGGCCAAACACTGCCTTTTCAACCAAAAGGCCTGGCAGAACTGTAGTTTGGACAATCCCAGCCATATGCTCATAAACCCCTTGCCAAAGAAGCATAATGCGGTCCCGGTTATTCAGTGTTATTGCAATTAAAAGCTCCAAGCAGAAGACTGCGGTATCCTCATCTTCTATAGAGCTCCCACCTTTTTGGGGCCTGCCAGCCGCCCAGACAAGGGCCCTTGCCAGTTGAAGCAATGAGTCTGCGTGGAGAAACTTACTGTCGTTAAAGATCTGGTCAATGTGGCAAGCTTCAATGGTGCGTAGTGTACGTTGATGTGCAGCTAACTTTTGTTCTGTGGGGGCAGACCGGGGTTCATCACTTTCCAGTGACAAAAGCTGGCTAAATCTGGACATCAAACCAGACGAACGACGACGGGTACCCATAGCAGGTGCTGGGGCCATTGTCACTGAACCTTCACTGAGTCTACCCTGCAATGAGTCACCTACATACAAAAAGCATGCAGTGAGACAATAAACAACCAACATTTTGCTGTGCATCCCCCACCACAAGCCAATATTCATCATTATCGGCTTCCAACTGAGAAGCACTTGCCAACCCAAAAGCATCTGATGGAATCTCAGTCCTGTTGAGGGTCTAAAATTTTGCACCCTAAAAGCAATCTGAATGAACAGAGTACAACACCATATACGACTAGAAAGGTGTACTTAAAGCCCAACAGCTGAGGTGACCCCTCTTAATAAGCTATGCAAGAATACATTAAAACTCAACAGCAATAATTCAGAATGAAGCTAACTGTGTTGCCTAGAAGTTTTTGCTAATGATTCATTGGAACCTAAGGTCAGTCCTTCTGCAACAGATCTTGAGCATAACTTGTGGAGAAAAACACCATTCTGGATTGACAACCCCTTGCAGCATCAATTCCTTACTTGCATTATCAGCATCTTCTGTAGCATCACTAGCCACACGAGCAGGTAAGAGCCCAAGCTTGTGTAGACGCAAAATGCAGTCCAGGATGTTCCGCCACCCAGTTCGGATGAAATCTCCAAACTTGTTTGCTATGGAAAATACTGTCACAGCTGCCATGCGGGCCTTGGTATCATCACCAAATGCAACCACTGGTTCCTCAGCAGATGCAGTTGGGTTAAGCAGTGTAGTGAACTTGCAGAGAGAAACCACCAGGTCATCCAACACATCCTCTAGTCGATGCGCGGCTGAAATTTTAGCAACTGCCAGGAAACCATCAATGCACGCACGTAGGACCTAGAAGCAGCACAGCACAGTCAACAACCATAAGTCAGTCACACAGCACTGAACTGACAAGCTTCTGGAGCACTGCCCTTTATTTTTTCCATCTAGCACAGTACCAAAAGTGTGAAAACTACCACAGAAATTATCTTTTTCTGCAGAACATCTAGCAGCACATATTGCATGAAATTTGTAAGCCTTTTGGTTGCTCTTGTCACATGCTATCAAACATTTGAACTAACTTCAGAATGCTCTGATGTGATTCTCATTTCTCACCTCTTCATCCTCTGCGTGGTCAAAGACAACTGAAATAGCAGCAATAGAGGGACCAGAGATGATGGCGAACATGTCATGATCTAGTAGCACCCTGGAGTCACATGTGATGTACGGTGTGGTCGAACGTGAGCGACGCATGAGGTCAACCCAGCGACTGTGGGTCATCTCTGCTACACCAATCCCATTGTCATAGGATATCCGGATCTCATTCCTCACTATTGCATGGAAGAGATCCGACAACATCACCCGCGGCAAGTCTTGACCATTGTTAATGTTTCGCAAATTCTTGATGAAATCATCCTCTGTCATTCTTTTCTTCACCTGGATTACACCACAGGGTTATTCAAGCTCATTATGCCAACATTTGCGTTTCTTAGGTTCTAAGCTGGCAATTCAGTGGTTTCAAACTCCATCTTTGATGGGACTTAAACTTCTCATAGAGTTGCCCACCTACTGACATATCAATTGCACTATATGTTGAAAAGAAAAATATGGGATGCATATCTATGAGACTGCAAAAAAACTCCATAATGAGCCTCTTTCAAGGCAACAGTTGTGTCAGTTCTGGCTGAACCAAAACAAACACCACAAGATTGATGTGGTCATAACCTTGTGAGGGCCACTCACAAGTGTTAGAGCATCACCTTCAGCATCAATGGCATTGACTTAGCTGCCAACAACACCCACTGAGTTCATCAGCACCCAAAAGTTGGTGTAATTCATTGATCCTTGTTTGCTGCCACCTTAACCGCCATTATTTGTCTAAGATAGTTTGGTCCATATACAATTGGGGTCTTATCCTGAGCAGAATTAACCTGCTTATAGGATCATGGGGAATGACAGTCTACTTGCAAACAGTCAAACATATCTGGTCTACCTGTGGGTTATGTTGATCAGTGTTGAGCATAATGACTGCGTATGACAGTATATAGACTGTGTCCTTTGAGGCCAGAATTCCTCTTGATTGTTGGTAGTATCTCTCTGCAAATGCTTCCAAAACTCTAGATATCTTCTGTGCTTCCCCAGGTAACCGGAAGCTCTCAAGAAATACACGCAATGCAGCATCTATACCCATCTCACTGAAGTCAAATGTGCGAGCAAACTCCTCCAACACATGAAGACAGAAGTCATCAGGATCCCCAAGAAAGTCTCCCAGTAGATTCTTGTCCAACCCTGTTGTATACCTGAAAGAGAAGCCTGGTCAATTCCTACATATCTTCACATTCTTTGAACAAAATCTACTGCAAATTGAAAATGGAATCCAAACTTACAATTCATCATCATCAGATAAAACAGCAAGTGGTTCAATGAGCGCAAAGTAAAACACACACATCCTCCTACTGAGGTGATGCTGTTGCTCTCAGAGAGTTCATTATCACCAGTAGAGAACAACTCTACTTCAGTACCATGGTTCAACAATTTTCTGCTGTACCTTGTTAACAAATTCCGTAGAATCTATGTCAGACGTCACCCCCTCTTCAGTGACTATGAACTGGTTAGTTCATAAAATCCTCATTGAACTTCTAGCCACCAGTTCAGCATGATCAACAGGGGGGTATATACATCTGGAAGAGTCAAAAGTTAAGTGTACGCACCTGAAGAAACAAGCTACACTTTGGGGATCCAACTTTTCAGGAAGTAATCGAATACCCTGAAGAAACTCCAGCCCTTTCTTTGGGTCTCGGTTGAAGTGATCAGCCCCAATCATCAAGCGACGTTTAATATACTTCTGATGCTGAACAAATTCAACCCAGCATGACGGGTCCTTGTAGTTCTCACACTTTAAAGTCCAAAATGGGACATACTCTTGATTCTCTGCAACCATAACTCCCACTGGGGTACCAGGCAGTAATCCTGGAGCAGCAGAATCAACCCTATTTGCCATACTGTGAATAACTGCAAGTAGACCTTCAAGAGCTAGCACATGCATTGCTGATAGGGGGCAATTAACAGGGAAAGCACTCTTTGTGAGAAGATTTCCCAGATCCTCGAAAGTGTTGCTCAAGGTGATGTCACAGTCAAAGTTGGCATACATTTCAGGCATGAAAGTTGACTGGCGACAGAAATCAACAAGTGCCTCCATAGCCACTTCTTGTTGCTGATATGAGGCACCACTCCTACCTTGTGCAAGTCTGATCACTACAAAGGAGAAGAAGGCTTCCAGCTGAAGTTTTATAGACTCACGAAGATTATGATAGAGGTTTAAGACAATTCCACATACCAATGACAGAACCAAGGGGTTCTCTGAGAGCCCCATCTGCATCAAGTTACGAAAAAGCTCATCTTGTACAAGGGCCAGTAGCTTCGGGTGGTGACCAAAGGACTCACCTCCAAGCTCAATGGAGGAATTGATTAGCATTAGGGCAAAATGTGGCACATCTTCATCACTAGCTAAGAAGCTCTGGCCAGGACCCAGAGGATCACCTACATTCAAGAGGGAGCATAAGAAGTTGAAAATGTCCACCATGCATGGCACCCCATATGGTTCAATAGCAATGGGTTGATCAGTAGTCATAGCCCCTTTATAATCAGCTGTCCCCTCCTCCTTCTCTGAGTTTCCATCTCTTGTAACTGGCTGTGGTGGTCTCTTTGCTGTCAGTCCCTCTCCAGCTGTATACCCAGAAATCAGAATTCCTTTCTCAGTACCAGTTTCATTTCCTTCAGGCTCTGACATTCTTGAGCTACCATTGCCAGTAACATTGTCATCCATGTCTGGAGAAGGAGTCAATTGAATGGCCAAACTGGTAGCAGGCTTGACTGGTAGAGATGGAGTTGCCTGCACATAATTAGCAGCCAATCAACCATACCCAACATTAACCTAGTATGGACAACTGTATAACTCCACAGGCACCATGGAATGGGCAACTCATTTATGTAACATTAGATATAACACAAGCATGATGAACCAAAGTACTAAAATTATCAAGTGTGAGTGTGAACATGAGCAAAGGAGAGACATACATAAATAGATCCATTACTGGGCAGTAACTCAGAACCGGTGGTCGGCAAAGAGGGGAAAGGAGCTGTTGAAGTTGCTGGAGTTGCTGGACTGAGGGAAGACAAATGAGAGAAGATAGCACGGACAAGCTCATGCATGGTGTGACGTGCTGTGCGCTGCAGAAGCTCCCCTTTGCTGCCTGCCTGATGGACTACCCGGAAACAGGTGTTCACAACTGTGCACACATCCCTGTTACTCAAAAGTGCACCTGCCACACTCTTCATACATGCAAGTAGGACCTGCATTCACCAAAACAACTTTCATCTAAACCTGGTCCCAATTGTGTATTGTAGGATCCTTAAACTTCAGTAGACTGGTACAAGGGTGGCTGCTTGCATCCCAGCCACAAACTCATTCATACCACAGATACCAGTAACTGGTGCAGAGGGGCAGTACCCCTTTTCATTGATATCATGGGCCTTTCATGCAACAAAGCTGCTATAGCAATGTACATTGCATTCAAGCATGAGTTTATGTCAGCTCTAAAAGTGCAACTCCTCTTTAAATGGTATCTTTCATAGTTGGTAGTCTCTCTGACTCCGTCAATGATATTGATGATCTTGATACTGATAACCTCTCTCTGAAAATCTGAAGTTAGTACATAAAGATCATTGTGATTCAGTTTGCCTTCTGCAACTGCATCAAGCATGAGACCACACATGACAAAGCTACATAAATCACCCAAATGATGAGACCTCCCAGAATGTGAAAAAGATAAATAGCCCTATCAGGTCTCATTCAACCAGCTTGTGTCAATCTGTGACTTCAACTTTGTTGCAGCAACTATCTCCCTCCCTTTCTGAACATAGACACTTTTGTAACCACCATAAAGGGGAGTAGTGCATTGTCATCCAAATGGACTCAGTAGAATCCAGTAAAGCTGACCTGTTGAGTGATTGTAGCTGACAGTATATCCGTAATGCTCTTGGTGAAAGCTCAATATGAAATCATGAGAGCCCTAACTATGAGGCTATTGTCTTTGATACTGTCCTTGACCATTCATTTAACTACTATGCAAATTGTCAACCTCTTCTTCATGGATCCCTAACAGCTGCTGCTTTTCTAATCCAGCTTCTGACACTATTGCAAAAGTTGGTGGAATGGACATTGCAACAATGTGACCAAGATGTGGAAGGTCATGGTCAAGGTCACATCCTACTAACAGGGGACCTGCTCATGAAAGCAGATGGGGTCCCTGATGAGCTGTTTGCTAAGATCGATTGCTTCCAAGTCCAGACATGAAATGACCAATGCTTTGCGGACAATGCGACAAAGACGTTTCCAAAAGCGGCGGCACAAACTGCTTCGGCAAGCAGATGAATGAATCCCAGGGAGCTGGCTGCTGGAGTTGATTGGATTTCTAGATTATGAAGGTATCGCAACCGGTGGTGTGGTTATGGTAAAAGAAGGCCGAAACGTACCTGTAAAATCTTCATCAGCACAAACTCTTCAGACGCCGGATCCGTGACCTCGAAGCGGCAACTGGTAACTGCGTCGACGATTGAATGCATAGCCACATCCACGTGCGCCGTGTTGATATCGAAAACCTCTAGGGTCAAAATCTTGTAGACCGCAGCCAGTGCCACTCCCGTGATCTGAGCCCCCGTCTCGTCCGATCGAATTACATCCAGAAACGGCACCAGATACAAGGCAGGGTTGATACTCTGCCACTGCGCCTCGCGCTGCCAGCCGAACACGCGTCGACGCAAGCCCTTCAGCGAACGGATGAGCGGATGCTCCAGTTGATCATCTCCAGCCATATAACGCCCCGCCCAACGCGCATTCCGTCGCATCACGGCCAAGACCGAGCTCACCTCTGCATTCACCATACATGCCAAAGCTCCCCCACTCCATCGCATCTTATACGCTCCCACTGGTCCTCTCGTCACCAGCCCGTACTCCATACTACTACCGTCCCCACCGCCGGCGCTATTACCGCTGAGGCTCACGACACTGGATCGGCCCATTGCACCTCAGGCCGTCCTCACAGACGCTCAAACCAAGCAGCTTCCAGATCGCAGCGACCAGACCTCCATCAACACATTGAAAAATGCAGCTCCAAACCCTAACAATGCACAAGTCCCGTCGCGAGCAGGAAGCTCTCGCTCGCAGCGAAAAATTCACGCTGTCACTCCCATTTTATTACCGGGACTTTGGGTGAGGAACAGTCCCAAAAGTTGTCAAACTTTTGCTTTTTAGTTTTTTTTTTTCACCCCCAGTTTTTTGCCCTCCCCCCAATTTCGTAACTACTTACCTAACGAGGACTGTGTCACACTGTGGCCTTGCCATTTACATTAAAAAGTATCTTAAGGCAAAAGAAGAATTATGGAAACTCAAATACTTCACCATGCAAAAACATACCTAATCTTCAAAAAATCCTCTAAAAGAAACCAAAATCCTTCAAGATATTATTAACTCTATAACTAATCTCAAGTTTCAACACAATCCAAAATATCATCTTTCAAAAATCCTCATATAAAAATAGACCTATTATTACCTAGGGGCCAAAATCCATTAAGCTACTCTACCCTATAGTGATTCTAAACACAATATCATTGCCTTGGTAGGCATGGCCAACAAATTCACAAAAAGACTGTATTCTTTAAAGACTGTTTTCTTTTTGTTCTTTTTTCTTTTTTAGGGTTTCAGAAAACCAAGTGGCCAAAGGTCCAAATAAATGAAACACCCAGTACATGTTTTTTTTTGCATTTATGGGTGTTTCATTTTCTGAAATAGGTGCAAGATGTCATCAAAACAAGTGTCTTCTCCAAGGTATAGACTCATACATGGCACCACTTTCAGTAGGCCCAATATCATTAAACAACATGAGGTGAGAATTGAAAATTTTCTAACCTATGTTTGCATAGACTTCATCTCAACGATGTCAAGTTGGTTGGCTGGGCAAGTGAAAGAAGTGGATGCGCTTCAAACACATATAATACATTTTGCAATTTGTTATATTTTGTGAGCAAGTGAGCAAACCAAAAAAAATCATTCATCATCTAACTCAAAGTTGGAATGAAGCCAAAACACTTGACGAGTTGCCCAAATCAAATCAACTTTTGGCTTGTCTAAAGAATGAAATAGATCCTTAAAATGCTAAATTTGTTTTACTTTAAACAAATGGGCATTACAATATATCTATTTATATTTGTTTTTTATTCTATTGTTTGGCTTTGCTCATGATTATGAAATGCAAGAAAATACATTTGATTTATATTATTTAGTTTTAAAATATATTACATTTAACCCCAAATAATTATTTTAAATAAAATGGTTTGTATAATGTAATTAGTGATTATAAATCACCTTTCATCCATTTTTCATCCATTTCTAACTTTCAAATCATCCCATATTTCATCCATGTTTAAAAGATTGTCACATGGCAAAATATTTGTCCACATCATCTTATATTCTTCCAACATGAAAAAACATATTTCAAAAATATTTTATATACATGGCAATGGATATTCCAAAAATATTTTTTAGGTTCTATCATGCACTGCTAAATTTGCACCTGACATTATCAAATTCTAACAAAACCACACATGAAAACATGCACACGAATACAAAAAAAATCACTCATAGATTACAAGAATCCAAGTTCAAAGCAAAACAAATGCATCATGTTTTTCATGTGTTAAAAAATCTCAAAACATGGAAGATGAAACTCCAAAGCCACAATGTGGGGATAAAGCACCCAAACACAAAAAAGTTGGAACATCATCGCACCATTCCTTGTGTGATTATGTGCAACTAAATGTCACCTACAATTACGAATGGTTGCTTATGTGACTATTTTTCAAATTTTGATGGATTTTGGTTTTGCCTTCAACTAATTACAACTATGACCTATTTCATCTTTCTAATAGGTTGATTTTTCATGATGTCTTTGTATTTTTTACAACATCGTCTATATTTAATTACTAAGTACCTACCTACCTACCCACTTACTTACTATGTACTACACCCTACATACCTACCTATTATGTATGTACCTACCTATTTAATTATTAAATACCTACTTACCTACATACTATGTACATACCTACCTACTTACTTACTAGGTACTTACATATATGTATACCTATATACACACTAGCTAGCTAATAGGTTATTTAATTATAATTAATTATTTAGAGGTTATCTAAATAGGTATTTTAAATAAATAATTATGTAAAGGTTATTTAAATATGTACTTAAATAAAATATTATCTAAATAGGTACTTAGTAAAAACTTATGCTACTTAGTAAGTAGGCTATGTAATAATATGTGCCAAGGAATAGTTGTAATTAGGCTACAACTATGTGATTAGGCTACAACTAAAATTATATCCCATATTGTTTGTTTTCCCTTTCAAGTTTACAAACTATATAAGTAGGTTGGTTTGGTGTAGTAAACACATTCAATATTTTCAATTGCCATATGGGAAGAGCTAATCACATGAGCTCCATTCAAAAATTTAAACATAAAATAAAATAGTATTTTTTTGTAAAAAATTTAAACTTGGACCTACCTAGGCTAGACCTATGGCTAGGTGGCCTAAGCTTAACCCAGGTGCCACATGGTGTAGCCCAAAACTAGGCTAAGTACTTTAGGCACCTAACTAGGCTAAATGGCCTAGCCTAAATGTCACGTGGCCTATCATAAGTGGTCCAACCCTAAACTAACCTTAAATGATTATAAGGCAATCATAAGTTACCACATGGCACAATCCAGTTGCTTTAATCAGATGGTTGAATATTTATTTATTTATTTATTTGGCAAAATAATTCAAAGAATCCAAATGATGTCATGTGTCACATTCTTAGGTTACCATGTGTGAACATATTGGTGTGCATTGTAGTCACAAATGTAGCTGCAAGAACTCATCTTTGGATATGTACTTTAAACACTTAGCTAAGCTAAGCGGCCTAGCCTAGGTGTCACATGGGTTATCATAAATGGTTCAACCCTAAACTAACTTTAAATGATTATAGGGCAATCATAAGTTACCACATGGCACAATCCAATTGTTTTCATCAGATGGTTGAATATATATATATATATTTATTTGTTTGGCAAAATATTGCAAAAAATCCAAATGATGCCATGTGTCACATTATTAGGCTACCACGTGTGAACATATTGGTGTGCATTATAATCACAAGTATAATCGCAAGAACTCATCTTTGGATATGCATAAAATTTCCATACTTGTATTATACACACAAATATTTCATCTGTTATCTACAACTAATTAATGGTCATTTGCAACTTATCATTTGCTACTATGTTGATTTTTAGTTACAAGTGTTGCTTGTGATTAAAATTTTGTCGCAAATGACATTTTTTCTACTAGTGATACCATAATGTATATTTGTGTTGTGCAAATAATTTACCAAGTTCTCCATTGCCATAAGCATGACTCTTTTGAACAAGGTTACATGTTGTTCATAAGCTTGAACCCACACATTAAGATCATCCAAATTAACCAGATCATGAACCACATCCCTATGAATAGATGCTAGTAATTAGGGTTCACGTCCAAGTAACAAAAAATAAGGGGGAAATGATGCAAAGGATGTTTGTTTATTAAATTGGTATCCCATGGCCAACCATGGTAGTTGTATGTCCTAATCACTTATATGTTCTTTTTGTAATCCATATTTTCATAAACCTTTATTCAATATTTGTACCATTCTTTCAATCAAGCCATCAGCTTCATGATGATCATGAGAAGTAGTCCTATGGCTAATCAAAGTTTATTACACAACTCTTGAAATTCCATGCTTTGATCCATGAATATTTTTGTTGGAACACCAAATCTACTAAAAATTCAGTCCAAAAATGCATAATCAACCCCCATACTACTTTTGTTTCAGAGTGGTGCCAATTCAATCCATTTGGAAAAATGTTCAATCATGACCAATGCATATTAATTATGATGAAAATTAGGCTCAATGGCTAAACAAAATTCAATCTTCATTAGTATCCAAGCCCCATGACTAATAGAGGCTACAAATGAAGGGTAGGTGCATTGAACAATGCATAAACCCAATCATGCACCATGCATCATGAAACAAATCATTCAACCTACAATTGCGTGTCTATCCACCAATTTTGGCCATGAAACAAATTGTAGGTCTAACATACCCCAAAATGTATCAACTTTTCATGGGCAAGTCTCATGATGTTGTTCCACATTTCTAGTTGTAATACCACTAGTACACATGCCCATTTGGCCATATCTTAAAAAGGTGTTGGCCTTCCCAATGGTCTGTTTTGGCCCTTTGAAGAACTCGGTCCTTTTCCTTGAATGTTAATCCCACATCCAATTCCCATGTCTATAGGTAGGTCAACATTTGGGCATCCCCAAAGATGTTCATAGATCCAATGTCATCATATTCCATGTTTGAATTCCTAGAAGTGCTCAAGGTATCACTTGAGCTTAACATGATACCTCATGGCAACCATTTACCAAAATACAAAAAAATGAAACAACATGCCAATTGTGCATTGTTTCCAAATTTATTTCCCCATGCCAACGTGCTATAGTGGTATCCAACTCATTAGCTATTGAGTTTTTATTCAACCCATCTACATCCTTATTGATTATCTTAACTAGGTGTTTAACATCAAAATCATATTCTTGAAAAATGAAAGCCCATCTTGCCAATTTCCTCATGAGTCGATCAAATTCCATGAGCCATTTCAATGGCTTGTGATTAGTCACCAAAGTGAATGGGCTACCAAATAGATAACATTGGAATGTGGCGACATCCCACACAACTACCAAAATTCCCCCTCCCCCTCATATGAGTTATATTTGACCTTTACTTGGTTGTTGGACTAGCTGGCATAAGCCACCACAAACTGTCAATTTTCCTCATCAAGTTGTGTGAGAACTATTCCAAGCCCCAAAACACTTTAATCTATATGCAATTACATGGATAACTTTTAATGGGTGTAAAACTAAACCTAGTTTTCAACTCCTGAAAAACTTGTTATTTGCATTCCCCCAAATGAACTTTTCATTAATATTAGTTGATTGAGTCAAAGCACTAATAAAATTCTTGATTTTTCAAATAGTTTAAGTTGACTAATTGGTCTTTTATTATTAATGGACATGTCCATTTTGATAAGGGGCCCAAAACATGTATTTTTTAACCAATCAACTTGAATAAAATGATTTATTTGACCAATATATATTCTAATCAAGTTGAACAACCCTAGTCAAAATGACCAATGGGTTTTAATCAAATGGGACATCTAATCAAATTGAACATAAGAATTGACATCATTAATCAAAATGACTAATGTTCTTTAATCAAATGGAACATCTTATGCCTATTGCATACCTACCTTCTACATCCCACCTATAATCTTACAACCTACCTACCTACTTAACAACCCACCCACTTACTTAAATATAATATTTACTACCCACCCACCCAACTACCTACATGTATTATTTACCTACTTATTTACCTACCTATCCATACATTTATAACATATTTACATATTAACTACCTACCTACCTACCCATCTACCCACCTACCTACTTATTTACCTACACACCCACCCACTTGCCTCCTACAACCTACCTACGTACATACTTCATAGTCTTGTAGTGATGTGTCAAAATAAACATGTGAAATAAAAAAACTTGATAAAAGTTGGACACCTTTTGATGGTGTGGTCCATTGGTTAAGAATTTGGTTTATCATTGGGGAGGTCAAAGGTTCAATTCCTAACATTTATAACATATGTACATGGTTAAGGGGATGGTTTGAATAAGGTAGGCTACCATCTACCTACTTACCTTTTCATGACCTATCTACTTACCTACCACGAAATTTTATTTTTGATAATAATTTTTGAAATAAATGATTTAAATATGGGAAAAAAATTGTCCAATCAATTGGTCCACTATTCATTAGTCAAAATGATCAATCAAATGGTCCATACGTTGCCAATCAAAAAAACCATCCCAATCACAATGGACATAGCAAAATTGATTTGTCCAAAATGATGGAACGGTTTTTTTTGACACATGTCCAAATTGGGTTTTTTTATTAGATTTACTAGTAAAAAAAAGCCAGGATTATATTATTGAAGGGTTGTAGTCCAACTAAACCTTTTGACAAACTTATGGTAATAATTTGCCAACCCCAAAAATGCCCTTAACTAAGTAACATGATCAATTAGTCTTCGAACCTTGGAAATTGCTTCCACCTTGGCCTTTTGGACTCCTAAACCTCTTGGGTAAATCATGTGGCCCAAATTCCCAACTTGAGATTGGAAGAACCTATACTTTCTTGGGTGTAATTTCAAACCATGCATCTCCAAATCATCAAACACATCTTTCAAATGATGACTATATATGTTCCTCCATGGTGGCACTGAACACAATGATATCATCAATGTAACACTTGGCAAAATCTAAACCTATAAGTGCTTGATCCATTACTCTTTGAAATTCTACATGTGCATTTTTCAACTCAAATGGTATGAACTTCCATTGATAAAAACAAACATTCTCATTTTTGTCAATGCCCCAAAATGCAATATTCACCTTGTCGCACCTTCACTCAACAATAACTAGTGATATCTAAATTGTAAATCCAAAGTGTTAAAAACCTTGGCTTGGCCAATAGAATCAAAAATCTCTTCTAATAATGGCATGGTGTACTTGTTGAATTTTTTCCATTTGTTGATAGGTCTATAATCTTCACACATTAGACGTTCAATCCAATTGGCAAAGATGTTTTTCTTGGCAAACATAATTATGGCAATGCATACTCCGCTTTAGAAAGTTCCACCAACCTTACTTCCAAAAGTTTTTCCATTTGAGTTTTAACCAATGCCCATTCCATATCAATCAACCTATAAGGTCATAAAAAAATTAAGGTATCATCATCCAAGATGATGCATATTTATTACCCATTGAATTTGCCCAACTTGAGGCCAAAAACAAAACATTGCACATACTTTTGCAAAAAAAATTACACCTTATGTGCCTTACCTCTTATTACTATGGGACCATTTTCTAGTTTCCATGTGACCATAATTATAGGTGTTTTGAGCTTGGATGGTAACTCATCCCTAATGCTCGAGGTTGAAGACACACCTTGTAATTGCTACAAGGTTGATATGGGAACATCCACCTTTGAAGCCCCCATTCCATGTGCATTTAAAATCCATTCAATTTCTTCAAACAAATCCAAAATCTTGGATGCCAAAAATTTATTTGACATTTGTGTTCCCCACTTTAAACATTAATTGTCTTCAAGGCATCCATCACCTTTTCCCTCCATAAAAAATTCCATAGTTGCCAAGGATGTTTAGCTTGTTTGGGATCATTAAATGTGACCCCATGTTCATGTTGCCCCCTCACACGAATGTACCTATCCTAGGATGAAATGCAAGAGGTGATGAAAAAGGAGAAATATGGGTACTTGGGTGGGAAATGAATAATTGTTGTTGTTTAGCCAAACCTAGGCTAATAGGTCATACAATTCAAATCCATGACTTGACCAAAAAAATGTCTTCTAATGGCCTCAAATAAGACAAGGAAACAAATGGTGTAGGCATGAAACCCCATAACACGTTCCTATTCATCAACAACAAGTTCTACTAATTCTACTAACAAGAAAGTCTTGAATTCCAACTCATGCTAAGACCATCATCGCAAAAAAATATGAACTTAGAAAGTTCATGATTGTGGGGAATGATGCTCATGGTTGGCCCAGCTTGTTGACAATAGAAAGGGGTGGCCAATCATCATGGCACACCACCTGTGACACACATCCTAGATCCAAAATGGCATCAATTATGAAACCTTTAGGTTGTGGCACCAAATGGTATGTTCGTTGCAACAATTTTGGTGGTATTATATTGGTCCATAACCATCGTAATTTATGTGCATGAGATCCCATTGATGCAACATCCACCAAAATCAGTTGGCCCAACCAACCATGAACTTGGCCTTGAATCACTTAAAGGGTGAAAATCCTTTAAGGTGTACCACCCAAAACAAAAACAACATAGTCCTTACTATAGTCCTTTTTCCCCTATATTACAATCCCCATCAAAACTAATAAATCAAAAAATGTCAAATATTTCATAAATACCATATTTTAAACCACTAAAAATTTATATTCCATCATAATCATCCATAAATGTGTATTTACAATATGGTAAAAATAAACTAAGTAAAAAGTATTAAAAAAGGTGGTGTCACAATTTTGGTACACCTTAAAAAAATTTGACCCTAAAATAGGGACATTCTCAAAAAAGGTAGATGAATGGTCTATAGATGCAACACCACTTGTAATAGCTCACAAAACAATCCCAATCTTGGGTCAAACAAACCACCACTTGTGTTTGCTTAGGAATGGCCTTGACATGGCCATCTAATTATCACCATATCATTGGGCCGACATCATTCAAATTTGCACCCCTACCAATGGAATGTCTTGAGGTAATGCCCCCAAATATCCACACACATTCAAGGTTGGTAATAGTTATGGATATTGGTTTAACAACATCCCAATTGGAGCATGGACACCTTTTGGATCCTAAGGTGTTAAAATCCACATATAGGTATTTGTGAACTCATATACTTAATTGAAGCACCACAACCAACCCAATGTTGATGCCTCCAAATAGTTTTAATATAACATACCCCCTTTGGATGTTGAATTTGATATGGGCATGGATCAAGGTCATCATCTGTCATGTAGATTGGCCCAACATTACCGATTGGGCACTAGAATCCAATAAATCCTTCCAAAGGCAAGATGATTGCCCGTGTCCATTCCTCTTTAATAGAAAAACAATTTCCTTGTTACACACCAACACCATTTTTAATGTCATTATGTTTAATCAATGGCAAGTATAATTGGAAGGTTGGACAACTTGGCAATTGTAGTTTGCCATAGAAGAAATATGTACCTTTCTACCTAGGCGTGATATCTTGAGGTCGTTTTTCCAAATTAGTTGTGGGCAATAACTTTGAGGCCACATGTCCAAAGTCAAGCTTGACATTCTTCTACTTTAACATAAAATGGTTGCAAGGTGAAAAATAAAAGCTAACCACACTCCAAGAGTTGCCATAGTGAGGGTAGAAAACAATGGGTCCTAGCAAATGGATGTAGCCACCCCCAACATCTGTTAACAAATAGGAAATCTACTCAAGTGCAAACATAAATCTTTATTGAAAGGAAACTACAACAGAATGCTCACAACACAAAACACAACATCAAGAACTCTCCAAGGTTCTTGTCACAAGAAATACACAAACTTGTGTA
>Ga0116231_10003990_pt1 | contig 30184 bp, 23 predicted proteins | sample S1TSphgellanicum_2_FD_89695 | JGI IMG/M metagenome (GOLD analysis project Ga0116231, IMG submission 89695) | Host-associated microbial communities from peat moss isolated from Minnesota, USA - S1T2_Fd - Sphagnum magellanicum MG | ecosystem: Host-associated > Plants > Peat moss > Unclassified... | reverse complement strand
GATGTATATTTGGTGTGGAGGGGAGGGGTGGGGGGGGGGGGGGGATGGGTTAATCTATTTTTGTATTAGAAAACTATGTGAGTAAAAATATAGGGTCACATATAAGAATTAGTACTTGAACATCCACTTGTCACTAGACTTAGATGACAATCGAGTGATAAATTGATATGAGTTGGGAGATGAAGACATGTTGTTTGACTACATTGCAAAATCACTAAATCCATTAACCATTAGTAAGAAGAAAAAAACAAAAAATAGTCATGTTCATTAGCAAATTAAATGGTAGCAACTTAGAAGCACATAACACAATCACTACAAATGTTAGACCAATCATTGAAATTCCTTACCCTTTAAATGTGGATACAAAGTTTGAATCAATCCCTACACAACGATATACAAATATAGAAATGGAATTGCACAATACAAAAATATCAATGTCACATTTTGAAAAAAAATGTTGAATCAAATGATTGTTTTGACTTAAGTCTCCCCACCTACAATTGGGCTTGGTCCTTACAAACTAAACAATTAAAACAATGCATCTCTGAAAGATCAACAAATTGTTTGTAGTTCTAGGAACAAATATTAAAAAGCTAACACATAAATAAATGAATGAATTTATTTGTGTAGCATCACCTTCTAACCACGAGTGTGCACACTTGGAAGGTGTGATTTTAATGAAGTTTTGAGGTGGTTTTACAAAAGGAGCTGAAAGCAAAAAATGCTAATAATTGTTCTTTCACTAATGAATTAAAAAATGTAGGCCATGCATTTGATTTGCACTTCCACATGAACTTATAACTACATCTTGGGTTGGGGATATTGACAATGTTTTTTGGTTCAATAATGAAACCCTAACATCTTTCCTATAAAAATAATAATGGTAGAGTGTTTATTTGAAACAAAAGTTACAACCCAAGTAATAGACTTCTTTTGCATCTTAATAGCTTCAATTTGCTTCAAAAGGAATAGATATGAAAGACAAAGAATGTGATTCAACCTTTGAAAATGGATAATGTATTCCAATGTGTTATTTCATTGGTCCTACATTGCAAATGTGTTCCATATGTTGATATTTCATCCATCTTCAATGCCTTCTTCAACACTATTTTTTTGTATCATTTGAGCATGCCAATGAGCATTAAAACATCCACAACAATCTAGGTTTCTCTTCAAATATGTAAACACATGATGTGAAAACAAAATCAATTGTCATTGCATGGTTGCACTAATTAAAACTTCAAATGCATGTTATTGGCATACAACATACTCCTTGCCATTTCAACAATAGTGCAATTGTCACGTTTCGCAACTCCATTCTATTTTAAACAATAAGGTGCAATGGTTTCTTGTTGAATACCTTAAAAAAAAAAGATATTCTTCAAACTCCTTATTCATGAATTCTCTTACATAATGTTTTACATGAAGCACAAGAGTGATGTTTTCCAATTGTTCAAACATAATAATGACTACCACCAATAGAATCAACTTGCATCATACCTATTACATTTTCATGAAAAAATTCACTTGCTTTCTACACTTGTTCAGGCTAAATATGCTTTGGAATGTCTAGTGATTATTCTTCCCATGTGCACATCTAGAACAAAAAGGTTTATCCATATTAGCAAAAGATAATCTTGAAACAATCTTTACAACATCCATTTTCTTGATGGTCTCAATACTCGCATGCCCAAGTTTATGATGCAACAAATACAAAGATTTGGACTTTGTAGTTGTAGCAACATTTGTTTTCGCAAATACATCAACAAGTTTGACATGTACATGCATCCACCACAATTGGCCTTCTTTGCTGTTAATCATAAGAAGACATGTGAACATTTTGTCCTATTTAGGAACCTAATACCTATTATGAAGCCTTGAAATTTGAGGAATGAGAAGCTTGGCATTAGGCCATGATCAAAAAGTATGATGCACTAATGGAGAATAAGACATGGATTCATATTGATTTACCTCCAAAGTATTTTGCAATCCAATGCAAGTGGGTTTACAAATTGAAGTACAATAGTGATGGGAACATTACCCATTACAAAACGTGCTTAGTGGCAAAAGGATTTTCTTAGACTCTAGGTGTTGGTTTTGACCAAATATTTTTTTAGTTATGAAATATGAATACCTACAAACACTTCTCGTTATTTATGCGCAAGAGGACATGGAATTACTTCAATTTGACATCAAAATTGATTTTTTACATCCATCTAAATGAAGAGATCTACATGGTTCAGCCTTTGGGTTTTGGACAAGCTAATGTTGAGCGTAAAGTTTATTGTCTTTATTGTCTTTAATTATATGGCCTTTGTCAAGCATCTTGATTGTGGAACATGAAATTCAAGGCATTTTTGTTGAAGTATGATATTTATGTTAACATTGCTCACCCTTATGTTTATTACATTGTTTTTGCTCCTAAGCTTTAGGTCTCAATTTATGTTGATGATGGTCTAAGCATATGTAAACACCATCCAAAGCTACTTGAGATGGCTACTTACCTCAATTAGGAGTTCAAGATTATAATTGGATCACAAAGATTGTTAGGTTGGCTTTCACATACAATGTAATCATGAGTTATGTATGATATACGTTAATCAAACTTGTTGTATTCTTAATATTCTTCACAAGTTTGGTTATGACCAATCCAAACTAGTTTCTACACTAGTCGATCCAAATGTCCAACTTTGTAATAAAGGTGATTAAGAATATGTTCATTTTGATGCATATTTTTTATAGAAACAAGTCATAGGTAACATTTGTATGTTACCATGGGTACATGTCTTGATCTTTCACATGTAGTTTGCACAATTGCACAATTCTATCAACAACCACGACATATTCATGTTAGTATAGTCAAACACATTTTGTGCTACTTGCACGACATAGTTCATCTCACACTTTGTTATGGTGGTGAACACAACATCAATACACGTATTGTTTATTTGATGTGGATTGGGCTCATGACCTAGATGACCAAAAATCTAGGAGTGGTTGCACAATTTTTCTCAATCAAGCAAGCTCCTATTTGTTGGATTTCACAAAAATAGACATGCATAGTTGCTTCAACCATAGAAAGTGAATATGTTGTAGCATGCTTTATAGCCAAATAAGTAGTTTGGTTATGCAAATTTCTTTTTGGTGTTGGTTATCTTCAAGAAGAGCCTACTTCCTTATATTGTGACAATCAATATGTTATATGGCTTGTGCTAAACTCGTAATTTCATCAACACACAAAGCATATTGATCTCCAATTTCACATGCTTCAAGAATTTTCACAATGCAAAGACGTCATTCTCTCTTAGATTTCTACTCAACATCAAGTGTCAAATATACTAACCAAGGCCCTACTAGTTGATAAATTTTGTTATTTTTGCTCTCTTCTTAGTCTTTGAAATGTCGTTGAAGTGGGAAAATTTGGTAATGATCATTAGTGAACTCTTTTTCATACTTTCCACAATGAGTGGGAGTGTTGAACATGAATTAAGTTTGTTTCACTGAGTAAAGTAACAAAGCATGTCACATCTATAATAGAGATGTTAGACCAATAATAGTGATAGAATTATTTATTTATTTTTTGAAATTCTCGTTTATTTTCTTTGCAGTTTTGTTTTCTAGCAACTTCTAGCTATAATATAAGTGTTGGTTTTTTCTTTCTATTCTTTCTCTTTGGCATTACTATTTTGCAATAATAATACAATATTTTCTTATATCTTTTTTTATTGTATGTTTTTTGTGTTTATTTAACATCTATGATACTTTAATAAACACATGATGTGAAATCAAAATCAATTGTCATTGCATGGTTGCATTGAAACACCTTCTCATATCCTCTTTTTTACCTTTTATTAACACCAGTGTATCACCATCAAAAAGTCTATCAACCACATAAGAATCATGTGAAGCCCTAATTACTTAAACAACAAATTTGGTTTTGCCATATTCATGTGATGTTGCAAATCACATATGTAATTGAGTGAGATGCCTCAAGTCCTTGTAGATGTTACAATCTCTACACAAAGATAACATGGCTCTCAACTACTTTTAATCAAAGGACATATAAAACCAAAAAAATACAATACAACAATTACATGTAGTCATTTATAATGTAATCATGCCCAAGACTTTCAAACATGTATGACTATTCACCAATCACAAGAATACAAATGAACAAAATATTTTTGTATTAATCACATTGCCAACCTTTAGCATAGAAAACATATATAAGATTAAAAAATTGGCTAAAAATGATAGCTATGTACATATCTTCAAATGCACATGTTATGTTTAATTCACTCATGTTTCACTCGGTCTCAAGTATGGGAATGTGTTAACAATGCCTACAAAAATTTCCAAATGGAATATTTATGAGATTGTAGAAAAGAATTTACAATAACATAACATTTCACAAAGCAACCATTTTAATGTCAGCTCTAACCAAGCCCCAAAAAAAAACACATGACAAAGAATGAATGTGGTAATAACATTTGTTGTCACTCACTACATATTAGACCAACACCTTCAACATGAAGCTGCCATGATTCACCACTGACTGACTTCATTAGCTCCCACTAGTGGGAATAGAAGAGTGAACGATAATATGTTCAATATTTAGGGGCAAAACCATATAAAGAATCTTCATCCTGAATTTCTAATGCATTTTTCAAAGCAATAGGAAGATTTAGTAATGCCTTCAGTAAGCACTCAAGCAACTGCTTGACTTGTGACCTACCTTCTTCTGTGATCTAACCTTCTCTCAAAATTTTGACTCATTTAATGAAAATCAGGTTGGTGTAATGCGAAATGCGCAATCTTTTCGGGATGTGTAGAGCCAATAAAGGTGAGATCACTGCTTGTGCTTTTGGGTTGGAAGTTCAAGTTTATTTATGTCCCCTAGAATTTTGTTCTTTCTTTTTTCTATTTGTTATGGTGGGAAGTTCTAGTTTCAATCCAAAGGAACATTTATCTTTGCTATCTTTGTTTTTTTCCCTTGGTAACACATTTTCAAAAATTATTGTAATTCTATTCTTTAATTTAGCTCATGTTGCAATTTCTCATGGGTTGGTAGCTATTCCATGATTATTTTAAAAAATTTGTAATTAGGTGAAATATCTAAGGCTTGAGTTACTCTCCCCCCCCCCCCTTCTCCAAAGAATGGACGCTCAAAGGGTTTGAGGTTTAGGTGTACTGGTAGCACTTTCATTTCTCCTAATTAAGTAAGTAAGAGAAACTTTACCACCTTTTGAAAGGAGGGTATTGAAAAGGGTGAAAAACAAATCATTTAAGCTTAGTTGGTAATTTACAATCTCTTTTGGGGAAGAACTTTCTTAGTTAACATATCTTGTAAATGAACATATATCATCATGCTATCAATATGTGGTCAATAATTCCCAAAATTGATTCTAGTTTCAATTTTGTGATGTTGCTCAAGTGACAATCATCCATAAGTATACTTAGCCAAATTTGGTAATATTCATAATATGAAGGTAGAAAATCTTAAGCACCCTTTGTTATTGTAGGCAATTGTGATGAGTTTTGGCCATTTGCTTTTAAAAAAAGGGAATTGTGAGAAATATTCTTTTTTCAAAAATACCTATTTCTTGCAAAATGACGAAAATTCAACACCAAAAAATTCACTGATATGTGTAAGTTGTAATGTGCAATCTTTCTATCTAAACCTAAACCACTCTCTTTTGCCTCACCTTGCAATAAGTTTTTCACATAATAATTTGGACTTTGAAGGTATCTCATGCACAACTTCATGCCCCCGCAAACTTCATGACCGTGAACCAATGCTTGCATTTATGAACAGAGACGTTTGAATGTATAAGTATCCTGGGGCATACTCAAAAGAATTTGGAGAACTGTTGCCAATTTCATTTTCTCTTTCACAAACCTTAACACAAGAGCAATGCAAACTTGCACATGGTTTGCATGCAAGTTTCCAAATCCAAACAAACAAATATCAAATGCCACTTTTTCACTAACTTAAGTTGTGTATACCTAGATGTCAGTTTTGCATATATGCAATTTCTGATCACCTGGTAGTCTCACTATTTAGTTCATATTATTGTTCACTCAATTTACCAACACCATGCATATCACTAGAGATGGTGGTTATTCTATGCATTGGAGCCACGATTTTGCACCCCAATGTGACTATATGAGCAACACTGTACTAAAACGTGTTACCATCTTAATACTAATTTATGCTAATGATATGGCCAACATGCGACTGATCCATGGAAGTTACTACTTTCTGGAGAGTGGATCTCATAGAAAATCTCCAACCCAACGTGTTTGAGGACAACAATTTGGGTGCAAAATTCATGGCCATCTTCTATGGACTAGTGTAATGTTCAAGAAAAAAACGGTTTGCATTACTCTTATCCAAGGATCACAGGCTAAAGTGCACGAAGCACCGCATGTGTCATAGAATAGGCCGTGATGCTCCGCATGGTGATGGGGGTCATGCCATTGTTGAAGACATAGAGGTTTGCAAGGTTGCCAGTAGCCACACTTGGATATACCCGTGAGGTGACCACCATACGCCCACCTTGGACAAAGCTTTCCACTATAGATCGATCCACCTAAACCACAATAAAACATGTATTTGTTAGAATATGATAAAAAAGAAAATGACTCAAATCTTTGAAATTCCCAATGATTCATTCATTCCAATCTGCAAACCTTTCTACAATTGGACAACCCAATGAAACTTTTTTCATTCTTAGCATGTGGGAGGAGAATCTCACAAGTACTCGGAGTGTAAGAAAATCTTCAGTTGGTAAAACCTTCACATAACCACCACATACTGGTTTGTGGATGTTGGGTAGCAAAGATGATCTGCACAATAATACCAGTGCACAAGAGTCAATAGTTTTCATTCTTTAATTTCTCAGTAGGGATTAATAAGTTGCTAATATGGATTAATTCCATAGTATATCTGGCTGGAAGAAAATGAGCATTTTCTGATACCCAAAAAAAATCTTACTGTCTTCTTTTGGAATTTTCAGCATACCTGCTTTGGTCATTGCAAAACCTTGTGGTCCATTGACCATCACTTGACTGCGCAATGTAAAAGAACACAGCTGTTTGTTCCTGGAAACCCTCATCTGTTAAGACGAGCAAGCCAAAAGGCCCAAACATGCCACGATGTTCATACCCATCCTGACTGCTGTCAAGTGCATTGAATTTGGCTTCATCTGTAACAGCTCCCACGTTTGATACATCCGGGTATTCAAAAACTACCTCCACATCCACCTGCACATCAGCAGATATTGATTGTAATAACCTTGAATTGCAATAAACCATTTGAATGAAAATTAAAAACTGATTGCATAAATATCCTTTTCACTATCATCTACCTTAAAGAATTTATAGCAGAAAATTGAGATGGAAGATGGGATGTGAGAAAGTCCATTGAACAATCTGAACTTTTTTTCTTTTTCCTCACCTGATCTCCTGCAGCACCTTTGACTTCCATAACAGCACCTGCATCCAGCTTCACATCTGTCTGGGACACCTTTGGACCCCTCAAAGAATCAATTTCCTCAATAGGCCACTGAATGAGGTTAACACCCGTATTGCTGTCCAAAGCAATTGTCCTTGGTACTCCCTGCAGAAGTGAAGAAAAGAACATTGGTGAGAAATTAACCCCTAAAAATCTCACACCAACTCAACATTTTCAGAATCTGGAAATGTGGCAATTCAATGGAGAAATATGAGGGATGTGGATTTTACCTGAATAGATGACCAACCCTTCTGAAGATCCATTTCTTGTGGGCAAGATTCAGGCACCCATGCCCACATAATCTGCCTTCTCTTCACAGGGTCAAAAAATGATTTGGAAGCATAATATTTGCCATAGTCTAAGCGGAATCCAAGCCCAATATCAAGCTCTGGATGGTCGGGGATGAACTTGTGAGCAGCTTCATCATATGTGCCTATTGTATAGTAATCACGCTGCTCCCCCAAGAGGCTTACTTTGAGGACATATTTCTGAGTATCGAAATTACAGATTGGAGTGTGATAATCTACTGGGAAGAAATCAACACACTCCCACATTCCAACTGCAGGCCCTGAATGCAACACCTTCTCTTCCAAAAACTCCCAATTCTTCAGATCTGTGCTCTTGTACTGCAAGGCAACGCCAATCTCCCCCACCTTTGCACCCACTGTGAAAACCCAAGTGCCATCTGCTTGTTGCCAGGCCGTTGATGGATCACGGAAGTCATGTATTCCAACATCTGGGGGACGTGTGAGGATAGGATTTTGAGGCACTTTCACCCACTCTCTCAAGAATGGGTCTGATGGGTCTGCAGGCACTGCCATACATTGCAATTGCTCACCTGTGTTTTCAATCAAACCTGATCCACCTAGGCCAAATGACAAAAGCATATGAGTCCTTGAGGAGATCCATGAACCTTGCAATGAAGAAGCTTAAAGGTCCTTGAAGTCAAATATCATTGTCTATAATAGTCCATTGTTGTGCCAAAGATGCAGATATCCTAGAAACAGAAGTGGATTCAATGAGCAGACCTGTATAGAGAATGAAGGGGATGCCATCAGGGTCTATGGTGGCTGAGCCAGACCACACTCCATTGACATCATACCACTGATCAGGCTTCATTGCATCCTCCAAATAGAGCCAGTGAACTAGGTCTTTGGACACAGCATGGCCCCATGTGAGGTTGCCCCACACCGGTGCTTCTGGGTTGTACTGGTAGAACAAATGATAGTATCCCTTGTAGTACATGGGAGCTGCAAAAACACACCAAAAAAGGGGGGGAAAAGTGAATATTACACTCTTCTGAATCTGTAGAATTCATAGAGATTTGTGGGTGGATTTACTCTGACAATCTGACATTTTACTTCTTGGATATTTTATGCTATATGCTGAAGATCATAATCCTTGAAAATTGGAAACAAAACTTGAAGAATTGAGACGTGAATTGCAGATCTATTGATTATGATTGCAGTGTCTATGTTTGTTAGGGGATTAAGATATTTTCAAAGGGAAGTGGGCAAATTTTAGCAGGAAAAATTGGGTAACTACAGAGGAGCTGCAAATGGGAAGTTTTAAGTACCATTAGGATCTGGTGATGATCAGAAGCAATTTCGAGCGCAACCATGCCACATGCCACACAGAAAACAAGGGTTACTTTTATAAAAAAATTCCCACCTGCAGAGAAATTGTTCACAAACAATTTTGTACGTCAGAGGGATGCATAGGTGATGACATCATCTCCCTCATGAATGTACCAAATGGAAAAAAATTTACCCAACTTTGAAACTTTGCAGAAGTTCTGAAAAGAAAGCAGATTCTTCCAGAAGGCCACAATTTCAAAAGAGCTGTATTACAGTGTCTGCTTACCATTCATCCAGTTCTTGGCAGGTTGGTAATGAAATGTTGTCCTGTGCAGCTGCTGCTCGTGCACCTGGACCTCCAAATCCTGGACCTTTCATATTAGAGGCAAAACAAACCAAAATCAAAGAAAAAGATGCATAAAAGAGTCTTGTAACGTGTGTGTGAGACTGCAGCAAAGTGCAGATCAAGCTGGGACCATGTAGGCAATCACACTCAAATGATCATATAACTTGCAAAGATTGATCAGTACAACAGAAATTCAACACAATTGTAACAGTGGATCCAGTCCAACTTTATTCCAGAGATGGAAAAATGATTCAATCATGTTTTGCAGCCTACAGGCAGATCAGATTCAACAGTTCTTCTAGATACATTCTTCCTTAGACTACTCTCTTGGCTTTGTTTCTTTAGAAGACTCTAGAGTACCTTGGCAACTGCCTGCTCAGGCAGCTCCGATGTTGTTAGTGCTGCAGTGTCCAGTGCCAATGCATATCCTGTCAACCCACAAATCCATTGATCATTAAATCAATCCAGTAACTACAGAAATCTTTTCTCTGCTTGTACAATCAAGTTCATCTCCTCTTAAACCCTAAACCCTGTTACAGAGTAGTGATGAGGTCCATGATGCAGATCAAGTTCAGGAGGGTGATCATCTGGTGATTAGCTTAAATAACTGGTGATTAGCACACTAATCTGATGTATTTAGGTCTGGACATAATTCTCTAGGATCTACAGTGGGATGAGCCGGACTTCATCCCTTGAGACTCGATTTCGGCAAGTGCGAGAGCGCTCCCAAAGAAGGAGGAGGAGAAGCAACAGCTCCAGAGGTGCGTGCCGAGAAAACCAACTGGAACCAGGCCAGCTACCAACAAACCCGATGTTCAAACTCTAAGCGCAGGGCCTGATGCTCGAGAGTACGTACCATTAGTTACGTGGTCCGGGGACGGATATTCTTGAGCAGTTTCCAGTTGGGGGTCCTTAGTGGATCCAATCACGACGCCCAGATCGACGCCGTCATGGTCCAGGGCTGTGGAAGCGTACTGGACCTCTACTGTCGCCATGATTCCTTCAGTTGCGTACCACGAGATTGCGGGCTTGGAAAAAACCCGCTGTCTCTGTGGAAGAAGAACAACAACCACAAGAAGATGATGATGATGCTGATGATGAAGAAGAATCACAACACAAAATGTCTGGAAAAACTTCTTCTCTCCCCTCCCCACTAGAACTCACCGATCTCTGGACTCAGATTGCTTCTCAGCGCCTCCAGAAAAACAAAACAAAACAAACAAAACCGGCAGAGCTCGCTCTTCCTGTCGATTCTCTCAAATCTCGTAACTCCCCCGGAATTACAAGCCTCCTAACTCTTCCCGCATACAACAAAACTCAGCAAAAATCTAAAAGAGTGAGTAATTCACACCAGTTCCGACTTAATTTCAAGTCCAATGCTTGCGCAACAAGAATGACGATCTTGATCACTCACTCACTCACGCAGCTGATCATCAACAAAACTCTAACAACTAGTACAACAGATCACACTGCTTCAGCAGCTATAATTGTGCCAAGTTGTGGATGGATCACACAGACATGATTCTGAGAGAGAGAGAGAGAGAGAGAGAGAGAGAGAGAGAGAGAGCAACAAAAAGTGCGGAGACAGATCGCACACACAACACGAGTGTAGAACAAAATTTGATTTCCAAATGGTTTGGAGATGGTATAAATAGTTTGTGGAGCTGCAACCTGATTCCTTCAGGCCGCGGCAATCCGATCGATCGATCGATCAACCTGGCTTGCTGCGCAATCCAAGACTGCTGCATCATCATCAACCACACATGGTGGCAGCAGGATGGGAGCTGCGATGAGGCGGTGGCATGCGAGGTACATACCGGAATCGGATTTGCTCTGACATGAATTACATGACACTGATCCTTGGCGTAGACGCCATGATTCCTCGCAATTCTGGTTCCAATTTGGACCAATTTGATCCCCCAAGAATATGCAACTGCCATTCCCTACTTGCTGCTGATCCGTCTGCCGACTTGCACTTCCTTCCTTCCTTCCGTCCGCCTCCCTCGCTTCCCTCGTCGCTCCCCGCTCCCTCCCTGCCTCCCTTGCAGCAGCAAGAGCAACGACGCTGGGCAGCAGTCCAAAGCAACCGTTTCTTGCTCGCCTGACCTGCATCGCCAATTTAATTTAATTAAATAAATAATCAATCAATCAAACTTAGCCCCCCTTGTACGTTACTGTTTTTTTTTTTTCCTCCCTTTTTTGGCCCCTTTTTCCTCCCTTTTTAGTCAGTGCCTTCTGCCCTGGACCTTGGGCTCGGTGCATTGGGCCGACGGCACCATAGTCCCGGGCCGAAGGCACACCTTTTCCGCTTTGTTACAGATCTGATGGTTCAGATCACCTTACGGCCTCGCTCTGGGGTGCTTACGGCGTCCCATTGCACCCATGAATGAAGTGGTTCTTTCAGGAGTTACTTCATCAGGAGTGTGGTGTTCTAAACTAAACATCAAATTTGATTATTATTTATTTAATTTTTTTGATTTTTTTTTAGGCATTTTTCTCCAGGTGCTGAATTTGCAATTTCTTATGTAAAATATGAAGTTCAGTCAAAGAAAGCAACCTTGCTGAAAATGAAGGAATTGTTTTATAAAAATAATTGTCGATCTATTCTCTCAATCTATGCACAAATTGTTTTACTGTTTTTCAGAACCTTGGCAGTTTGGACACTAGGTAATCATATTGTTTGCAGAAATGTTGAGATTTTCAATATATATATTTTAAGAACAATGTTTTGTGAAGGAAAATAGAGTAAAATATTTTAGAATATCTTGTATTTCAATTTGAAATAATTAAAATTAATTCCAATGATGAGAAAATTTGAGAAATTAGAATATTAAAAAGAATTCATAATCTCTCATGCAGTTGTACTGAAACAATTGTTTTTGCATAATTCTTCATATGGTTGTCCTTGGACAATTCAAAAGACAATTTCATAAACAACTATCTCATTTCCAAGCTTAACTACTTCACTTTTTTAAAAAAATTACCGCCTATCCTATTAACTTTTCTCATAACTATTTCACTTCTTTCTAATAATTATTTCCTATCCTATTAAATTTTTCTAATATCTATCTCATTTCTTTCTTAATAAATGCCTCCTGTCTTTATGACTACCTCATTTTTCTTTCCTTACCCATGGACATGGATATGAAAAGGCACATTAACATGTGCCATTTCATGTCCATGATATTTATCTTGATTCAAATTAAATTTAACATTGAAATTAATAACGATGAACTATTGAAAACCATAGGGGAACATGAGAAAAGAAAAGAATTTAGTTAATTGTCATTGTTAGTGTGCAGCACGGTGAAGCCCAAGTTAACTATTGGACAGACATGCATTCAAGCTACTATGGTACAATGCTTTTTTTTTTGACAATTTTGTGTTATAGCCTAAGTGGTGATGATTCACAAGAAGATTTTAGCCAAATTTGACTACAACCTAAATATCAAAAGTAAAAATATAAAAAACATCATTTAATATTTTTGGCTACTTGCTTGAAACCATGTATAGAAATCAGGCAAATAACACAAAATTTCCTTTATTTTTGGTCAAATTCTGACTATTGAAAATCTTTAAAAGTACATGATTTTAGCACTTTTAATTTTTGATACAACATTTTGGCTGTATATAGCCAGCAAAACAACGGCTGCTATGGCAGCACACGTGAGAAAGAAGCACAACAACATCTAGGAATACATTACTAGGTAGTGTTCCTTTCTTTTGGTTGTTTCAAGGCTTTTTATGTTTCTTTTTCATTCTCCAATTGCCTTTCCATACATTTTATGTACATTGGATGAATCAAAACAAGAACCCAATGGCTTCAATTCCATTGGATGGGTTTGATGGACATGACAAATCTGAACTCACCCAAACCCATGGTCCATGCACAATAGGGAAAAGAGTGTTACACTCATTGAAAAACAAGCTATGGCACACGACATTCTATCTGACTTGTATTGTTTAAACAATCAATGCAAATTGTACATTGTGATTGGGCATACATGTTGGGATGTTTTCAATTGATGCTCCTCTCCACATCAGCTCCATGTCAATATTCCGCCCTTTTGGGACCTTAGTGATATTTTGTGCTCGTGTAAATTGACCTTTTGCCATCAAAAGGTTCCTCATCCAATGGGTAATATGTGCAATTGTTGGGTTTGAGTTGATTGGTCTATAGTGTAAAGTGCACGTATGTCTTCCTATACAATTGAAGACCAGTTGTCATCACCAAGTAAAATGTTTTTGGCTAACTAGGGGCCAACCACTCTCAAGTCTCTACCAGCCCACAAAGTGCACATGGTGGGACTTCCCTCATGTGGCCATGTTTCTCAATCTGATCATCCACATCAAGGAACAATGAATGCCCCCATGTCCATTTAACTCCAACAATAGAGATACCTACCATTCAAACAAATTAATTAGTTGAGATTTGAATCCACTCATGATTTAAGGCTATGATTCAAACACATTAGTTGTGATTTTCAAATACCCCTGATCCAATGCCATCATGCAAATAAATTACTTGAGATTTGACTATGAAATTCTTGTTGTGTTAACCCTTTGCTTTTCCCACGAAAACACCAATAAATGAAGATGCTGAAAAGTAAGGTTGCTTAATCATGGTATTGTAATGCTTGAATCTTAGACTTCAAACAAATGTGCAATCTTTTGGAAAATCTACCCATGCTTCAAAAATCTTGAAAGTTGTTATTATACTTATAGTGCATTCACACTTGACGTAAAATCAATGTTAAATGAAAATCTATGTGGCATCCTAAGTGGCACCCGATGTTAAATGGGTGATAGTTTAATGTGAAGTGAATGTTAGTTTAACATAAACTCTTCATGATAGGTAACTCTAAGTGTTATATGACTAGGATGGTGTTAATGGACTCAACACTACAGTCCCTAACACCAAGTGTGAATGCACCTTTAGTTAACCACGTAATTTTGATTTGTTATAGAGTTTCCTACAAGATAACATGAGCACACTGTCATAATGCAACATTGAAAGTTATAAAATATAGTAGTTCAGTGCGAACGAGGGAAAATCTTGTGAGATATATCTTGTGCATAATATAAATTTTGATTTGCATCTCTTCTAAGCAATGCCTACTTTACAAGTTACCAACTTGTTTAAAATCTCAAATAATTTGTCAATCTCCTTATTTTTCTTATTGTTACCTAGTTGTCTTCTATCCACCAACTTTGAAATTTCAATGGAAACTACTTTGGCAATACTAATTGAAAATTTTAAAACACCACGACTACAATTTTTATTTTTATTTTTTCAATTTTGTGATGTTGCTCAAGTGGTGGTCATCCAGAAGTATATTTAGCCAAAATTGGCAATATTCAAAGTAAAAAAAACATACTCACCCTATCAAATTGCAGGTGATTATGGCAAATTTTGAACCATTTTTAAAATTTAAGAAATTGACAAGGTTTTAAATATTAAAGAACAGGGAATTTATGCAGGAATATATGTATTTTTTTAAAAATTCCCAAAATGGTGAAAATTTGCCAACAAAAAAATCATTGCACTAGTAAAATGTGAAAATACATTACAAATTTGTGTTGTTATTAGGAGACTTGGGAATATAGTAGTTCCAAACATGTATGGGTGTAGCTTAATTGATCCCCAAGTAAGGAGATCATCCCATTAAACAAAATCTTATACGAGTTCAGAAATCTTACCATCCAATATGCAATCCAATGGCATTAGTTGGAACACCCAAAATTGCACCCATTCCACAACCTATATTGGACACCCTCAATGGACTACGTGCAATTTGGGTGGGCCTGTGCACTTCAACTGTAGACAACTCTGGACTTATTGCCGGCTCGGTGTCCAGCTCAAACAATGTAATTTACGGCTAAGACAAACACCTTGAAAGTTTTGGACAAATGGATGACACATGGAGTTGTGTATTCTATCTAAAATACACGAGACAATAATTTATTCGACTCTTTTCGGCCCGTGTTTGGTCCCTTGGGGATCCGCATGCCTTGGGCCCATATCCCTCCCCCCCCCACCCCAAATATCAAATCCAACTAAGACCTATAAGGGAAAAAGTGAAACGCACACAATCGGCCCGACTTTTGCAAATGAACTACCGATTGATATTCACACTAAGTGTGCCGAGTACTACTTGGACCATATTGTGACCAGACGACTATGTGGTGTCGACTGCAGCAGGTGGTTTGAAATTCTTTTGCATGTTCGGCCCCCTTGCCATCAGCCACATGAGTCCTCTAGATGCGGATCGTTTAGAATTGCGATATTTCGTCTTGCCACAACTCTACTAGCCAGCCTTGTGAACAATTTCTAAAAAGGGATTTGCAGTTGTCAAACAGAACTTTGCATTTGTGTCACTCTACAATCTCTCCGGTCCTGTCTTACCGCGTTACTACTGTTGACAAGTGCATATGAAGAGAAAATGTATGGTATGCTCAACAATCAATCTACACATGGTGATATTTTGTTGGGGACCGATTGTGTTGTTGACAAGAAAAGAAAATAAAATTCGGACAATAATATAGTTAGTTTGGGCTATTATCATTGGGTTCAAATAAAATTGGTGCACAACATGGCTAAGTGTGGCCACCGACCCTGGGAAGCTGCAATGATTTGTTCTCGTCTTTTTCTTTTTAGTTGTCATTTCATGTCGATAGTTTGACGGGTGATGCAAGGGCCCCTCTGAAGTGCCCAACATGGATGCCACAGAGGTCTATGGACTAGGTTACTGGTGAGAGCAGATGGGTTACCGGACATAACTGGTTGCTACCAATGCCAAGCACACACTTGGTTATGGACTACGTAACCGGCTTGCTCAATCCGATGCCCTGGTGAGCCATAAGACATCACCGGACAGAAGGACACTGTGGACGGGTGGGTGGGATTTCACATGCCCATAACCTGTGAGTATGCCGACAGCCCCATTTGAGCCTGTGGTCGCTATCACCGTGGCCGTGCTGTACCCATCTGGCTGACCCAGTACTGGGCGGATATTACTTGTAACCCGCCAGCTTTCAACGAATGTGATGATGCCACATCACCGAAAACCCCTGACAAACTGCTGATGAATTGCCAATTGCAGGGGTTGCTGTGGTTTGTTGGTCAGTGCATGTTACAAACCAATTGCCAGCACTGGAGGAGAGTGGAGACGAGGTTATGAGGTGGGCCAATCAGGTGCTCGGGCACTCACGGGTTACAGCTTTGGAACTCACATCCTCCCGGCCAATGAGAGCACGAGGCACCAAAATCCATCATCGGTTATGGATTGGTGAATTTGTTAAAATCATAAAACTTGGCATAATCACATGGGCTCTTCAAACTCCAAAGAAGCCTGAAAAGTAATAGAGTCACCACAATTGGGCATCTGAAGATCAGACTTCCTAAGTTAGGTTTCAGTTAGTGTTGGGTGGTTATTAGAAATGGCACTTATGGATTGGCGGTTCTCAGGGTGGTTCCTTAAGATACCGGTTCTCAAAAATTTAAGAACCCATTTTGATATATGGCCTGGGTCCTCAAAAATCTAAGAACCAAAAATATATAACCACAATTCTCAAAAAATCTAAGAACTGATCATATAACATCCTTGGAACCAGAGATTCTTTCATTCTGAAAGTTTTCAAGAAAATGGAACCCTTCATCCCAAAAACTATTTTAAAAAACAAATCAAAGAGTTCTGTTTAGGAAAAATTGGAATCGAAGGTGGGATATTCACTCAACAATGGTTTCCACTTCACGTGTAATTATGTGGGCCTACTTCTAGGGAATCTCAAATTGATGAATGCAGTATAGGAGAAGGGCCTCAGTACCTTCCGTGATTTGAGATCTGTGCCCGAGGCCAGTAGGCCAAGGGAACAGGTAAAAAATCACTGAAGGGCCTGTACTCACGTCCTTTTCCTAAGTAAAGTAGAGCTGGGATTTGTTCACTTTTTAGAAATAGTGACAGGCTGGCTGGTGCCTTCCGCTGGTCAGAAGATCATAGTACAGCCTGCTGGTACCTTCCACCACAGAAGATCCCGCTTGCTGAAAACAGGTTTCTTCAGGCAGGTAAGGGAGCTGAAAATACAAAGGAAAAATCCAGGCAGTGCTTTACATGGAGTGAAAATTTGCAAATTGTAACGAAAGGATTTAGGGCTGAAAGATTGAGAACCTATGGAACCTTTGACAAATATATTCTTGACCCATAAAGGTTTTGCTGGTTGTCTATATGAATATAAACCCCATGGGTTAAGTTCCATTATCAATTTTCAGCAAGAGTAAGAACTGCCATGTAGGTTATGATTGATTCATCCTTGTACCCTTGTTCATAACCGTTGACACTGTTATAAACCCTCCTACTTCCACTTCACCTTACCTAGCTAAGTGGGTGAGTACCATAGCTAAGTTGGTAGGGAACGGAAGTGATTATTATTTAGGTAGGCAAGTAGGTACAACATCTGGTGGCTACTAAGTAGGTAGATACATTTGGATGGATGATACATAACTAAACATTGTGGTTATCTATGGGACATGAATACAATGAAGGAGTGTTTCATGTTCACACATCATCCATCCTACATCGTGTGTTGATAGGTGCTCGTTCAGCCTAGCTTCATTTGCATGGGTTGAATGAAGCGGAAATGGCAAAGATCTTAAGATAAGCCTTGCTTTACACTTTCGCCTTACCAAGAGCAAAACCCACAAAAAGGGGGGAAGGCAACAAACAACCACATCACATCATAAACACAGAGTCAAGGTAGTACAAAGGGGGCTGGAGAGACCATTTCATGGTCCCATCCCAGCGAGCAAACAGTCCAGAAAACACCAAGTAAAGATGAAATCAGCCCTAATAAAGGCTAAATTGGCCTTAGCCTCAAGGGTCTCATGAGTCCTAGTACTAGAAAGGTCTTTCCAGGCAGCCATCCCTGCCTCAACAATGGAGACCCAGGCCTGCCTGAAAATCTTAAAGCTAGAGTAAGCGTCCTCAAAATTCTTCCTACATCTATCAGGCCAAAGGAAATAAACATTGAAGCTACACAAAAGATCTAATGGTTGCTTAGTGTAATAGAACCTTGTTTTAAAATTATGGGCTAAAGGTTGGACTTCCTTGCTCTTGATAGCAATCTCGTTGAGGAGGATGAAATTTCAATTGATGATGACCTCAAGGGCACCCCAAGCCTGCCAGATTCTCCTAAAAGCATACCAGGCGAAGTCCACTTTCTCACACAACAGCAGGTAGTGTTGGGGAGACTCCACTAAACCCATGGGGCAGACTTGGCATGAGGCTGGGATGCCCAACTTTTGTAGCCACGTGCCCATAGGAAGGGCTCTATTCAAAATGAGCCATATGAGGGTACCCACTCTATGGGGTCTAGAGAAGTGCCACAACCTTGTAAAGATCTACTATTCCGAAGTTGGGGAGTTTTCAAGTTTAGCAATGAGCTTGGAAGCTTCAGAGACAATTTGTTGCCTCGCTGATAAGGTTTTGTATCCCCTCTTTGAACTATAACCAAAAAAAGGGGGCAATGCCCAGAATGGCGAGGTCTTTCCACATCCATTCACCAAGATCCCATGAAAGCTCCTCAATGAATCCAAAGTCAAAAGGCCAAAAATTGGGGTCTTTGGGGGTAGTCCACCTTATCCTTGCAAGCCTTGAAGGTTTACGTTCCCTTGCCTTGGTAAAAAACCCTAACTAAAATGAGTTCCTTGTTTGGTTGATTTATCTCATCTGGGCTTATTTTTTTCAGCAGACCATGAACTACTTCCCTCATGTACTCCTTAGTTTCCAAGTATCCAAGATTGATGCGGATGATCTTGTAGACCCAGGATATAACTTCTTTGGCTCCTCTTCATTTTGGGCTGACCCAGTCCCCAATGTGAAGAGAAGTTAACGCAGAATTGGGGTTCCAAGGGATAATTTTGTCCCTATTCAGCACATTTGCTGAGTGTTTTTACAAACTTAAAGTGGCCATAGATTTCCAAGCCTTAGTTTTAACATCCTAGAGGTGTTTCAATTTGGTGATTCCTTTGTTTGCCAAAGGTTTCCCCTCACTTCTACTCCCAGCCCTGAATGGCCCACCCCTGGAGTTCAAGACTTGGAGATTTCCAAATATGGGTTGCCTCAAGATTTTCGCCAAGGAGGAGGGGTCAGGTTTGTTTAACCCTCCCCTAATATTTATCCACACTCCAGGGATTCCTTTCCATAAGGATTAAAAGTTTTTGGGGCTTAATAACCCCAAACGGCCAGTTGGTGTCACTTGGCCATGGGGCGGATGTCCTCCCTGCTGACTGAACCTGTTCCACCTTGTGCCTTAGTAGCTATTTCCATGGTTCAACCCCTGAAGAGAGCCCTCTGATAAGTAATTTAACCAGCAGAGCCTCTAATTGGGCGCTAGGGTCAATTAAACCTAAGCTCCCCTTAGCAGTGGGCCGACAAAAGATGACCCTGCTGATCTTGGCACATTTTTTTTTGTAATTCTCCTCCCCAAATGAAATTCCTGATCACCTCCCTGATTTGTGTGATTATTCTTGCATTAAGGTTTCAACACACTGCCAAATACCACTTTGAGGATAGGAGAACTTGGTTTGCTACTAGAAATTCTCCCCGTAAAGGACAGACAATTATGTCCCCAAGATATAAGGTTTTTTTTTAAGGAATCCAAAAGCTTGACAAAGTTGGCTTTTGTTGCTAGGTGGAATCCAATTTGCATCCCTAAGTATCTCGTGCCTTCCCCTTCTACAACCCACTTCAACTTTATGTCTTGCCCCCAATTCCAATCCTTTCCCATCTTTGCAGTCCAAATTGCACAAGATTTGCAGGACGCAAGGTAGAATGTGTCTAAAACCTTCTTCACCTTATCCATGTTGTCCTTTGTACCCTTCAGATAGAAGGTAGTATCATCAGCAAAAGTCTGGTCCCTAAACATTCCCCCTTTTGGGAGGCAACCCTCAACTTCTACCTTGGGGTCTTACAACATGTACCTTAGGACATCAATAACTAAGATAAAGAGGTAAGGGGCAAGGGGCAGCCCTGCCTCATCGATCTATGTAGGCTAAACATTTCCCTATTTTCCCATTGATTTTGATTTTAGAAATGGAGTGCCAATATAAGGTTTAAACCCATTTCACCCACTTGGGAGAGAAACTTAGTTTACTTAGAGCAGAAAAAAGAAGTCCCATTTTATTCTGTCAAATGTTTTTTAAAAATCTAATAATAGAAACACTAGGTTCTAATTGCTCTCAACAACCCAATCTAAAGCTTCTTGCATTAAAAAATTGTTGTCTAGAATACTCCTTCCTTTCACAAAACCCGTGATGATTCCTAGGAGAAAGGGCTGAGGTCTTTGAGAAAGGACTTTGGCTAGGATTTTGTAAATACTTCCTAGAAGAGTAATGAGACACTAATTCCCTAATCGAGAATGCTCACCAGATTTGGAAATCAGAAAGATCAGATCTTTATTGATGAATTCAGAGGTGTTCCTAAGCTTCAACATTGCTATGTATGCTTGAAGTAGAGTGGGCGTCACATCTTTTGAATTCTCCTAGAAAAATTCCATCGGAAGACCGTCCCTGCCTGCTGCCTTGCCCCTACACATTGCCGCTATGGCCACCTTGGTCTCCTAAAGGTCCAAGGTTTTGGTCAGCTCCTTGTTGATCAAGTTTGAGACCTTGTTGGGGATTGAGGCCCAGCAATCCATCTGGGCAGCTAACCTATTATCTGATTTTGGTTCAACTTTATATAATGGGAAGTAAAACTAGGTTATGTAGTTAATTAGGTCTTCCTACCTTGTTATTGTGGATTCCCCATCCACAAGCTCCTTGATGAGGACCTTTTTCTTTCCTGCCTAATGGAAATAAAAAAACAGTTAGAACATCTATCCCCATACCTTGACCAACTGGTGGTTGAGGTGTGGTTACATCTTTCTACAGTCTTGAAAGAATTCTGTTAGCCTACCTTAGGAGTTTGAGAGGATCTTCCTGATTTGCGAAATTTTTGGGTCTTTTCGGAGCTTAGTTTAAGCCAAACAGATTGGTCTTTACTTGGTGAATAATTAATAGAAACCTTCAGATATTTCAAGCCCAATTGTTTTGCCTTTATTGCATTCCAAGCTTATTTGAAGTTTAGTTTAATTTAATGCAGCATTAACCATTAGCTTAAGCCAAAAATGACAAAAAATTGGCTTGCAAACAATGAGGTGAGGCGAAATGCACCCAAGGTGGTCAAGTTTTGTTGCTTAGCAAATGCCCATAGTTGACTGTAAATTAATTTCCAACTTCAATTACTTTTTGCTACTTGGCATTTTGATTGTTTGAGCGAATGCCCATAGTCGACTTGTAAATTAATTCCCAAATTCAGTTACTTTTTGCTATGTAGTGAAGTCAAGATTAGATAGACATAGAGTAGAGGCATGAATAAAAAACATGGGTCTAGTGGAAATGACCAAGATCCCTTTAAATGGCTAGCCTGAATAAGGCATCAAGTTTTTTTTGTGAGGTTTTAAGAATTGCATTGGTAAACCAAGCCATGTGTATTCAAGAAAAGATATTTATTTGTTAAAAACTCTAGGAGGGTCATCTTGTATCATCATGAGGAATTTGGGAATGGAAATCCATAATGGTGTCTAAGTTTGACCTAATCCAGTCAAATTTCTAGAATGCATCAGTGGGAGAATTTGGGTTATGAAATAAACATGGTAGATGATGCCAAGTGAGACCATGATAGTCATATGGGAAAAAAGTCCAGAAAGAATTGATCTATCAGATCTAAAGTCCCTATCATGTTTTTTTTAAGATTTATAATTATTGAATAGGATTAGGAATTGCTATGATTATCTGGTTGTTGTAATATTATAATAGGATTTATATATATACTTGTATCAGTTTTGTTTGTTGAACCATTAGAACGAAGTATAGAATTATGTTGCTAACCAGACATATTTGTGGGGTGTGTGTGTTGTCCAACATAAAAACAAGGCTTTTGTAGAGGTGTGCATAAAAAACCATTGGTTTTGGTTATTTCAAGAACCTCAAAGAACCGATAGTCTTCATGAAATAACTAGCAAAGAACCTGCAATTCTTTGACTAGTTCTTTGACCTTTTCATTTTTGAGAACCAATATGTAAGTGGTTATATACCAAGATTGATGAGCAATGAATATGTGTGTAACCAAAATTGATGGTGTGTTTTAATTGGCACTAGCTACCATGTTATGCAACATCTAGAACAATCCATACAAACTAATGAGTCTTTTTTATTCATAAGATCCCTAAACCATGGTTTCCACTTATCAACACCACACCATCACAAGAACAACATAGTTGTATTCTATAAACAAACAATGATTTTAATCAACCTTGATGACACTAACTAGAGAGATCGGATCAAACTCTCTTTGTTCTCCACTCTTGTCAATTGACAGGTATCATCCCATGGTCCAGCAACATAAAACCCAAAATGTCAAAATCTTTTTTTTTTATTGATGAAAATCTTTCCCCCCCTAGTGCACAACAATTCCCCTTTTTTGTGATCCTCCCAAGACTCCAAATTCTAACCCAAGACCCTTAAATATGGGACCTATCAGACATTAAACTTTAGGCTTGGTCATCATTTCCAATTTTTTGGTTTTTGCTTAAGGAAAACCTAAAAAAACACAATTCCTATATTTAGTTTTACAACTTAAAGACCATTGGTCCTTATGCAACAAAAAAAAGATTTTAGATTTATTGTCTTTTTGTAGAAATTGAATCACCAAAACAAAACTAATGAAATGTACTTAATTTTTTTGTGAAGTTCTACCCATAGCTTATTCACTTATATCGTTATTGACACTCCTTATTGCAATCCTCCATCACATTTCCTCCATGCAACACTTCCACACAAATCTTATCAACCAACACACATGACTTAGTGACAAACCAAATATAGAAGATATAACAAAGTAATATCTTCCCTCTTGCTAATTGCCATTATCATCAATCTTCATGAACAAACAACCCCAAGGTGACGGTCACATCTCCATGCAAAAAGGCACAAAAATTAAAACCCTAAAAATGTCTTACCTTTTATAGGGCATGCCTTTAGGTCACATGTGTTCCTAATTCTAAAAATTGCCCAACAATGCTAAGGACCTTGCACTTGTCTTAATTTATGTTTTGCCCAAAATACATCATGCCACTAAATTCCAATATGAGAAACAAAAATGACTTCCCTTTTAGTATCACAATCTTTATATTGCACTTATGGAACTTGTGGATGAAGTATAATTTAAAGGTGGAATAAAAGGTGTTGGTGATAATGAAAGCTTGGAATAAAAGGAAACCAACATAAGTGGGGTAGTTAGTGATTATGTTAACAAAAGGATTGGGATTACATGTTCTCCTAGAATGTGCAAATGATATATAAAACTTTCTTCCAAATGTGACAATCATTTGGTTAATTGAATTGTGCTAAATGCATGTCAAGGTTTTTTATTTCAATTTTGTGATGCAACCAAACAATCATTCATCCATAAGAATATTCAGCCAAATCGGTTATAAATCAGGTATGAAATATTTTTTAAAAATAATCTTTGTATATTTTGCCTACATGTTGGAGCCTATTGTAGAAATTTGGCAATTTTATTTCTATTTTTTTCAAAATCTGATGAACCATGGATTTTTTTTATTACCCCAAAAAACACACTAGTGCATGTTAATTTTTTTATTTTGGAAATAACTAGGGTTAGGGCTTTTTTTTGTGACCCCCAAAAAAAACATTATGGCATGTCAACTCTTTAATGTTGAAAATAACTAAGATTACACATAAGCCTCTTAGGTGGTAAAGTTTACCAATTTGATCAATCCAAAATAAATTGGTTTACTATTATTATAGGAAACTTGGTACTTACTTATCATGCCTTTGGTAAGGTGCTAGGCAATGCACCAAACATAATGGGCAAGGGTGAGGAAGGCATTTTGTTTTTGAAATGCCCTTCAAACAACAAAGGAAGAAAAAAATGTTGCATAACATGGCCTCCATGTACACTAAAGAAAATTGGGGTAGGTCTTTATGAACTATTGTATGTGAGAAAGATAACTTTATATTACCTAACAACCTTATGATTCAATTGTGGATGAACTGTAATTGAATTACCAAGGTTAGCCTTAATAACCTATCCTATAAACCGTACTACCTTCCCCTACCTAGGTAACTAGGCATGTAAATAACCAAGGCATCTTCATAGGCAAATAGGCAAGGATGTAAGTGGTTATTATGTAAGTAGGTAAATATTAAATAGGTCATGCACTTGGTGGTTATAACACAGCTTGATGCATGAAGATGGTTAATATGTAACCAAAAACTATGACATTCTAATCACAAAACATAACTACTACAAACCAATAGTTCAAAACTTGCAAAAACACAAGAACATCTATACTAAATGATATCATTTATTCTATAACTTCTAATTACATGTGAACTTATGTGATCAATCATAATCTACAAGTCATGAGAGATCAAATTGTTTTGATTTCTTTCTCAATGAGCCCACTAGGCATATTGTTGGCAATGCCAACAGTTACAAAATCCCCTCCCCCACAACTCTCATGAAATTGTGTTCCAATTGAATAGACAATGCCATATCCCTGTACATAGATTAACTTATGAACTTGAACCAAAACCAAAAACCCCACACATCCTAATACAACAAAATCACATATGCTCCCACAAAACAACAATGAAACATATAGCAATTCAGAAAGTTGGACAAAATAAAACCAATGAATTAGAGTGGTTTTTTAACAAAAAATTTCACAACCAGCCATACCCCATAAATCAAAGCTTCCTTTTGAAGCTCCCACATTTGTGGATGTTTTCTCTCCTTAAATCACTAGCTCAACACAACTGTCACATAATTCCCACAATAACCCCAACACATTTTAATACACAAATTACCATTGACTGCTGATGAAATCTCTAGAGATTTTCATCACTTCCCCCAATGTGACCCCTAAGTCTATTGCTACTTCTATCATTGTTCCTTTGAAATGTATGGCGCAATGGAAGATTCATTGCTCCAATGGTAGGTGGTCAAAAAAATAGGGCATTCGTCCCTTATTGTCCTTCTAATATTCTATAAACTATCAACCATTAGCTTCTTACTTTCAAACACCATCCACACTACTACCAAAATAAAAGAAAGAAGAAAACTTAGATGCCTCAACACCATTCTGCTGCTATTCATATTCTATGAATGCTAAGCTCCATCATGAACATCCTCCAAAAACCAGCACAACAACATCTTGACAACAGTTCAAACTCATTTGAAATCAACACATTAGACACAACTCCTACGCCAAGTGCTATTGAACACCCGATCACCATTACAATGCCACTGAACATAACCTGCGGCAAAGAAATCACCAAAAAACAAAACAAAACAAATTGTTCACAAGAACACCTCCTCCATTTAGCATCAACTATCACACTTTTGTTATCTTCCACTTTCGACAATTGACAACACTATTACATCCAATTATGTTTTCATTAACCCTAATTCTGTACCATAAGTACATTGAATGTAAGTGGTTACAATGTAGGTAGGTAAGTAGGTAAGGGAAATTGGTGGCTATAAGGTAGGGAGTACCTTATAAACCCTCACAATAGTTAGTACCAATGTGAGGTGGGCATTTGATTTTTTGTAATACTTGCCAGTTCAGGGGTATTTGGGAAAAAGAAAAAAATCAGATTGAAAGAACCATCGGTTCTGGATATCAAAAAGTTCAAAGAACCACCAAGTTTCATGAAAGAACCAGAAAAGACCCAACAGGTTTTAAGGCAGTTATTTGGCTTTTTGAAAAAGTTGAAATCCACGGTTATATATAATAATCAGGTATCTGATTTTTGATAATCACAGTTATATATGAAAATCGGGTATTTGATTTTTGATAACCATGGATATCAACTTTAATACTCAGACTGATACCCCGTGAGGGTTGTGTGCCATTTCTAATACCTGCCCACTCTGGTTAGTGCATAGATCAAGTCTCCAAGCTCATAAGGGTTGATTGCTAACAAGCTTGACATTTTTCTAACAAAGACACACAGTTTGCAGCTCAGGGTTAAATTGCCACATAATCAACAGGAAGGTAAATCTTGTTGATGTGTTGCATTCTGATGTGTGGCATTCTTGCTGATGTGTTGTCTCTGAAGAGGGCTTGTTATGAAAAATAATGGTCAGCTTGATTTGCCTTCCCTGTTGATTATGTCCCATAACCAGCTTGAGGCCACTGGGTACCAGATATAGTCTCAGTGCTTATGCACCTCGACTATATCCAGTAGCCAGCATCCTCTCGCTGGATATCTAGTCCTTGTGGATGAAAGACGTGCGAAAAATCTTGCAGAGACAGAGGGCCTTCCAGAATCTACATCAAAGCTTTGGCAACAGGCTTCTTCCGTACAGGTTTGATGGCATTGGAATATGGGAGTGTGACCATATCTACCCAACTTCTGTACTTCTGACCTCTGATACCTGAGCATAATTCTGGAGATCATGGTGCTCATTGTTGGTGGCAAGCTTGGTGGTGGTTTGAAGCAGCATAGTTATGTTGGGTGCTCAGGTTTGTCATTTTAAGGTGCAAAGGTGTTGTGTTGAAGGAAGGTGGGGTGGGAGCAAAAATTCAAAGGTTTGTAGTCTTTGATCTTGAAATCCATTTTCTAAATTTTTGCATGTTAGTGGGAGTGAGAGTTATTCCCTGCTTTTGTTCAGCAACTAGGCTTGGACCTCTTCTTTGGAATTCATGGAGCAAAGTGGTTAACAATTTGTTGCCTTGAGCATTAAATTTGAGAATTGTCACATCTGGGTCAATGTCATGCATTATGAAATTGATGCCCAACAATCTGAAATTAACAAAGTCACACACATAAAATCATGCGCAAAAATGATGTCGTAAGATTTGAGAGACACTCTTTGGGGTCGTTTTTTCGACAAATTTTCACACTATGACAACCAAAAGAAATTGGATTTTCGGGGAATTTTTTGAAAGTGTAAATTCAGAAATAATGATAAAATATTGAAAAAAAATCACCAAACTTTGGAAACCGCAAAATTGAAGAAAAAAAAAAAGAAAAAAAAGCTGTGCTCTAAACATGAAAAGATTGGAATGTGTTCATATTGAACTGAGTTCAAACAACAAATACCAACTCCAGAAAACTAATATTGTACAGTGAATACTAAATACTTGACATCAATGTTCACATAGTAAGCATAGTGATATTAGTTGTAACTTGGATCCTTGGTAGTGATAGAAGAAAATGGCCTGGAGTTTGTTGAACAAATGTAATAATAATAGAGCAATAGACTGAGGTTGAGATCATAATTTTGAGCTGCTCTTTTGTGTTGTGCAGCTCTGAAGCAGAAAGCCTTTCATCATGATTTGTATGCATGGTGACTATTTTTGGCTCATTTGTTAATGTGAAACTTTGGGGACAATTAACTATGGGTGTCTCTGTGTGAGGCCTGTGTCAGGTTGATTTTACTGCTGGATACTTGGGCCTAGGAGAATACACCAGTGTTGCGCAGCTATCCTATAATCGCCATCCTCAAAATAACAAAAACTTTATATGATAACTGCCAAAAAATCTATGGTTCTTGCTTGTTCTTCCATGAAAACCACAGGTTCTTTGAGTTCTTGAAATAGTTCCAGGCAAGGGTGAGGCCATTCCATGACATTAAGGTCTGGAGAAGCAGATTCTGACCTGGTTTTTAAAAATTCATGTTCAAGAGACACATTTCGGAAACTATTACAAGTGTATGATCATCACTGGAAGATTATGTCATATAATGTGGTCATGAAGGGACATTATCTGTCACCAAATCTTGACCTTAATTTTACTAGATACAACAACTCATGCAAGATTTTTCTGCAACTAATATAAGTCCTCTAATGCATCACAGTGGATGAATTTGTGGGTTTTTATAGTTGGCACTCTTCATCAATGTTTCAATATATCAAGGGGAGAAACTATTCAGATGCATGTGAAGGTTTGATGCCTAGTTGATTCACTTCAAGTATGGAGTATATTTTATTTGACTTTTAAAGTTCAAGTAAATGAGTGCATAACTCTTTTGAAAACTTCAAAAAGAAATTTTCAAAATTATTCCTTAGAATTTTTTGAAATTTTAGAATTTGAACTCTCTAGAATTTGCCAAAAGCATGTAAATTGGAATTGCTATAGTGGATTTTGTGTTAATAATGATTGGGCTAATTGATGTTCCATGGGAAGTTTAGTCAAATTGATAATCATTTTTGTGCTTAAAATTGGTTTAAACATTTAAGCACAAATTTGAGTTGCACCTAAACATGCGACTGCACATTCACTTGGGTCTACACTGGTTTAATGCTAGAAGTAGCTTGGACCTTATGGATAGAAATAGATAAACTATGGATGTTCAAACACACCTTCCATAGTACCTTGGCAGATTCAACACAAATTGTATTATTTATAAAAATGTCGAAGTTTTCAAAAAACACTTTTTTCAAAGAAAAACTGAGTGTGAAGGAAAATCAAAATTTCAAATATTCAAATATGTTCAACATGAAATATTCAAAATTAATTAATTACTTGACAAACTTGTGTTGAAGCTGCCCTTGTACAAGGATATGTAAAATAGTTAGTGACTTAGAACAAGATTAAAACACTAAGTACTGCGGACTTAAAGCTCTCAGAGCAGGCAATGGGAGGCAAATGACGTGACTTGATATTCAACTCGTTTCAAACATGTATTTCCATTGTTATGGATCTCATTTTAGTTTCTACATGTCCAATTTTGGTGTGATTGTGTTTTCAATCTTCAGTGATGGAATAAGAACAAGATTCTTATGCATAACCTGAAGTGAAAATATGTTTAAAACTTGCTTAGGTGAATGGCAATACCATAGCATGGACCCATTACTTTTTTCTGGGAAAACTTTCACAAATCTTTGACCCACAAATTGGATTTCAATCTATTCAAAGCATTTTTTAATGAAAAACATTGGCTGAAATTTGCCAGATTTTGAAGGAGAAAATATTTTAAATCACCAGACTTCTAAAATATGTTGCAGCTGCAGCCAAAAATATTGAAAGATACTTAAACTTTTTTATTAGAGCTCCATGTTGTATACCGTCAGCTGAAAGACAATCTAAAACACTGCACACTATTAGTGATGATTTTTTTAAAAATTTGTCATGTTTTCATATGGTTTTTAATAATTCATCATTATTTATGTCAATGTCAAATTTAATTTAAATCAATATACATTTGATGGACATGAAAAGACATATGTTAATTTGTTTTTTCATATCCATGTTGGTGGATAGGGAAAAAGAGTGAAATAGTTATAAAATGGGGGTATCTTATTAGGAAAGGTGAGAGACAGATATTAAGAAAGTTCATAGGAAAAGGAAGCAATTATTAAAAAAGAAATGAAATAGTTAGGCTTGAAAATGAGGTAGTTATTTTTGAAATTGTCTTTGGAATGGTCCATGGATGATCGTACAAAGGATTTCAAAAAAATCCCCCCTATACCAGTTCCGATTACTTGTCACTGGAACTTTTTTACTTTCATATTTACTTTAATATAGCCAAATTTTGATACACTTTTGGATGTTCACCACTTCAGTGCCATCACAAAATTGAAAAAAAAAAAAAAAAAAAAAAAACTATATGGACCTTGTTTATTTTAATTTTTTTTTTTTTATATATATTTTTTTTTTTTTTTTTTTTT
>Ga0116231_10003989_pt1 | contig 30189 bp, 25 predicted proteins | sample S1TSphgellanicum_2_FD_89695 | JGI IMG/M metagenome (GOLD analysis project Ga0116231, IMG submission 89695) | Host-associated microbial communities from peat moss isolated from Minnesota, USA - S1T2_Fd - Sphagnum magellanicum MG | ecosystem: Host-associated > Plants > Peat moss > Unclassified... | reverse complement strand
AGTAAGAAATGAATAGAAGGAGTAGGGGGGGGGGGGTGGGGGTGGTGGGGGGGGGGGGGGGGGGGGGGGGGGGGGGGGGGGGGGGGGGGGGTAGTAGGAAGTCCACTAGAATAGTGGGGCCAATGTCTCATCTTTTTAACCTAAACACCCCAACTATATGAGTGGGGATAGTACAAACAATGGGTTAGTGGCAAATCATGGAAACATATCTCTACTAGTGTCCAGAAACCAACCCAAATGGTGGAATTCAGTCCAAGTTACATGGACAATTGTTTCAGATGCATCATTCCAAGGAACCCAACCATAAGATCTTGTAGCATATGTGTGCAAACCTCCTCACACCTAGAGTGAAATGCAATTGTAATTGCATGCTTCAACATGAAGAAAGTAAGCATACACCAAAGTACAGTCACAGTTGAGTCACAGTATACAACCAAAGTACATCCATGGTTGACACACAAAGGTAAAGCTCAAAAGCCCAATTGATTGTTTAATCTAGAATTTTCATATGACATTAGCCACATAACATCTAAACAAGAGCCTATCTAGTAAGACCCTAAATTTACCTATTTCATGCAACACCAAGAATAGCCCCTATCAGATCCAATGCTTTCATGGCCATATCAGGTTTTTTTTTCTTTTTTTTTTTTCCCCTTTTTTGTTTGGGTCAATTTTTTTAATGTAGCCCAGGTGGGTGAAAATCCTGAAAATGATTTTGCCAAATTTGGCTACATACCATATATGAGTTCTTTGAATAACATGATCCTTCTGTATCCTTAGCTACCTAAAATGGAACTTATCATTAAAATCTGATGACTTGGGTTTTTATTTTTAAATTTTTATAGGTTGAAATCAAATTTGGCAGATAATTATCTAGTGAAAAAAGTCATTGGACCACATGGTGAGAAATGAGCCAGAAATATGCAATGTATAAAACATGGTCCAAGCTAGAGTAGGTTTTTACATAGAAATGCACATTGGATCAGAAATGAGAATATTATTTGCCTCTAATTAGAAGTACAAATAGATTAAAGCCTTTCACTGTTTTAAGATGTCAGTTTGCTCTTTAAATTCTTTCATTGCGACTTGTCTAATAGTAACTAAAATAATGTATTCAACTCTACTTACCTATTTGGCTACTATTAAACAAATTGCAATAGAGAGAAATTCAAGAGTAGAATCATAACTCTAACATATACTGGAACCAATGTTTTCTTAGTTTTGCTAATGTGGCAATTTTTCTGCTGAAAAAGCACATTTCACAATGCATATCAAAAGTTTCGAAGGATTTTTTAAAAAAAAAAATTTCCCAAAAAAAATAGCAAAACAAATTCCACCAAAAGAATCACTATGTAGAGTTGTGGGTGCCCAAGATGTAGAAGAAATAATTAACATGTAGGGGGTTGATAAATCACACACACAAAGGCCAAAGTATAGGGCTAGAATTGAAGCACATTTTGTTTGTCTTACACTTGATTTGTGAACCCCAGCATTTTTTTTAATTCCATAGGTCAAGGACTCTCAAATTGATAGCTAATGTGTTTGAAAAAGACACAAGTTTTGGCCTCTTAACCAAATCCTTTTGGACACATGCATATGTAGGGCTAGCTACCAATCAAGTGTGCATTCACTTGTCATTAGTCTAGAAGTCACTTGAGGTTTATAGGCTTTTGTACACAAGTACTACATATGTCCAAGTGAATTCCCTCCAACCTAGAGGACAAGGATCATTTGCTTTGCAGGTTGAATGTGGACACTCTCTCTCTCCAAGTAGACTCACCAGATCTACCTAAAGATTGTAGGCCAACCCTGCACCATGGTTGTCAATGCTTCTTTCAAAAGAACATCACTATGCCAAAATGTTGTGCATTGTTTAGGGTAAAGCCCTAGGGCGGGGGCTTATCATTATCATAACCTTAAACATATGTAGGAATGGAGGGATGTTGTTCCATTTACCATATAAGAGTGGGAGGCATTTATTTATTTATTTTCAATTTTATATCAGAAATTTGGCAAATTTTTAACCCCCATGAAAAAAAACCAAATTTGTTGAATTTATACGAGAGTTTTTTTTTTTTTTTTTTTTTTTTTTTACTGGTATATTTTGTAATATATTTTTTGGAAATTTGTTGGGTGGGTAATGCGTTCGTGAACTGAGGGTGAAACCAAAAAAGTATGAGGTGTAATGCTTTACTGCCAGGGCATTGGACAACAAAATGATTGAAGCAAGCCAGTATGAGCCTTTCTATCATTGGAGAAATCTCGCCAAAGGGAAACTAAAAAAAATTAAATTAAAAAAACTCAAAACTTAAGTGAATTTGGAAGATTTCAATCACCATAGGTGAGAAAAAAAGTTAGTAAAAATCATCAATTTTTTATACTTGGTTTTCAACGTGTATGCAAAATATAGATTAAAGATTTGTACTTCATATTCGGTTTATAACCAAATATGGCTAAATCTTCCTAGGGATGATTGCCACTTTTACAACACCTTCCTATGGATGATAGCCACTTTAGCTACAAACAAAAATTCCTTAAAAAAGACACTGAGACATATGCAGAATGCCCATGCATGAAGAAATTTACTTATGACTAAGGCATTGTGTGATTACTATTTGATATATCATCATATCATAATCATATATGACTATGCAAGACAATTGGTGGGGCATGGTTATCAATGACCATGTCATAGACTACAAAACCCATTCATGTCATAGACTACAAATAAGAACTCAGGTTCATCAAAGTGTTGTGGCCTTAACCTACTTGTGAAATCCCATTTGTGGAAAGCACTAATAATTCAAGAAAATGCCATGGTTATGGTCACAAGTTGCAACATGTATGGGTGCAATGTTGATTGCACTCTAGAAGTGTAAAATCTACTCAATCTGAAAAAGAAAATTACAAAATGGGAATATGATGAGCTATCCATGTTGGATGTGGTAGACACTAATAAAGTTCCAACAAATGTTATTGTGCTTCCAAATACACTGAGAGTGGTTAACTTCCCACATGCAATTATCAATATATTTTTTTTGTAGCACCCAAATGGTGACTAGAGGTGAAATTTATAAATGCTAGTAGGTCCAATTTATGGTTAAAAGATGGGTAGGTATGATACCTAAATAGTGATCTTCTTATGGGTTTTGTGCATAAGGATCTTTTAACTACAGACTTACTTTAGACCTACATGTGGGTTATTTAATCATTTTGGGTTCAGAAATATATATCAATTAATTTGACCTCACTTCTGCCAAAAAAATTAGATTATAGAAAGGGAGATGCCAAATATGGAGGAACATGAGAAGGAGATAATATTTTGCATATTTGATGTTCATCCAAAAGGTTCTATAACATCTTTTGAGTTGCCTCAAGCCTTAATATAACTTCTCTTTTGTTACTACCTTATCTTTTGCTATTTTTTTCTTGCAAAAATCCTTGTAAAACCTAGTCTTCAAGCATCTTAACAAAGGTCTTCTTGTAATCACCACCCACTTTTCCATGGAAGTGGAAATTGTTTTAGATAATGTACTTGCTAGTTTTTAAAACCTTACCCAGGTCTTAAATGGTGGCTAAATATATGTAGTCCAGTCTAGGGCCCCAGCAGCATTATCCCACGAAAGGATATCCCACGAAATTTTGAAATGGACCAAAGAAGCCCTTCTATTCTAAGTGCCACTTTCAATGTATCCCAAGACATCTTGTTCCTCGTAGATACCATTGCATCATTGGTTTGTTTGAAATTCACACAAAATCTATTATTTCATGGGTTCATGTTATTAACACACAAATGTCATGTGTTTCATATACGTATGATGTTTCATTTGAAAATATTTCATCATACTTATATGTGCATCATACATATTTTTAATGCACAACATTTGAATGCAAAAAACATGAGTTCTTAAAAGAATGGACTTCACATAATTTCCATTATCATATTGTGAGAAGGGAAGTTTATGATCTAATTTTCAATCATTGAATTCTATTATCTCATAAATTATTCCATGATGTGTCACAAGTCTTGCCCATTTAGAGCCTATTAAAACACATGCCTCCACACCTTGCCCCCTTTTCACCAAACAAATTCATGCAATTAGGTGGGCCTTCAGTTGTCCAACTATAACATTCTTCCAAAAGCATTTACCAAGGTTCATTGTTTTTGTGCCTTTCAACTTGTGTTCATGGATAAACATCACATCAACATGAAGAATTAATCTTTGGAGATAGATCTTAATTTATGGACCTTTTCTTCCATATTAAGCCCCCACATGTTGTATGTAATATGTGTAACTTCATGGTGCAACATTAAATTGGTGAGGAGTTTGACTGATGTTCCTCTCACAATGTTTTCCATTATAGTTATTTTTAAAAGCCCACAAATCATAGATAGATTGTTGGGGGTTAGGCTCTCTACTACTTGAAGTTGGGGTTGTTTGTTTGCTTTGGTTCCTTAGTTTTACATATATTATTTTCTTTCTTCACAAAGGATGTTGTGCATCAATGAACACATTAGAATCTTCATCTTCCATGTATAGTTCGATGTCTTTGAATATTTGGTGTTTGGTTATTTAATGAAGCTCCTACATGGGTGTTGTTCCAATGTTGGTTATCTTGCACAAAGGAAGGAGAGTAATTTGTTATGGGCTTTTAAAGAAGCTTGGACGATTGTTTCAATTTGTTTGTGTCATTCCATTGTTTATTTTAGATGTAATGACAATTTGCTAAATTGGATTGCCCTTGTAGAGGTTGGGCATCTATTTTTTTCCCAATTCCAAAATCACACAATCTAATTCAATTTTATTTTGACAACTCCTTGCTTGCTTCCACTCAACTTCCTTGGGGACCATTCCATGGCTAGCATTGGGGACAAGAGGATGGGAACCATTTTCTTTCAACTTTTTTGCTTTGGTTTTTACAACAATTTGTTCTAGTGTTCCTACTTTTGTGGGATTAGATGCATCCAACATTTCAATGTCAGGTGCTTGCTTTGAATCTTGGAGACGGGGGCGATGTACTTGAAAATAAATTGTTGGTGATGATCTTTAAAGGGCATCTTTTTTCTCACAACGTGTCCCCTTTGTAAGGATATTTATGTTTATGGTTATGCTTACACACCATTGTGAAACCATCATTACTCACCAATAGTTCCTCCTAGTAATTAATTTCATTGGCAATTAGCTTCTTGTTGTTATTCCATGAGTACTTGCAAGAATTGGTTTGAGAAGAGGATGTTTACTTTTGAAGCTAGCACAATTTTAAACAAATGTTCAAGGTTATTGTAGAATTTTGCACATGATGAAAAATTGCCCATAAATTAAACCCATACTTGGGTTGGTACCACTAGGAATGTCACACCCTAAATTTCTTAAACCCATTCAATTTTAGCAAAACATAGGACTCATTTTAAAAAGATTTTCCATTTCAAATCTAATATTAAAAGATTATCCAAGTTAAGTAAAATTTGAGATTTCAATTGGATTTACAAGAATTTAAGTTATAATATTCCAAATGAGTGGTCAAGGATTTTTTATTAAAAAAGTAACATTTTGGGTTCTTTTGTTCAAAAACACAAAAGGAATGTGTTTTTCACCTTTTTAATGATTTTAAATTCTAGGAGGGCTTGAAATGGTCCTTTTTATTATTTAATTAATAGATAATGGATTAAAGCAATCATATGTTTTTAGCAATTTTCGAAAGTAAAGACTAAGAGGTCTTGAAAGGCCATTGGATTCATGTTTATAAATTTGTGATAATTTCTTTCTTTTTTTTTGAATCAACAATTGAGGCCATACCCTAGTGACTATAATTAATAAAACAAAAAAAAAAGTTTCTACAATGGTGCAGCTTGACATTTAATGATAAGGGGTGAAAATTTTCAAAAACACCATCATCATGTCATGAACATTTTAGGAACAAAAATTTCTTTACTTCTTTGACTTATGTAGGTGTTTAAAAATTTGAGTATATATATGGGGAACACAAAGCCCATGCGGTGCAAATCAATTTTCAAATTTTCTTTTTTTTGAAGATTAAAATTCTTTAATTAAATTAAACTAGGTCCACCATTTCTTGGAATTTGGTGAGGTGGTTCCTAATGGTACCACCCAAGGATGGGTTTGCCCCATAATCAACACAAATATGCACCATTATTTCATTAATGTTGGTTAGGTGCACTTTTGTAACCCAACCTTTTTAAAGGTTTAACGTAATACAAAACCTTGTACCTTTTTGAATTTGTTTGTGATGTCAAAACCCAACATTGATGCGTCCATTCACAATGGCGTATTAAAAGGAATGTTTAATTTTTAAAGGATTCCAAAGGACAACTTTGGACTTCTTTCCTATTTGCATCATTGTTATTGTAATGGCTTGTCATATGCCAATAAATCAAATGATGTCATGTTAAATTAATAAAAATATTTTAAAATAGTTTGGACACTATATAAATCTTGTTTTGAGTCTTTTAAACTAACTATATTAGGTGTTCAAATTTCACCTATTCATAAAAGGAATAAAAAGAAATGCATTAAGTAATGCTATTGATGTCAAATTTGTTTTATAGATAAATAATGCTTACGTCTATGAATGGCCATGTTCATTAGATGCATGTGATTGCATAATAAATCATATGAGAATTTTGAAAGCAATAAATTTCAATCTTTGGGGTTGTAAACACTAGAAGAAAAACTATCATTTGTAAACAATTTTTTCAATTAAAAGTAATTGCAAACAACATTTTTTCTAAACTAAAAAAAGAATTTTTTTGGGGCCATTTGGTTGAATTTTTGTATTCACTAGGTTTTTCATTTGTAATATGAAATGTGGGTCACATGTGTAAGAAATAAACATGCCAAAAAAATCAAATTGTCCATATAAGCTTATTCTATTTTTTACATTTCTAGGTTTGACAAAACTATATATGCACACCAATGTATACATGTGAAAAAATCCTCACCACAACATGAATTATCATAGTTCGAACCATTCAAAAAAATTCACTATAATTTGATTCATGTAAATATTATTTTTAAAAACCGGGTTTTAAAAAGTCATGATATCCTTTTTATATTTTTAGGAACCCCAATCATGAATGAGCCTTGATCCAATTTGACCCACAATGGCAATCCAATTGGTTTTAGTTTCAATGGCAATGTCTGTGATAAGATCCAATGAGCAATTTATGTTTCATTAAAAGATCCAGGTTGAAAGTTGGGGTCCATATATCTTCCCTATTGTATAGGGAAACTAAAACGGAGATAAGATGATGATGCCTGTTGTAACCTCTATGTTTAGTGAAAATATGTAATGAAAACCTATCCTCACATCCATGAAGAGGTTCACTCCTCTCTAGGAATTAGAAGGTTGAAATAAGTCATCTAGTTTGTGAAATGAAATTTAAGCAATCTACTTTCCAAAAAACTTGCTATAACAATGTGTTCTATATGATAAGTAGTTTTGTTCTTGATCACCAACATGTTAGTTTGGCAATTGAAATTGAAAGATGATTTTGAAAATCAAACCTATGTGGTTCCTATAGTATCTTTTAGGAAGTTATTCAAAGATTTGAAATTTGAGAAGATGTACTTCACTAAATATGACAAGCCTTGCCTTGAGAATTTCCAACACACTTTGCAATTTCCTAATTGTTCCATCCTCCATTTAGGTGTGATTCCTTGGAGGGGACTCTAACTTGAGTAGAGGTGGTAAGGCTATTGGGTGGGATTAGAGAGATCCTTGTATGATAGGTATGTTATTCATTGGAAGTTGTCAAGGGGGCAAACATTGAACACTTTGATAAAAGGAGCAAACAATTAAAGCTCAAGAAAAGAGCTACTACCAAAGATTCTTATAAAATAAAAAGGGAGGAAGAGTTTTAAACCGAGAGGAATCACGAAGACGAATGACACCAAACGAGCACAAAACCTACTCCTAAGAATGGATCAATTGAAGATTGGATTACACCAAGACAAACAACTTGAGGTCTTAAACCCAAAACCCTAATGGAGGCGGCACTTTTCCACAATAGAATTGCTTTGCAAATGCTAGCAATCAATAGTTCTACCTAACCACAAAACACTATGAAGAAGAACGCCTTAAATGTGAGAGGATTAGCTATCTAAGCTATCGATCTCCAAGCAACTTGCCATGCCTACACAAGAAGAGACTCTCATCGAATTCCCATATTTTTCTCTTTGAATTGTCTCTTCCCCTTTCCATTGGTGTATGTTTTTTTTCTTTCATTGCCATATAAAATCTTTGTTGAACCCCAAATCAATGCCCTAGAATGGGGACAATTGACAAGACTTTTTTTGTGTTTTTGTGATTGGAATGAATCTTCCAAGTTGAGCCTTGGTGGGTTGGCAACTTGCACAACACTTTTTCCCTTAAAGTGTTGTTTTTTCACAAGTACATTATTCTAGCTCTGACCCACAATGAATCTTGGGAAACTTTTTTTTGTGTTGGATTCATTCGGGAGGCTGTTTCTATGTTTACAAAGGGGTTTCAATCAGAGTTGTCTTTGTTGGGGGTTGTGGGCCAAGCATGAACCTAAGGAAAAATAAAATGTATTGGATTTTGGATGGTGAAATGATTATTTACCTTTGTTTTATTCCATTTTTCTGAGGAAACTTGTATATATTAATTTTTTGAAAATGTCCCAATTAAGTTATATTTTTCAGTATTATTTTACTTTTAATTTGTGGTACAAAAAATTGTACCTTTCATGTTGTAGGCAGTTGTGGTGATTTTTGGCGAATTTCTAGAATTTTAAAAAATGATTAAAAAAATAAATTTAAAGAGAATTTTTGACAGAATTTTCCTTTTCTGATTATTTTCAAAAAATGGTGAAGATTCAGCACAAAAAAATTCCTGATTGGAACTCGAGGTTTCAATAAATTAAAAGATATAAGTTTAGTCCAACTGAGATTGGGGGTTTCCCTCAAATGCTCAAAATATCAAGAGCATATCTAGTGATGCTCAGTATGTGACCCACAAAAATATTTCTCACATCCAAGTTTAGTTTTTTTCTTTTTTTTTCCAAGCCCACCCATAAAACTAAAACTGAGACCAAATTTCAACCTAAAAGTCAGCCTGGCTGCAAATAGGTAGGAGACTACTAAAAGCAAACCACCTGAACCAATCATTATGATCGCGAATGAAAAACAGGCAGGCAGCAGCAGTGAGATCATATTCATTACACTCTTCTCTAGCAGGTGTTAGGCTTTGCTGTGTCACCTGGCTCCGCAAATTGTGCGAAAGTGCTCGGTCAAAACCATTTTGCTGAGCCAAACTGCCCATGTTTTTGACTTTTATTTAATCCAATTTTAAGTTTCATTGGCCACTGAGCACCAGTGGAGTTTCTCTTAGGAAAGACTGGGTATAATGAGACATAATTCTCACATTTTTTTGAATTGAGATGATTGAAAAATGCCTCTAAAGTGCATCATCACCTTGTTCCAACCAACCCCTAAGCTTTTTTTGCCCCATCATCCAAACCATGAAGATCTAAGAATCACATTCAGGCTGCAAAAAAGTTTGCTAGTGTTGAACAAAGGAATCACAAACCAATGCCACTTGACAAGTTGTTGGGCATATGAAATGGAGAGGAACATTGAGGGAAACAAATTGTTTATTATGTTCCTTATCAATTTCCAGTTCATTTCCTTATTCTTATCGACATGTCCACTTTCCAAGGGTCAAAATTGCATCACCACACAAAGTTTGAACCCAATTTTTTTTTAAAATGAAAAAAAAGAGAAGTAAATGCTAAAATATTTTAGAAAACCTTAGCACCAGTTTTTTTTTTTTTTTTTTCCTGATAATGTTTTTGGAATTTTTTAATAGTGTAAAGTCAAATAGTTTTCTATTTTTGGGGAGATTTCTGCCGATTTTTTTATATTAAAAAAAACCCTACTTCCCACTACCAAAGATGCCTTGAGACTTCCAAAGATGATCGGTTGAACCCATCGGTGCTCAAGTATATACCTTACCCTAGGGTTAATTTCCTCATTAAATAATCCCCAACATGGTGAAATGAAAATTTGTGAAAATATGAAATTGACTTGTTGAAGATCATCATGATTATCATAGGCTACACCCGGAATAATTTCACTACTCATTTCACGATATCATAGTAGATGATGGAAAAAAATATATAACTCCAAATTGTAAAAAATAAAATAAAATAATTTCTTTGGAATTATTCATTTTGTCAATGTGGAAACTGACCCTAGGCTATGTATGGTATGACAAAATTTGGGCTCATTTATCAACCATAGCAATTCTTGAAATCTATGTGTACAATGGGGATGCACAATAATTCCAAAGTCATTCACAAAGTGACAAATATGCTCCAAAAAAAGACCATAAATTTGTAATTCAAACTCGACCCTTACCAGTTAGTGACCTTAGTTGAAATTATATTATTTTTTAAATGTCAAAATTTTAGAAAGTTAAGGTCCTTTTTTTGCTGAATTTTTAAAAAATTATTGTTTATTGAAATCGGAATTTTATAGGATTCCTGAGTTATTTAAATTTTTTTCCTTTGTCATTAAACAACCTCATAATGAGCTCTATTCGACATCTTTTATGGGCCTAATAATGCAACCTTGTAAAAAATTACGTTATTTTGTCACATGATTTAAATTTTTATGTTTTAAAAAAACTTTGTGTATGCACTAAATATATAAAATAAACCTTGCTTTTCAATGCCTGATGGTATGCCCATGGTTAGTGTCATATTTCTTACAAGGGAAGATCTAGAATCAAAACTTATGATAAGTGTCATATTTCTTGCAGGGGAAAATTTGGAATTAAAACTTGTGCTATGAAGCAAAATGTTTGTGTGGAACATTGGTGATGAATAACATGCGGATATTTTTAAATTTTAAATGAATTTTTGTCGAAATTTCAAAAAAATAGTTTTTTTTGGCATCGAAATCAATTTTTCAAAATAAAATAATTATGCAATAGTGAGATGTTGAACCTGCAAAGGTACTACGGTAAAATTTCCACTTTCAAACTTAATTAAAGGCTATTTAAACTAAAGTGCTTGGGCTTGCGATCAAAAGATATAAAATCCCTCATTGGTTCGAAGTGTTAAGGGTAGTCAGTTTGGGTTTACATTAGAATAGCATGAGGCCCATGCCCAAGCAAATGACCTTGGATGAAAAAACTTGTTGAAATCCTATGGGGATTGCTATAGATAATGTTGTTTGGGCCCTTGGGGTATTCTTTCAGGCTCACACACAATAATAAATTTTTTTTCTGTTTTTTTAAAGCTCTTCATAATGTTGAAGATTTTTCGGACAAAATAAAGAAGGTTGTGAAGATCAACGAAGAAACAAGCCATGGAAAATCATGTGTTTATTTTTTGGCCCAGATTGGCTCACGCTAAAAACAAATGCTCTTGAGCCATGGCCCATGAGTGTTCCATGCTCTCATCCATAAAATGAGGTATATGAGATTTTACAAGCCACGCCCAAAAAATCCTAATGTACCCCTTAGATCTACCATAGGTTCATATTGCATTTAAAAATCTATCCCACCACCATTTGCCCCCCAAATGGAATCACCTTCTTTAAAATATTTTAAAAACAAACTATTAAATAGTTGGTGTGGCAAAATTAATCGTAATATGTGTAATTATACACAAGATTTTCACAACAATCTTCCCATTTCAAAATACCATCTTGAAATGGGGGAGTCAAAGGTGTTGTGTGGATGAACAACAACTCTTAAAGTGATTATCTTTACATAGGTATGAAAATTGTAGTGTTGGGGCTTTGTTAATATTATTTTCTCTTTCTTATGTTGCAAATCACACATAGAGATATTCCAATTTTATTTTTGATGGTAAGGGAGAATTTTATTTTTTTTGGGCTAGATTCATACTTGCAAAGTTACATTTAACATAAAATCTTACGTGTAATCCTACCTAGTGGTTGGTGTTAGATTAGTGGTAAGCAAACATTGATCTTCAAAAAAAATTTAAATTTATGCCAAACAATGCAATTTTAGCTACCACCCTCAAAAGGGATACTTAAAGTCTTTGCTACATAGCCATGTCCTACCTTTTTCTTCTCGTTTGGGGATGCTACTCTTCTCCTCTTGCTATTACTTTTTCCCTCTTATTTGTATTATTCTTCTTCCACTTGCTATTATTTTTCCCCCTCTTACTTGTATTATTTTTCTTCCATTATTATTATTATTATTATTCTTTTCCCATTGTTCTTATTATTTTCTTATTGTTGTTACTATTCTCACATGTTGTTTTTTTCCTTTGATGAAGTAATAAAATGTTTTTAAAAAAATTTAATTAATGAAAATTTTAATAATTAGATTGTGAAAACTAGTTGTTGTTGTATATATGAAAACCACCTATTTGAAAATTGGGTGAGTTTGAAAAGCAAATTGATAACCTAATTGTTTCTCACCAACCCAAAAAAAATTATATATTGAAAATTTGATTAGGATCTCATAACATCATGAGAGAATTGAAATTGGTGGGTTTTCACAAAAAAATGAGAATTGCCCGACAATGGTAACATCCCATAATAGTCATTATACCCAATTTTCACCCCTATTATTACTTTTTTTTTTTAAATACACATATTTTTTGATAAATTTCATTACAAAAGGGATTGAACTATGTAAAAAAACAAGAGTTGGACAATAAGTGGGCCATTTTGTTTTATGAAACAAACATCCGTTTCAAAGTTGCATGATAATCATCATTCATAGAAAGCTATGAAACTAACCTCAAAGTTTTGAACCTACTATAAACCCCCATTGTACCATGATTGATTGCACACACATTTGTTAAAGCAATCCAAGGTCAATGTGTTCAAACTTGTTACTGAGAAGACACAAAATTTCATTCACAAATATGGAGCCACCACTTGCTTTGATGGTGGTGACAATGTTGAAAGGCTTCCATTATTGAACATGATGTTTGCTTATCCTAGTGGGATGTATTTTTAGCACAACAAGGGAGCATCGGGATGCCCACTACATGTGTATATAATGCATTGGTCAAGGATACTTTCAAACTATTGGAGTGGATAACATTGTAAAAATTTGTATCATCATTGCTTCAAACATGTGGAATGCAACTAAACTTTTGATTTAATTAAGCAATGGGCAATAAATTTAGCAATTTGATGTACTTATTTTAATGATGTATTTAAACAATATGGTTACATTTAGAAATTTTTTCATAACAAATAGTTATGACTTTTGCACCTTTTATATTAATTAAAATCAACCCTAGATTAGATTTTGGGGAAATTTTCTATTTAGACATATATGGAGCAAGATTATTCATTTTAATTCATTTAATTAACTTTAAAATGTAAATCATAATTAGCTACAACTATAATTTTATTTTATTTCATTTTTATATATTTGTGAAATTACTAGGGTTTATGGCATCTACCATTAAAATTATTTGGGATTTTGAGTTTAAGGCTTTGTATGATATGATACACGCCATGTGAATGTTTTAGGGCATGTAAGTCTATATATTATATACTTTTTGATAACTATACAATCCATATTAATTAGTTGTGGGCACATCCAAATGTGGGTGCATCCCAAAGCTCAATGACTTTTTTGCGATGGGCCATTTTGATTAGCCCTTTACAAATAATGACAATTTAATATTCCCCAAATTGACTTCTAGTTTCTACCAATATGGGACAAATTGTGGTATTATTTTAAAGAATATCTTGGATGCACATTCTTGAGTTCATTTTGCTTCATCTCATTGTTTAAACAAGAGCCTGAGTATTTATTATGATTCATATTAATTAGTTTAATTGTTGTCATGAATTCCAAAACAAAAATATATATTTTAAATTTTATCATTATTATTATTATTTTTGTAATGGGCCACTTTGATTAGCCTATCACCAAAAAATTCTAAACCCAACCCATTGTGTAATTTTAAATGTTTTTAAATCATAAGAAAAATTAATGTTGAGATTGTTTGATGTATCTATACAATAACATTTTTAATATATTATGGGTACACTTTTATAACTTTGAGATGAATATAATGAGTATAAAATATCAAAATAAAAATAAAAATGTAACTATTATTTTCATTATTCAAAGGGACTTGAATGATTTGAAAATGACATATTTTAAATATACATTGACATAATAGTATAATAGAACATCTTTTTGGGTCGTAAGAATATCATGTCAAAATATTCTATTTAAACAACCAATTCAATGTTGCCATATTATCTTTTTTAGTTGACCCATTGTTTTAGGCAAAATAATTAGGAATTGGGTGTGGGTTTGTTTTATTGTGAATGTGCCCTATGCCCCTTAGGGAAGAAAGACCAATTGTTATGGATATAATGATTTCATTAACATTTGGTGAAATAGAAAAGTTACATGTGGTAATGGAATTAAATGAAAAATTTAAATATATAATTTTTGTATGTTATTATTATTGTTAGTCATATTTCTAAATTACATGACATGTATACAGTTTACATATGGCTTGAATCTTGATATCTTTGGAGACAATCCATTGTCTTTGCCAACCAACTACCATTTGGCATTATGATTAAAAGTGCCAAATGTTAATATATCTCAAAATTACATTAAATGTTTTTACCCATTAAACTTTGACATTATTTTTTTCATACTTTGCTCAAATGAAATAAATGAAAATTCATTATTAAATTTTTTTCAAAGGTCTACACATGTATAATTAATAAACATGAAAAACTTCAAACCATTTGAAGGAAAACACATTTGATTTTTGTTGTTTAATAACAACTCACACAACAATTTTTCATAAGAAAATATGGTTTGACAAGTTGCCACCTTTATTTATGCAAAATACTTTGTGGCATTATATTCATTTATTGTAATTACTACCATATATTATATTATATTATATTATATTATCAAATCAATAATATATTATGTCAATAGAAAATATATATTATCTGTTTGTTATATTGATTTGTAATACACTTGATTATTAAATATGTTATATATTATATAAAATATATAACATATATCATACATGATATTAAATGCATTATAATGTTACACATTATATATAAAACTTTTCATTGTTATATAATGTATCATCACCTACATATGTTCAACATACATACATACATTTAGTGATTTTATAAATAATTAGAATATAATATATGGATTAATGAGAAATTAAAAATTTTTGATCCAAGATTAAATTAACTATTTGAATATTAAAAAAAAAATACCATAGTGAATTACCTATACATAAAACCTTGAACCAATTTCTTTTTCCCCCTATGATACCTGTGGGTACCCACTGGGGTTAATGGGAAAGAAACTTACAAATAATTACATTTTTTTATTTAAAAAAGAATAAAATCAATCTTCGTTTTTGTAATTTGAAAAAAAAGTAATAACCAGCATCAGCATTGTGAGAATCAATTAAAATTTTAAAATAAAAATATTGATACCTTGACCCGGTGTATGTATTATTACCTAGGGGGCCAAAATCCCTTAAGCTACTATTACACTCTATAATGAATCTAAACACAATATTAAGGCAACAAGGCCAACAAAAAATCGTCCGGTATGCATAAAAGAGGGATGTTCCATAATAATATAGGTTAGATTTTACAGGAGGAAAAGAAAAAAACCAACAAAACTCCTGAAACTCCCAACCGACAAGCATCAAAGCCAACTGAACATAAAAGATGAATTTGAAGTTATTTTATAGTAGCCTGAGGTTTAAAGACTAGGCCACCCAAAGAAAGAAGAGATGCTAGGTCTTGTTGGCCTTGCCTACCAAGGGAAGGATATTGTGTTTAGATTCATTATTATAAAGTGTAATAGTAGCTTAAGGGATTTTTGCTCCCCTAGGTAATAATAATAATAGGTCTATTTTTTTATATATGAGGATTTTTGAAAGGTGATATTTTGGCTTGTGTTGAAACTTGAGATTATTAGTTATAGAGTTCTAATATCTTGAAGGATTTTTTGGTTTCTTTTGGAGAATAGAGCTTTGGTGAATGATTATGTTGCGTCATGAACAAGATGGGAATTTTTACATAGAGCAACATGAGAATGTCATGTGAACAAGAACACTATGGGAACATCATAGGAATGTATGGGAACCATCATCATGTTTTCAATATGACCTAATCTTTTAGTTTGGAAGATTATAGAGCATAATGTTTTTTACCTTGAAAAATTAAGGAACATAATCTTCATGTCTAGAAGATTATGCATTGTCATCCAAGTGATATGTGGCAAGTTGGAAGAGCACCATTGTTACCCAAAATTTTTAAGTTGACATTTTTACTTTATTTTTCAAAACAATTTCTTTATTTCTCTCATGTTCTTTTTCTTGGTTTTTGCTTCTCATTACACACACAATAGATGAGTATATGCACAAGATATTAGTGGTCGTAGTTTTTACTATGGCAATGCATCAAGTCATTGCACAAATGGTTTCATTGAAACAAGTAGCTATTGCACAACATTGGATTGTCACCAAAAGAGAAGGCAATTGGAATCTAGACCTAATGTATTAAAAACATAAACAAACAAACAACTATGAGATTTCACAAAACAACAACACAGTGGAACTACTATTGCATATTAGTCCTCTTTATAACTTACAACAACAATTGTGAGACATATCATAAAATCTATGGACCATCAGGAATTAGATCCCTCTAACTTTTTTCTCATGAGCCCACTAGCCATTTTATGGCGATATAACCACCCATCTCTCTCAGCAAATTGCAAGTTTGATTCCCTTCCTACAAGTCTATCCCAGAAGTTGCACAAAAAGAATTGAAAGCTCAAATTCCCTTTTTTTGGTTCTTCATGATAACTCAAAGTTGTCGAAGCAAAAGGCTTCCACAAATGTGGGTACTCCTTGCCATTCAAAAAAGTCCCCCAATATCATAAAAAACCCAACATTTCATTTTGTAAATCCAACATATTGTCATAAAGGTCGGTCTTGAAACCCCTTTAGATTGTCATCATCTTCTTTAATTGGTCCCTATTCTATGCATCTAGCCTAACTACCTTTTGAAAACTATGGCACAACGAAGATACAAGGCTCTCAACTAGCAAGTCTTGCAAATGTTCAAGCATTCATCCCTCACATAAAGAACTAGAAATCAAATCCTTCAAAAACCTCAAAACAACCAAGCCAAAAAAAAATTATACTCCATCAAAACAAATGCATGACCCAAAATTTCATTTTTTGGTTACAAAAGCTCCTCCTTATATTGCACATTTGCACTCCCCCAAAAGCATAACATCCAAATGCAACACAAAACTCCAATCAATTAATGTCAAATGCCACCCAAACAATGAAGAATGCAAAACCAAAATCCATAACTTGCAAACAACAAACAACATCAAAAATAGAAAAGAAAGAATGGAATTCTTGTGGCTCCCTTCAAGCTTCATGATGATTAATCGTCTTGTCTTTTGGCACTTTTTGCTAGACCAAACCTGTGCAACACTTCATCCTTTAGGTCATATTTTCATCCCACCAAAAGTTTGAAAAAATATGGAGGTACGAAAGGATGGTTGGATACATGGAAAATTAGCTTTTTGGGAGCTTTTCCAAGAAGATGTTTCAACAACATACAAGGTTAAGCTACAATACATTTTGTGATTTGATTAGTGTTGTAGGTCCAAGTCTTGAGCAAAAAGTACCAACATGAAAAAAAAAACATCCATGTAAAAGCTAAAATAATAGTGGCTCTTGCAAGATAAGGTAGTGGAAATTCATTGCAAAATTAGAATACACTTGAAACCATAGGTGACACCTAAATTGGCTAAAGACAATATCAAAGAAATTGCCTTTAGTTTTGAAAGCTTTCATGGAATTCTTTACAATTTTGGCACCATTAATGGTAGTCATATTCCAATTATTGCAACTAAGATAGATCCAAGATCTTATTATTGTCCAAAAAAAACATATTTCACATTGATTGAAGGAATTATAAATGGAAAATGTATATTTTAGAATTAGGATTATGGGTGGGCATGTAGTATTCATGATTGGGCTCTCTTTCAAAAAATAAATTTAAGAAATTGTGTGATGAAGGACAAGTTTTTGCTTTACAAATTAATAAAAATGATGTTTATTTAATGCAGCCATGGTTTTATATTTCATTCAAAGGTGAAAAAGATGAACTATTAAAATACAAAACACATTGGGATTTTATCCAATCAAGGTATAAGGATGTAAATGGAAAGAACTTTTGGAATGTTAAAATTTTACTCAAAAGAATAAACATTCCATTACGCCACATGATGAATTTGGTGACAACTTGCATATATTTGTGTAACATGTGCGTTGCCAACTCAAATGGCTTTGATATAAGTTGCCAACTCAAGGAAATGTGGGTTCAAACTTCATTGTGGCTAAAGTGATGACCTTCCATGGGGGGAAGGGAGCCAAGGCAAGATTTAAAAGTCCAATTTGAATCTTGTTTTTCTCTCATTTGTTTTCAAGAAAATTATTTAAAAAAACACAATTCAAGTGTTAAGAAAACTAAAATTTATTTTGTTTCTTTGCACTTTTTGGCAAATTCAAGCTCCATTTTTCCTCATAGTGTAATCAAATGTAATATTTCATCATCTGCCTAATTTTTTCTGACCTTTTTGTTTTCCTTATCTTCCTTTTTCATCGCAATTACAACCACCTTCTTCTTTCTTATTATTCTTTTCTTATCAATTAAAATCTCCTTCAACTTGTGAAAATGGACACTTCAACCCTCCATGACCAAAACTTTATGCCTTCATTTCTAAAATACTCTCATTTGTGCACTTACAAAGGTTAAAAAATTGTTTTTTTGAGCAACAACCTTATGTGAATCTACAAATCCAACCATGTTAACATTGGATGTGTTCAAAAATGAAATAGTGGGTGTGCTCTCAACAATGTCCTCAATCCATACAATGTCTTTAATTCTTGCATAGTTTCAAATTCAAAAACAAGTGAAAAAAAACAATGAAAAATAGTGAAAAACAATGGAAATAATGAAAGAGACAACCTTGGACCCTAGTTTACATCTTGGTTCTCCAAACCATGAGCTTTCCTTTTGGTTTCATTTTTTGATCTAGACCAATTGAATTTCCCTCCAAAATGATGTCATTTAAATGTCATTTGAGATTGGTTTGAATTGATTTCAAATGTTCATCTAAAGGTATTAGGTCCAATTTATGGCTTTCAAACAATAGGATTACTCCATTTTGTTGGACCTTCCCCCCTTCGATCTTCATTTAAACAACCCCTTAGGTAAGTGTTTTAAAACGCCCCAAACATCAACAAATTTTCTTTCATATTGTTTTGCATATTCCTTGTGTTATTTCCAATGATGGTTCAAAGGTTTAAACCAACGTTGAGAATTTCTTGGATTTTATGAAAGAACTCCAATTCCAGTTTTAAAAAATAAATTAAAGCAATTATGAATCTGATTTGGTTTTTAAAAGAACAAAATCTTGATTCCAATTCCAAACTTGGTTCCAAATATTGAACCTAGTTCCAATTCAATGTTTATTAATTGGAATTGAAACCTAGCATTCTAACCCTTCAAATTGGGCACCTACCCAACATTGATTTAAACAAATCTTGTGGAAGAAACTTTTAATCCATATATACCCACCAAATATATATGATGTATCATATAAACCAGCATTTGAATTGATATACCTTAAAGAAATGTTTACCTTATATTCATTTGAAGGGCAATTTTATAACCTATGCCCATTTCCTATCTGTTTTGCATGTGTAAAACTTATGCATAAGAGACAAATATAATTTGGATTTTGTATAAATAGGGCTTAAGGTTAATATGAGATATATATATTTGTTAACTTAGATTATGAACTATGAATTTAGTTAATTAATTTGAAATTTAGTACAAATTCAAAAAATGGCCAAACAATAACATACCAAAGTAGATTTTGTTCATTTATGTCCATTGGAGACTAGCCTTTGAAAAAAGCCTATCAACACATAACCATTTTTTTTTCTCTCATTCAACTATTATTTAAGGTTTTTTCATAGATGCGATAAGTGGTCATTAGATTTGGGATTTTTTATTTATGTAAAATTTCAAATGTGGATTTTTCTTTTATATGTATATAGGGAGGTGCCCAAAGCATTTGTCAAAGGATTCAATAATATTGCCAAACCTTTAACCCAATTGATGAAAATTAACCAAAAATATATCTAGGACCTAAAACACATGACTAAGCTTTTCAAAAGTTGAAAGCCACATTCGCTTTAACTCCCATTCTCTGACAATCCATTTGAGGACAATCTTTTTAATTATGTATTGATTTGAGTACCTTAAGGTTATTTACACAAATTGAATTTGTGGATTGATCCCATAACAAAACAAAAGCAAAGTATAATTCACATATGAAGGGGAATTTTTCATTCTTGTTTCAGTTGTTTCATCATGTTTACATGTTGACTATGATTGAACATTTTTTTAAATTGCTAAAATTGGTGGGTCATTATAAGATAAAAGTAATGAAATTTAGCTACATATGCATATTTGAACAAAAGATTCCAACTAAGGTGTTCACCAACCTAGGTATGGAACTCTATGGGTAGTTTCAAGAGTTGTGTGAAAAAACATTGGTTGATCATCCTACAACTTCATGAGACCATAAAGTGAAAGAAAGATTAAAGTTGAACAACTTTTATAAAGAGTGAAATGAAAATTGTGTAGGTATGGGCTTTAGAAGGGCCATATGAGATATTGGAATTTGTAATCACCATGGTTAGTTGTGTGTTATAGGTTTAGTTAACATGTTTTCTTGTGTCATTTTCACCATTTTTCCTATTATTTGATTATGATACCAAGCTTCAACCTCAATCCATTGAAATCGATGGCAGTAATCAACTTGGATGATATGAATGTATGATTTTGAACATGTGAGCAATGAATAATGTCTTTGTTCAAGTGAATGATGCCAATGGTTATAGAAAATTTGGTCATCATGTGGCATTGAAATACACTTCAATTCACCACTATTTTTGTGGGGGTGTTCATCAACTTTTTGTTCATAGGTTTGAATCGGGATATTATGTACACCTACTACATTGGATGTGGTTACAAATTGAATCATTTTGAGGCTACAAATGGTTTTGCCTTAGAGGGTGTTAAGATTGGAAAGGTGGGATGGTCTTATGGAAAGATAATGTGTGTAAATGTGAACCATGCCATTTCCCACACATTGATGGCCAAATTGATTTGTCTTTGGTGTTGCATGTTGTGCGAACAATCTACTAACATAGCAAGTATGACGTTGATATGCAATCAATGTTCTAAAGGTTGGCATATGGGATGTCTTATGCCACTAAGGGGTGGAGTATTAGCATAAACTTGGTTGTGCTTTTAATGCATTTGACAAATTTAAGGACGTTTTTTTATAATCATGTTTAAGGGAATCTTTTCAATTTGTCCTTCATTGTGATTCACATTTGGCTAAATAATCCAAGGGACTTCAACTAGGTGACTAACGATGGGGTTCCCATTTATACCTAACCTATTGGTCCTACTGCCTTAGAACTAAGGTGTTCATTTTTGGTGGACTTTCAAAAAGGATTTTTCATAATAGATTATCAATATTATCTAGTTTATGAAGATTTCAACCCCAAATAGGGTGGTGACTTGATGTGATGCGCCATGTATAAATTTGTTGTTATTTGATTTGTGTTTATGGATATCGATAGTTATATATAGCTGTTGACATAGTAATGCATGACAAACCTTAAAAGGTGAAATCATGCTAACATTTATAAAATTTTAAAAAATCAGTCATTTTTTCCTTTCTCTCTTCATCACAATGTAATAAAGTAATATGCAATGGAAATCAAGTGTAAAATATGCAAAATCAATGTAAATAGATGTAAATCCTACACATTAAAAAATCAAACATCAATTAATATGTACAAAAAGAAGTATACAAAACAAAACAATTGATAAATAAATGAAATCAAAGTCAATTTTTTTTAAAAAAAAATTTACAAGTAATTAAAAAAAAAAACTTGACAAATACAAAAACTTTCAGGGGGGTTTGGGTCGCTGCAATAAAGTCATATGCCAACTTGTTACCTCCCCTGTGAAATGTTGGATTATGGTCTGGTGAACTTCCTTGGGAAGTTGGCCATTAGGCAATGGATGAACTGAAGGAATTTCAACAAGGGAGTGGGATGATAGATGAACCTAGGAAAGTTGAATCTGGGAATATTGAATAGTGTATGAAAGTAGATAAATACTAAATAATATTGTAAAAAAATAAAAATAAAAATATATATCTATATATATATATATAACATCTTCTGTCCAACTTTACCAATTAACTCCATATCATTTCATTGTTGAACTTTCCAATAGCTTTTTACACAAATTGGGTATTCCTGGGAAGATGAGAATTGAGAAAATGAACAAGGAAAATCAAGATTCAAAGGTGATCTCTATATCTAGAGGATTAGTCCTATACAAGTCAGGCCTAGTCACATGTCCTTCACTGAAAACTAATTTCATAAATTGTCCAGAGAAATCATTGTAAATCAGGTGCATTCCAGAAATTTGAAGAGAAAAGAAGAGGCCACCTTATATAAACTTCTAAGTGTTCTCACGTATCAATTTGGACTTGAAGTCACATTTAATTCATTGCACCTGTTTAGTGCTTGCCCAAAAAAGGGTGGGGTGTCTGTCCTAGAAGCAATGATTCTTTTACTGGCAAAATTTCGCCAAATTTTGACCTGAAAAATATGGTTTCAACCTATACAAAGGATTTTTCATGCAAAAGAAAAAACCCCAAATTTGCCAGATTTCGAAGGGGAAAAATCCAAACCACCAGATTTTTATGATAAGTTCAAATAGATAGCCAAGAATAAAGAAAGATTATATTTCTTTTTTACTTTTGTATCTAATAAAGTTATTCGTAAAGTCACCCTTTCTTTCACCCCCCTACCCGCTCTTTCAGTGATATCCTGAAAGTAATCAAATTTTATCAAATCTCAGTATGATTTGTTCGAGGTGTAACTAGAGTAGTTCTACAGGTAGGAGCAGTGAAAATATATGTAGCAGCAACGGAGGCGCTCAGAAAAAAGGGTTATGAAACTCAGTTTGGGTCCCAGTAAATTCGTATTATAAAATTTCATTTGCAGTTACGCATTTGAAGCCCTATCTATTATGCCGAAACTGGCGGTTCTCACCCCCTAATCGCCTGACTTCACGGATAACTTTAATATGTTTCCAAATTTGGTTATATTTATAAGATGGTTTTAGGTGAACTAGTACCATTCAAACTCTTTACCATGATACAAAGTTAACCCGCCCCATTGCACACCAAAAAAAAAATTGGTTGTTTCTCAGCGGTTCTTTTTTAGTAAATTTTTTTCATTTTGCAAGAGATTAAAAAAAAAAAACCCCAGCAACATGTACAGAGGATTTTATTTTTAAAGGCCAAAAATTTTCAGATTTCAAAATTAATTTTTTTCTTGGCCATATTTCTTTCTACCATAGGCTCGATCAAGTAATCACAAAACAGAAGGATTTCTAAATGTTCTACTAGCAAACCTGCACTGCTGCCAAATCTAGCTAGATCTTGTAGTTTATGATCACCAGTCTAGCAACATCCGAACAAATTTTTTAAAAATAAATAAATTAAAAATAAAACAATTGTTACTTCTAAAAATTACAAATACCCTTTTACAAGAGTAATTCACCATTTGGTGGAAAGAAATTTGAAAAGAATCGCCACAAATAGGTATAGAAGAATGTCTGGCAAAAATAAAATCTACAGTTTGGACAGCTGTTGCCAATTAAGGCTACAGAATTGGGGATAGTCCCCAATGATGCTACAAGAGGAAACTCATAAAAAATACTCTGGAATAAATGGGTAAGAGTAGGGTATATACCCTTGGCTGATGGTTCTCAACAGCAAAGAACCAGTTGATACCCTTGACCAGAGATTCTAAAACACCACAGAAACAATTTTTGACCCTTAACCGAGGTTCTTTTAACATACCCAGAACCAGCCGGTTCTTTGATTCTGACTTTTTTTTTTTTTGAAGTACCCAGGATGAGTGGTTCTTAATTCGATTATGATCTTTTGAAATACCAAGAACCAGCGGTTCTTTGAAAATCAAAGAACCACACAACACTATACCAACTAACTAACCAACTAACTAACTAACTAACGGTGTGCCTTTTTACTATCTTACAGTGCAAATCCTTAAAGGGTATGGCAGTGCATTAGGATTTGCTGTGTTAAGACAGTAAATAATCCAGAACCCCCTCAAACCCCACCTCCCCTAGTGTTTACACAGGGGGTAAAGGCATGCTTGCGGAATCAGGCAGCCTTAAAATTTGGCTTCAAACAAGGCAATACATTTGGATAAGGTCCCACTTGTGTGGACTTTTTGCAAATGTGGGACCTTAAAAGGCCCTAAGGGTGTGGGACCTTAAAAGGCCCTAAGGGTGTGGGACCTTAAAAGGCCCTAAGGGTGTGGGACCTTTCCCCCCCCCCACCACCTCCCCTACACATAAGAATATTTCCCCCTACGCAGCTGAATTCTCTTATATAGGACCATCATGAGTTGCCTTTTGCACGCTGAACAAACGTCTTGTAGTGAGCTCAGTCCTTGGGAGAGAGACAAGAGAGCCAGAGAGCCAGAGAGAGGAGAGTGGTGGTTTCATACAGACACAAAAAATATCTCTGTTTTCTAGTACAAAGAAAGAATACCCAGGTGTACTACTAGCTAGCAGGAACATCTCATTGACCTCTTTTTCTTCAGTGAGCTTGTACCATGGTGAGTATGATGACCAGCTTTTGTGGCTGGCTGGCTGGCTGGCTAGCTTGCCAGCTTGCTTGCTTGCTCCCTCCCAAATTTTAGATGAAGTTGCCATGATTTTTTCAGGCACCCAATTGGTTATTTGCTTGAATTGCAACAGAATTCTGATCTTTTTCTTATTTCCATCTTCACCATGGCAGCTGCATGCTTTTAAAAAAAAAAGAAGCTTCAAGTGTAGAATTACAATTGATGACTTGCACTGATGGCTTTCAGGTTTCCAATTGTGACATTTAGCCACAGAAAGTTTTAGTGGGTAGAGGTCAGAGTGCATTTGTTTTCATGAATGATCTCATCTTGTTTCTTGCTTTGTCTTCATCTACGGGCTGAATATTTTCACACTACTTTTGTTTGTGAAAGAACATTGAGAAGAGAGAGAGAGAGAGAGAGAGAGAGTAGTTGAATGATGAAAGATTCACAGGGGCACTCAACCTTCAATTGTTCTTTGCTTGAATTGCAAAAGAATTTTTGCAATGTTCAGATTCTGATTTTCTTTAAGTTCCTCATCACCATGGCCATACAGCACAGTTTTTACTTCGAGAATATAATGTACAATTGATAACTTGCTGGTAGCTTTCAGGTTTCCAATTGTGACAAGCCACAGATTTGGTGGTGATGAGACTCCAGAGTGCATTTGTTTTCATGAGGCCTTGTTTCTTGCTTTGTCTTTGATGGGCTGATTTTCACACAACTTTTTGTTTGTGAAAGAAGATTGAGAGAGAGAGAGAGAGAGAGAGAGAGAGAGAGAGAGATTGTGAGAGTAGAAAAGATTGTGTGAGAGAGAGAGAGTTGGTACCCAATTGCTGAAAGATTTTTTTTTTGTTGTTTGTCAATGTGGAGCAGTTGGGAAGCTTACAGACAGTTGCTGGCAAGAGGAGCAATGGCCGCTTATCTGCTCTTCACTCCCAGACACTTCCTCATGCTCAGCAGCAGCTGGTGGGAGATGGATCCCTGGACATTCATGGTCAACCATCTAACAAGGCCACTTCAGGACGTTGGAAAGCAGCTTATGTCCTAATGGGTGGGTAACTCCTGAGAACCCCAGAAAATCCTCATGTTCTAAAAAGTTTGCTTATGATGACAATTGGTCAGTTCATTCCCCCACACTGCATGTACAGGAAGCTGGTCAGATTGATGAAGTGGGAAAGAAGACAATTCTTCAGAAGAAGTACTTATATATCTTCTGCTGAAAATGCTGAGACTTCTTCTACTGTTGTTGCTGTTGTTGCAGCTACTGAGCTGTTGGAAAGAACTGCATACTATGGCATTGCTTTGAATCTTGTGACCTATTTGGTGACTGTACTCCACCAGGGTACTGGAGAATCCATCTCCATTGTGTATAACTGGTCAGGTACTGCTTGGATTCTGCCTTTGCTTGGAGGATTCCTGGCAGATGCTTACTGGGGTCGCTATTGGACTATAACAGTATCTGCTGTGATTTATCTTATGGTGAGTGAGCCAATAAAACCCATTTTTTATGTACAAAGAAAAGTTCATGAATATCCTTCCCCACAGTATTCTGTACCTATTACTGATGTTTGGCACAAAATAATTTGCAAAAGGTCTAGCTGAAAAAAGAGAATTATTGAAATTGTTCAAAATTGAAAACCATTTGGTTACTATCACAAATGCACAACAGAAGATTTATTTTGCATACTTATTCCTCAACTGTTGAACTTCTGGAAAATTAAATTTGAAACTGCCAAACTTCATTTTATTTTATTTTATTTTATTTGGCAAACAAGTGCCAAACATCAGTCATATTGGACTGTATTCTAGATTATGTTGAGATCTCTTGTAAAGAATCTATCTATGAAGGAAGGTAGTTTGTTTTGTTATATTGAGATCTCCCAAACCACAGTACTTCTTGCTGCATTCTTGTTATGGGTGAAAAGCCCTTATTGAGTAGGGGTGCATGGAGATGGTTCAGTGGTGTTTAGATTTATGTTGCAAGAGTTATTGAATATTGAACAAATTTTGTCAAAAAAACTTCAACAAAATCAAAACTAAATAGTATGGGGAAATTTGGGCACACTCTTGATATTGTTGGAAAGCCGTCATTGTTGTTGATGAGTGAGATTTTGTTGGAGGTAAATCTGTAATTTTCAGACCTAAGGTGAGGGGGAGAGATATTGAATTCTCTAGTAGTTTTTGTCACTGAAAACTAATTTAATTTTCAAATGTTAGAAAATTTCTTGAATCCACAATTGAACTCTATCATCAAGATCCTGTTCACAGTTGGGCCAAAGGCACACAGGCCACACTAGTGGCTATGGTGTTTGATAGAAAATGATTTTGCACTGTTGAAGATTTTAGAATGGAATTGCTTTTCTTGATGGGTGGGGTTGGTTCCTGCCTTCCTTCCTTCCTTCCTTCCTTCTCCTGTCTGCCTGCAGGGGCTGCTGCTGCTGACATTATCCGTGACTCTACATTCATTGAGACCTCCTCCATGCCCAACACTGGTGAATTGTGAATTGGCATCAACAACCCAAGTCAGCATCTTTTACTTTGCTCTGTATGTGATTGCTGTGGGAGTTGGAGGAATGAAACCGTGTCTTTCAGCATTAGGAGGGGATCAGTTCAACGAGGATGATGACGATGAGAGACCCATGAAACGCTCTTTCTTCAACTACTGGTGGCTTTCCATCGCTGGCGGTGGCTTAGTCTCCCTCACCATGCTAGTCTACGTCGAGGATCACGTCGGGTTTGGGTGGGGGTATGGGATTCCGACCGTCGGGTTTGGAATCGCGATTCTCATCTTTTTCTCTGGCACTCCTCGTTACCGCCACAAGCGCGCTTCTGGCAGCCCCCTCACACAAGTGGCGCAAGTCCTCGTTGCTGCTGTCCGCAACTACAATGTCGTTGTACCGTCTGGTGGCGCAAGTGAGCAGCTTTACGAGGTTTATGAGAAGGGGAAACGGAACCTTGCCCACACCAATACTCTTCGGTAAGCTAAGCTGCCGTTTCTTCCATTGTTTATTTATCAAAACTTCCACATTCTCTATATTATTGTTCCAATCACAACGGCTAGTAAGGGTCTCTTTCCATTAGCTGTCTGCTGTGATCCCACGGTTACACATCACAGCAGCCATTGACAGAGTGCCTTGTTTCTTGCTGGAGGGTCAGTAGCTTTCCATTGGAGAGCTGCAAGTGCGTTGAAAATAAGTAATTACTCACATGTTAGGACCTCTGAGAACACATGCTCTCATGAAAAAAAGGGACAGATGTCACTGCATGGTGAGTCACAGTATGACTCATACGTCTCATAGCTCCCACAATTGGTCAATGCTTGATAGGGAGAGTTGTGAGATGACTGTGAGCACAACTAGTTGAAAAAACTTAATGGAATGCTGCTGTGAACACAACAGCCTAATGGAAAGATGCCCTACGTTCCGGATGCTGCTCTGACTCATGGAGTTCATGCATGTAACGATTTTAAATGATGTGTTATAGGTTCCTCGATAAAGCAGCTACTCCCACACAATCAACGTCAGAAGTTGCAGCGAAAGTAGATGATGATGATAAGAAGCAGCTGCCTGAAAATCATGCAGACCCAGAAGCTGCAGTTGCGGATTTCTCTCGGCAGCCTGTGATCGAAACAACTAGTGTAAATCCATGGCGCCTTTGCAGCATGACCCAAGTGGAGGAAGTCAAGCTCCTGGTGCGTGTACTGCCCGTGTGGTTCGCTACTCTAATGTTCCTCATCGTGGTTGCTCAACTAAGTACGCTCTTTCTCCGGCAAGGGATCAGCATGGACTTGTCCATGGGTCCGCACTTCAAAATCCCGCCTGCGTCACTAGAGCTTTTCGGCACCTTTACAGTACTAGCAGCCATTCCGTTGTATGACAAATGTTTGGTTCCCTTGGTTCGTGGCTTCACGGGCAACGAACGCGGGTTCACAATGCTACAAAGAATGGGTGTGGGACTATTCCTCTCCATCTTCGTCATGGTCGCTGCCGCCCTGGTGGAGACTAAGCGACTCAAGGCAGTTGACGACAACGGCTTACAAGATCTCCCTGGAGTCACGGTGCCCATAACCGTCTTCTGGCTAGCTCCGCAGTACAGCCTTCTGGGTCTGGCTCAGGTCAGTGCTGTTGTTGTTTTCCTTTTTTTCTCCTCCTTTCTTTCTTTCTCAAAATTTCGCCAAAAAGCGAAATTCGAAAAAGAAGTGATTTAAATTGGGGAAATTTTCTGTCGCCAAAAGTGAGAAAATTTTCATTTTAAAAATCATATTTTTTTTATATCCAAAATTTGGGCGAATTTTTTTAATAAAATAATTAGCAATTTCTTTGTCGAAAAATGGCGAAATTTCACCAGTTTATAAATAATAAATAAATAAATAAAAATGCGCACAATTTCATATACTTGGTTTTCATTATGTAGCCAAAAATATAAAAGGACGATTAAAATATTTGTATTTTATTTTCTAGGTTATAGCCAGAATTGGCTAAATCTTCTTAGGGATGGATCGCCACTTTTTCTATACATGTTCCAACTTGCCCATAGGTGATTGCCACTTTTGGTTACAAACAAAATTTCCTTATAAAATTTATATATATATTAAAAAAAAACACTGCCTCAGGTTTTCGCTTACATCGGTCAGTTGGAGTTTTTCTACGACCAAGCTCCTGACGACATGCAGAGCTTGGGCACCGCTCTGTTCGAAACCAACACGGGCGTTGCTCAATTCCTCACCACCGCACTAGTACGCGCAGTTGTGAGCGCAAGCAGTCGCAACGGCCATCACGGTTGGATCGTTGACAACATCAACCGTTGCCGTATTGATAGATTCTACTGGCTTCTTGCGGCCATGAGCGCTGCCAACCTCGTGCTCTTCATTGTCGTCGCCAAATGGTACACTTACAAAACCGCCAACAAACAAGTCTTTGCTGAATCATTAGCTGCTGCTGCTTGAATTTTTTTAAAATATAAATAAATCCTCCTCATTTGCAACCCGCCCCCCCTCCCAAAAAAAAAACCCTACCCCGTTAATTTTTAAAAATTTTACTTGAAATTATTAAACTCTTCTAACTTAAATTCCTTCGCGCTTAAGTTCCTAAAATCAGTTTGCAAAGTTTTGTTTTCTCAACGCCAAGGGGGTTGGTGTTTTTTTCTCAGACTCAATTCAAATTTCAAAAAGTTTTGTTTTCTGAAATTTCAAATCAGTTTTTCAAAAATAAAATAAAATTCCTGAAACCCAATGAGTTGTTTTCTTTTTTTCTTTCTTTTTTTTCAGACTCAAATCTAATTCTTAAAAGTTTTGTTTTCTGTTCCCAAAGGAACATTTTATTTTATTTTATTGTTTTGTTTTT
>Ga0116231_10003987_pt1 | contig 30191 bp, 23 predicted proteins | sample S1TSphgellanicum_2_FD_89695 | JGI IMG/M metagenome (GOLD analysis project Ga0116231, IMG submission 89695) | Host-associated microbial communities from peat moss isolated from Minnesota, USA - S1T2_Fd - Sphagnum magellanicum MG | ecosystem: Host-associated > Plants > Peat moss > Unclassified... | reverse complement strand
TGTTTGTTGTGTGTTCTCTTCTTGTGCACGCGTAGTGCTCTTCCAGTTCTTCTCCTTTCTTAATATTTCTCATTTTTCCATCCCACCCCCCCCCCCTGCTCTCTCTCTCTCTCTCTTTCTCTCTTCATCTTCATGTGACATGCTACTGGTCATCATCATGGCTTCTTCTCCTGCTGTTTGCTGCTGTTTTCTGTGATCAATTGGTGTTGCAAGAAGTTTGCTCCGTGATTCGTTCCTGTGCTTGCCAAAACTGTGAAGGAAGATGGAGGAAGAGTTTTGAGTTAGTGATTGCAGAGTTTGCCAAAATTGTGAAGGAATGATGGAGCAATTTTGAGTTTCAAGAGTGTTCTTTGTGATTTTTCCTCAGTTGGGTGCATTTTAGAATTGGAATCCTGTATCATTCAATTGTGAAGAAGTTGTGAGAAGAATGTTTCTTTTGATATTTCCTCAGTTGGATTTTTCCCTGGGGTTCTGAGCTTGGCAACATGTCAAATCTGATTTTGTAGGGAGGCATGAGAAGATTGGTTTTTTGGGGGATGGTGGGTGAGAGGGACGAGATGATGGAGGTAGATAGTTTGCATGGAGATGGAGTTACTTCTGAAGAGCCAGCTCTTGATATTATGCTTTGTTCTTGTTCATGTCATCTCCTGCAGGTGCATGTGGGTAGAAGCGAGGGGTTTGGTAAAGTGAGTAGGAGAAGAGTTTGATGGTTTTGTGAAGAAGAGAAGGAGAGGGGCAAAAAAGGGGTTTTGGGGTAGGTGGGAGGAAGGGAGAAGAGGGAAGGGGGCAAGAGACAAAAAGATTAAGGAAGAGATGGGGGCAACAGGAGAGGCAGGAGTGGGAAGCCTAGTTGCATCAACTAAAAGCGGTAAGGGATCGGTGACAGCATCATCCCCAGCTTCAGCCCCAGCTTCAGCTCCTGTGCCTGCGGTAGATGGCCAACCAGTTCCAGGGTCGTACTCAGACTGGGCTGCTGCATTTCAAGCTTACTATGCAGCAGGAGCACAGCCGCCTCCAGGTGCTTTTGGTCCTCATCCTTACTTATGGGGTGGACAGCCTATGATGCCACCTTATGGCGCTCCACCACCTTATGGAGGTATGTTTCCTGCAGTAGGAGGAATGTATGGCCACCCTGGAATGTACGGACAGTATGGAACTCCGGCCCTTGAAATGGCTACAGAATATGCCGACTCCAAGCGGGAGTCTTTAGAAGGTGGTGCTAAATCTCAAATCCCACGTCAGACATCTCTGAAGAGATCCAAGGGTAGTAAAGGCAGTCTTGTGATGCTGAATACAAAAGGAAGTGCAGGAGGAGGGAAGCAGAATGGTGCAGGTGTGACTGCACCCAGTAGTAATGGTGATGAGAATGAGAGTAGGAGTGATGGCTCCACTGATGATGCCAGCGAAGACAAGAGCCCAAAAAACCTAACTCGCAAAAGGAGCTTTGATCAGATGGCTCCAGATGCAGCTGGAGAAGGAGGCTATGTGCCTCCTCACGGTCAATCTCTTCAGGACACACCTGTGCTGGGTACTCCAGCACCTGGAGGAGGTTTGGAAATGAGCCTGGATTATTGGAGTACTGGGTCTGCTCCCCCAGTGAAAGGAAACAAGCAAACCTCTGCAAGCCCTTCAACCAGTGCACCCCCTGCAGAACTGTGGTTACAGGATGAGAGGGAGTTGAAGCGGCAGAGGAGAAAGCAGTCTAACAGGGAGTCAGCAAGGAGGTCGCGACTTCGGAAACAAGCAGAATGTGAGGGGCTTGGTACACGGGTGGATACACTTACTGTGGAGAACATGGCTCTACGGACTGAACTGTCCAGGATGACTGAAGAATGCAAGAGGTTGCAAGCTGAGAATGCATCCTTACATGAACAACTGCGCATCACTCCAGAAGAAGTTACAGTAGCATCATCAGAGCCTGAGCCTGAGCATGAGGATGGCCCAGTGATCAACAAGGAGGAGGAAGACTCCCAACCCAAGGGAAATGGAAACTCGAAGAGAAAAGAGGAGAAAAAGCCTGCAGGTGAGACTACTGTCAGTAGACTGTTTAGCCTCCTGTTTCCAATGCCTGAGGTTATGTTACTGCAAGCTTTAGCTATACTGGTGCTCTATGCAGGTGCCCTTTAATCCTTGAGCTGCTCAGCTACCAAAGCATCCCTGTACAGCACTGAAAAGGGTTTCCAAGGTTTATATTGCAACGTCATGAAGCCCAGAGCTTAGTCTTAATAGAGGACATTGCTTCACTAGGGCACCTTTGATCTCCTAAGTCTGATGTACTCTTGTCAGAGACAAGGCTCAGAGTCATGCCAACTTCTGCTTGACTTCTCTTTCTCATCCCAGTCATTGGGTACTGCTTGTAATTGTAGAGATCTAATTTTGAGTTATGTATGTGGGGATGGTTAATGCAGGATTGCAACCAGAGAGTGAGTCAGTTGCACCACCAACATAGCAAGAATGTTGTTGTTCCCTTGCCAAACAGTGCAAGAATTGCTTTGGACTTCTTTTTCTCACTTGGTTGGTATTTCCTATAGGAGCACTTTGATTCTTTTGCACATATGTGTGTTATTGGGTTGGAAAACTGGCAAATCTGAAAAGAGCTTCTATGGATGACATTGTGCAAGACTCTATTGCACCAATGAAATAGCAATCCTTGAACTGTGTGGTGCTTAACATCTTTTGCAATGAAGTATTTTGTAAAGTAATTATTAGTATGTTCACTTTGCTATGTATCACAGCAGTGGCTTTGTTTATGAAGTCTCAAAAAGGCTTTACAACTGTACTCTCCATTTGCAGTGGTAGTACTTCAAATATGTTCAGGGTGCAAGAGGGCCCAACCACTACCCTGTATGTAGGTCTCTCTATGTCTTTGGCCAAGGTGCTTGTGTCTACATGGGCTTACCTTCAGAATCTTGCTGCAGGTTGAATGAGGATACTATTGGCTGTTTTTATCAGTGATGTCTCTTGAGTTCTATCCAACATTAGGATTGAACCTTCCTGTTACTTCTGGAAATGAAACAGAAATTCAGGACTTCAGATTTTTGTATAGTTGTCTGTCTGAAATGTTGAAAGTATATGTACCTACCTATCTACACCCACTGGTGAGAGGCGATGAAGTTAACAGTGGAGTAATTCCAGCTAGTCAGTGCCACCCACATAATGATGGTCTGATACTTAGTGACTGACATTCACAAGGTTTTGACTTCACTCATTCTTGTCATGTTCATTTTGGTGTTGTTTGAGCTCACAGAATGGTTATTTTAAAAGTGTTATTGTGGAATGAAGCACCAGGGGTCACCTTCAAAGTGGTATTGTGGGGTGAAGCTACAGGTGCTACTGGAAATGCAAAGGAGCTGCACTTGATTTTAGTGGTCATGCAATTGTCCTCAAAGCTTCATGCCTTCTGATTTGTTTCTCTGCACTTTCTTCCTCTTTTCTTATTTGGGTCTTTCTTTTTTCTTTCATTCATTTTTGTCTTCCATCTTTTTCTCGCTCTTTTTGTATTAATCTCTCCTTGGCTTCTTTGGTCTTTTGATAGTCTTTTAGGTGCTGTTGAGGTAGCCAGGATATGGCCAACTAAAACCATTTTTACCAGTCTTGTGACTGAAATTCAGTATGTAGATTGATATATGACATTAACTTCTACCCGTAGGCAAGAGCTGATGAATTGAGTGGATGTCATGATGTTACAATATTGGGTCAACATGTACATGCTGTAGGTATCCAATCACACAAGTAATGATTGTTGTGCAAAATGCCTTCTCAGTTGTGGTTTTGTTCTTATTTTTGCTTTCTCTTTTCTTTATGCTTGTTTGTTGGTATATAATTAGATCATATAGCACTCAGAGAAATTTCCTAGTGTATTTGGAGGGCACCTTACATCTGTGAATATGCCTCCTAGAAAAGAGGAGGATCTCATACTACTACTTAAGAGTTGGATAATATGGGGTAATGCCCTGCTCCAAGGCCATTACCCTACATGAAGATCTCTATAACCTTATCATTTAGTCATTTTTCAAGTTCTATTGATGTCGAGTTAAACAAAATGGTATGCATTGAGAAGTTTTTTCTGTACCTAAAGGAAATTTTGTCATCAGCTTTTGTAGGTCAATGGTATCCTCATTTTAAGTTTCCAGAAGTTTATATTCATCTCAACAAGTCTATGACTGTATGCCAGTGTTTTCTTGGTCAATTTCAAGTTGTCAAAATTTCGATCATCAAAATGGTTCTGGTTTTTTCAAACCCATCAAAGAACTGCTGGGTTTCATTGAAGAACTAAAAAAAATTTGGCTGTTTTTTATTGTTTTTTCCAATTCTTGAGAACCATGCCTACATATCAGATTTGGGTATTTGATTTTTTGAGAATCAGAGTTATGAACCTAACCTAAAGAACTGCCTGATACTTGGCAATTGGATTTGGTGCAATTTTTAATGCCTACCCAACACTGGTTTTTTCTTCAATCTTTAGTAAAGGCCTAGGTATTTCTGAAGAGTTTCTGAAGCTAGAATAATTAAATGCATGCATTACATGCATGTAACCAATTCAATAATTTATTGAACTACCATGGTTACTACAGTTCAGACACTTCTAGAAGATAGCAGTAGTGAAGAAGTGTGACCGAAGAACCACTCTGACTTACAAAGTGATATAATGATTTTTTTCACCCCCTCTCATTCTCATGGGTCTTGGTCTTCTTCTAGTTTGAGTTATGGCCCCAGTATGCCTTTCTCTACAGTTTGTATCAGAACACAATTTACGTACTAAATGTCAGCCTTTGAATGTCAACACATCTTGTGATGAGAGTTCTCCAATTTCTAAAGCTCAAGTGGTGGATGGTTTATATTATCACGAGATGGCTTGACCATGTAGCACTCTCTCCACTTTCTACTATGAATGCTTGTGGTTTTGTTCCACAAGCTACTTGGTTTTGTTGCTACCTTTTTGGGAAGAATTTTTTTTCCAATTTGTTGTAACAGCATGCTTCCCTTTCTAGATCCAATAGTTGATCTTTTAGTATTTCAATCCCTAGCCCATTTTGCATCTACAAAGCTTTCCGATTTGACTTCAACATGAGTCCAAAATCAATTGTGCCATGCAAGTATCTAAAAATTCTTTTGACAGCTTTCATATGTGGCTTCTACAAGGTAGCCATATATCTACCAACGACTCCCACATCACAGGAAATGTTGCTTGGTGTTTTCTACCATTAGTGTAGAATTGATGTTGTAATCATTTAAACCAAGCTCCTTGAGCATGAGGGAAACATACCATCTATAGGTCATCAAAGTCCCTAAAGGAAAGTAACACAACTCAATTTGAAGGTAGAGCTCCATGTCTCTAAATTGGGACATCTTAAATTTGCTAGTGAGTTATCCAATAAGCCATGAACATCCTCGTTGAATTATTTTATATTAAAAGAAAGTCATATACATAAATGGCAAGGATCACCACTTTTCTTTCCTCATGCATGTAGTACAAATTGTGCTCAATGATGCTATTAACCGGTCCTTGTTGCTTGAGTTGTCAATTTTTTCATAACATGCTCATGGCACTTGTTTCAATCCAAACGATGCTTTCAACAATTTACATATTTTCTCCTCTTGTCCTAGCACCTCAAAACCCTTAGGTTGAAATATTTACACCTCTTCTTTTAATTTACCATTTAGAAGCATTGTTTTTATATCTAGGTGTGAAAATTTCCATTTGTATTGAACAAGAAGTGATCCTAGTTCTCTAAGAGTGCCTTGTTTTATCACAAGAGCAAATATGTATTTTCATAATCAAAACCCTCCATCTCTCAAAGCCCCTTGCCATAAATTTAACTTTGTGTGTGACATGTTATCCATCAATTCATGTTTTTAGCTTGGAAACCCATTTGGAAAAGATTGGGTTCTTTCATGGAGGCAAGTCCACCAATGTCAATGTCCAATTTTCTTGGATAAAGTTCACTTCCTCATGCATGGCAATCATCCAATTAGGGTTTTCAACTATTTTCAACATAACCTTTTTGGCTATTTATTTTCATGCCCTTTACCATAATCAATGGTTGCAACATAATCATTTAGTCTCCTAGGAATTCATTGTTCTTATGAAAGGGTTTTTTTGATAAAACATCTTAACACAATTTTTTTGCAAAAAAATATTTAAAATGTGCCTCAATGCACATTCATTTACATACTATAACATTGATTTTACTAATTTTGGGATGTTGAAAGTAGGATATTATGAAAGGAAAATATAGGTAGTGTTCTAAAGATAAAATTGTCTTTGTTAATACATTTTAATGATTTTTCAACATACATTTTGTCATTGTCATTGTTCGATAATGGAGAAGAAATTTAATTTGGTGAAAAGATATTTGACCTAGACGAATTTGGATTAGTGGGAAATCCATAGTGAGATTAATTAAAAGAGACATCTCTAGAAACATCAATTTTCCATAAAAGTGGATCATAATAATATCTAAATTTTGTTTATGAATCATACCCTAGTATGAACATTGTTTTGATGGCCTTTGCATGTAAAGTGTTTATTTTCCTTGTTAAAATGTACATATAGACTAGAGTATCAAAGATTTTTAAATGGTTCAGATGAAGTGCTTTAATTGTGAGTCTTTTAAATGGGGTTTTTCCAGAATTTGCTCACAACCTTTGTCATAAAATTTTTGAAGTTCCACTTTTTTGAATCATGTATCTTGCCCTCTCCATCAACACGCATTTTTTTCTTTTTGCACAACATTGTTGAAGTGAAACATATTTGCTTAAATAAATTGCTGAGATATGCCATTTTGGTCCAAAAAGTCTTGAAATTCCTTAGATAAGAAAGCACCACTTCAATCATTTGTGGAACTTTAATTTTCCTCCTTATGGTTGTTTCAATTGTTGCTCTAAATTTTATGAATGTTATAAAAGCTTCATTCTTTTGCCTTGGAATACCAAATAAGTGTAGTTATTGAAATCATTAATGAATATCATGAAATACTTCTTTTCACCATATGATGGGACTTGAAGTGGTCCACAACCATCAAAATGGATGAGATCAAAGATTATTGTTGGGAATTAGTTGGTTTTGGTGATTTCTTTCTATGTTGTTTTCTTAACTAACACCTTCATAGACACTTTGTAATAAAGAAATAATAGGAAGTCCCATGGCAAATTTGTTTGCATTGAAATAATGAACTCCTTTATGGTTCAAGTGAGTTATTCATTTTTGCCAAAGCTTAACCAATTTAGACACTTTTCCTAGTAGGAAAATATGTTCAAACTGTTGGCACACAATATTTCATTTGCTACAATAAGAATTTCAAGTTTATACAACCCATTTCTTTCTCTTACCCCTTCAACAACTATTATTCCTTGTTTGCTAATCAAGACGCAATTACTAATGTTACATTTGGCTACAATACCTTGGTCAATGAGACTTCTTACAAAAAGTAGATTGTTTTGTAAGCCAAGTCCATAAAACACATCCTCAATCTTCTTTACTTCTTTAGTTGGAAAATGGAAAGTTAGATCACTCTTTCCTTGAACAAAATAGGAGTTGCCACATGTAAACTTGATGTTTTGGGACTTTACATTGGCTTTAACTTGGTTTAAAACTCATACACTTTCAATTACATGTTTGTTATCTTCATTGTCAATGTACTAGGGTTCACCTTTATTTTTAGTAATAAAAGTTACAATTTTTTTTTCAAATACTTCAATTGCATAAGTTGGATGTTCTACAAGGTTTTTATTTTTTTCATGATGGTATGTGTCATTTCCATTTGACATTAAAAATGCATGAAGAAAATCAATTATGCTTATTTGGATTTGTAACAACATGACTAGGCATTGTCACCACTAGTGACCTTTTTGCCCATAGCAATTACATGTTCATGTTTTGCATTCTTGCGTAGAAGTGGTCCTTTGATAGTAGTTGTTGCCCCTTTGATTTTGTAACAAGTGTTTGAACTTTACAATAAAGGTTTCTTCATCACTTGTTCATTGATTCTTATTTTAAGAATGATTTTCTTTCAACTATAGTTTCTTTATCAAATTTTCAAATGATGTTGTTGGTTATTTTTTACTAGATATCACTTGTATAAATATTTCATAATTCTTAGGAAAAGCATTGACAACTTGCTCCACCATAACACTTGTATTTGGTTCATTCTCAAATTTAACCATTTGATTTAGTAATCCTTGTACTTATTGCAAAAAACTCCCACATATGTTGCTTCTTCCATACAAAAATGTGAAAACTTGTTATAGACCATAAATCATTTTTATTTATTTTTGCACCATATGAGGACTTTAGTGTGTGCCAACACTCTATTGGGTCAATGATGTTCATAATATAAGGTTCCATTTGGTCCTTAATTGAAAGCTTTAGAATTAAAAAAATTGTCCTACTCTATTTTTAAAAAAATTCCCCATTCATGATTAGAAATGATGTTGCATTTCTTTTGGAATTGATTCCTTCTAAAGGCTCATGTTTTTGTACTCTGTACATTTTAAATTTCCCGAAAGTATAACTACTAAACCTTTTCAACTTATTGACCTCAAAAATTGAATTTTCAAGGCTGAACATTATGGTTACTTACTACAAATTAACTAAACACAAAAAATGGAGCTCATAGACTTTGTAGTAAAAAGACACATGCAACATACATAAATCAAGAAATCAAGTCAGAAGTTTGATACATCATTCACAAAATTAACATTTGTAAATCCTTTCTATTATAGTGGAACAACATTCACACTTGCACCCATACTTGTGTTAGTTTTATTGTAGAGCAAAGCTCACACATTCAACAAGGATTTTATTAGGTGTTACCCTTGAACAACTATGATACCATGAGAAATTTATAAAAAACTAGTTATTGACCTACATACCTCCCAAACACCAAAAGACAAAAACTTAAATACTATATTATAAAGCTTGAATAATTAAATGCATGCATTACATGCATGTAACTAACTTAATAAATAACCTAATTGCCATGGTCAATGATAAACGATTATAGTCCAAACACTTAAAATAGCAATATTGGAAAAATGGGACCAAACTACTATGACATAGAGAGTGATATAATGATTTTCTACAATTATAAGTTGTTTTCGTTTCATAGGTTGTCTTTGTGTTGCCAATTGTGTTTGTAGGTTGGTTTTAATTTCATGATGTCATTGTGATTCTCCTACTTCTTGCATCATAGTGGTTTTGCTATGCTTTGGGCTATTCATGGCATCATGATGGTTTTGTAGTGGTTTCAACTTCTTTTCACATTGTTGTGCTTTTAGTTGGTTGTGTAGTGATTTTAGTTTTTTCTCACTAATGGTCGTAAGGGTTATAGACCTTGGGAGGGTCCACATGGCAAAAGATTTGGAGAAAGGGGCAAACTTTATGAAGATGTTAACCCCACACGTTGAGAAAAGGGAGTTTGTTTTTGTGGAGTTTTTTTTTAAAAAAATGAAAAATGTGATTTTTTATGATTTTTTCTATTTTTGAAATTTTAAAAAAAGCCTCATCTAGACCTATGCATTTCTTAAGTCACCACTTGTAATAATATTTTTGTAAAAATGCTATAACTCCCACCTAGAACAATCACCATTTAATGTTAATTAATGATGGGGATCCTCACCAATGGACTATTTGAAGAATTACCATGATCAAAATAACTTTGGAATATGGGCAACTTTTGTAAGGAAGGAGATGGCAAACTATAAAAAGGGACAAGAACTAGGAATACATGGTGGGGTTAAGAGGATGCACAAATGAACAAATGGTGGTATTTTTAGTTTTGGATCATTTTTTCTTAAACCTTTAATAGAACTTTGTTAAAACATTTAAACCTTTGTAATCCTAATTTTGTTGGTTGAAAGTAATGTATTGGGAAGGTGGTTGTGAGCATGTGGAGTTCATATATTAAAATAGCGAGGTTGTGTGAGGTTCTTTTGTTGTTGTTGTGTAGGATTTGATTATGTGCATGAATTCGTGTAAGACTTATAATAATAACCAAGTTGTAGTGGTGAAGGTTGGGATAATGAAAATTGTGAAAAACTTCTAAAGATAAGGAACTTAAAAAATAAACCACCAAATGTAACCCTAACTTTAAGGAAAAATAAAATCACAATTTCTTTCAATTTTGATAATGATTCTTAGTTAACAAATCACACACACATGTTTTTAAAGGCAAAAAAAAAAAGAATGGATTGGTGTAATGTTCTTGCCAAATATCTAAAGGGTGTTTACTTTGCATCTATTCATGTAGGAGTTATTTTGTAATTCTATAGGTGAAAAATTTAACAATTCAATAGACGATATTTATTAGTATTTCTCATATTGATGTTTTTAAATTTTGAATTAATTTTATTCTTGACATTTGATGGGTCTTTTTGCACACTCACATTGCCGTTGATTACAAGTAAAAGAGGGTGAAAAAAAAATTCACATTTATAAGTTCAAATGGTGCTTATATGTAATTGTAGCATAACTTCTAGTGCATGTTGATGATGTCATTCAAATGCAAAATGCATCATCAATTGTTAATGTCATTAGGTCACCTCGCGATCCGAGGTCTGCTCGCAAAGTTATGGAGTTCCAAAGTCGCGGGAGTATAGCATCAATTGTTATTGTTGTTGGCACACCAAGCATAGTGCCTAATTACTAGTTATTGGAATGCCAATTGTAGTGTGTCTATTGTCAATGTCATTAGAAAGCCACACTTGTTAGAGTCATTGCTAATGGGATTTAGTGAAAGTAGCGTTGTTTACTATCATCACTATGTTACAAAAATTTGGACAAATTATTACAATGTAAGATTTGTAAAGAGGCAAGCATTGCAAGCACGCAATGCAAAATTTTGTACACAAGGATTGCAATTTTTCTAGGACAACCCTCAAATTTTCAAAGCTTGTTATAAGTGTGAGATCAAGGCACACAAAAATGAGATCACATAAAAATGAAGGAGAGAGAAAGGGGAGGAAGAGAGAACTTAACATTGAATTGATGACTCCTTCTTTTGTAATCTTCTTTCTTTGAAGATGTAATGTTAGCAAATACATTGATTGTTAGCATTCGATTATTGTCAATCTCCATTTAAGACCTATTTTGGTTTTGTGCTTTGGCGCGCGCTCGGTTGCTCGCTCGCTGCCTGGGCGCGACGTTGTCGTTTTGTTGTTGTTGTGCCTTTGTGTTTTGTTGGAGCAATGCAGGTCGTAAGGTTATTGCGCTCTCGTTTGCATGCTCCGCTGGTGGCATCTTTCCGTGGATCTCACATCGCGTTTGTGCGTTCACAATATGCAGGTAGGTCGAGTTCCTTGTGAAGATGCTCTCGATTTTGCAGTTGTTCTGTATTTTCCATTGTTTTTCTAGGGTAAATCGTATTGTTAGCAAAATCATGACCAGTTTTTCATCGCCATTTTCATTCCAGATCCCTTACTGTTTTTCCCCTCTGCACTCTCATGAAATTCTTGTTGTTGCTGTTGTTGTTGTTGTGCACTTCTCGCATGCTCTTCTTCTCATTTGTGAAATATGTTCAGTAAGGGTTTGTCTTTGGTGTTTTTCTGCGGAAGAATCAGATAACGTGCTTGTTAAACCTTAGCGTTTTCCTCTTTCTGTCGCTCCCGCCCTGTCAAAACTGGTTAGAACTTCGGAAATAAAAAGTCCTAACGAGGCGAAGGAAATTTCTTTTTTTGTACCGACGTTCCGTTGCACCATAAAGTCTACAACGTTTCTGAGACAATCTTGAAGCTCTGTGTCAGCTGTGCGTAGAGGCAAACAGGAAAAGCTTTTGTAAACTCTCTGGCCGCCACCTTGGTTTTGTACTCATATTCCCTGTATATAGCAACCAAAGTTGACTCTCATATTCCTCAAGTGTCCTAGGTCTAGTCCCAAGCTTCCTGTGGCAAGAGAACAATGAATTGTATGCCATGCTTACATTTTTCTGACCTTTCCCTTGATATGACAATTCTCCTATCTGGTTGTCATACGCAAGTATTAGGGTTCCAGGCAGTGCTGTCCATATTGCAGTTTGCTCCCAACTTTTACCTTGAATTGTGCATGCTGCAGCAGTAGGGAATAATTCCCTTTTGGCCAAGGTTGGGCCATCTCCTTCCTTTTCTGGACAATTGACAACAACACTTTTTCACCAAAATTCTCATTTGAGAACACTGAAGCTCTTACAGCCAGCTATCTGGCAATTTGGTAAGTAGGTTATGAGCAACAATTCTAGATCATGTGGAGATATCATTTGAGGCACAAAGTGCAGCTTGTTGTATATGGTGTTTGGTCCTTTTTTTGTCAACTGCATGCTTTCCATAGCCTTTTTGAACAGGGTGGTATGTTTTCATTTCAGCAGTGTCTGCTTTTGAACATATCTAGACCTTTGGAAAGATGGTGTCATTTGTACACCGAGCTAGCTTTGTGTGTTGTAAAGGATGGACAAGTGGTGAAGGCACTGATGTTGTTTTTTGGCAGGTGTGAAATATCACACCGGAAGTATTTTAGGGCTTACTTTGGCAACCAGCTACCTTTCAAGATGGCATGGACTTTCAGACACAGTACAATGCGAACAAAGTAAGACTTCCATAGATTCAGTGCCAAAATATAAGACATCATTGTTGACTTGCCCACTGGTGTTTTCTTGTTTCCAATGTGGGGTGTGCACAGTGGTATCAAACTGAAATGCAACATACCATTTTCCAGTTGTTTCTGTTTACAGGGAGGATGCCATACCCAATTTTCAAACTCTATTACAGGAAGCCAGTTATAGAACCCCGATTGATGCTAGAGTATTGTGCCTTTGCAATGTGAACTAACTGTTGCTAGTGACTCAAGCTGGCACTGTGAGAAGATGGCTTTTTGAAAAAGTTGAGAGTTCCATATTTTGTATCATCTTGAAAATCTATGGCAAGCAAAGTCAGTCTTCTTAGTGGTTATGGGCTAGTAGGGCCAACTTACAACACAAGCCTGGTGGAGGGTAGAGACACAAAGCTAACTATAGGAACTACATACTGAACTATGTTTAAACTAATGACTACTGCAGGAAAGAACCACTGTAGGATGAAGTCAGTTGTGGCATGGATAGCATGTCCATAAGTAGGTCCTGTTGCTACAGTGTGAACCTTCCTGTCCCATTATTGTGTCATTGCCTATCACAGAAGAGAGGTGCTTTTGGAAGAGTCAATTTCCAGCTCATGATGGTGGCACTTTTTTGCAGATCAGCAGGCAAGGGTCACAGCTTGCTCAGTTAAAGAGGGCAAATTGGATGAGGGGCAAGAACCTTTGGTGGAGTGGCTGCAGCGGCTCTGGGTTCCTGCTTTGGTGCTTTTGACAGTGGCAACAGGATATCAGTATCCCTTTTCCCTGTTTGTGACTCTTGTCTTCCTGATGTGGAGCACAAAACCTACTCCTTTATCCATATATGTCTGGGTTGAAAAGGTTCAACAGCCTCACCTAAGCTTTCTATTGTACTTCTGGAATGATGGGAGTTTTATACAGTTCAGGTTGTCAGAGCTGGAAAGTCTCATGGGACATCCAAAACTTAGTGTCAGTCCTTGCAGGAGATTTTTCTCTAGAAGTCTATTAAACATTTGTTGTGTTTGACTTGCTTTTGCAGAGGAGATTGAAGCAAGCTTATGAAAAGCGAAACTTGGACTCTCTCAAGGACAAGGTAAGTTGACATTCCATCAAACCTCAGGTTAATTGTCATGAAAATTCCAACACATGTCTTGAGGATTTTGTGGCTACCTTTCTCTTGGTTACAAAGTGTGTATGTGTTTATTTCCGAGTTGAAATAATTACCTGTGTTTTCACTTCATACACATCATGCATGACATTAAACTTCTAGTTGTGCAGTGTTTTCAATGTACCGCATTCCAGTCCTAGGCTGATTTATGGGTACCGCATTGTGCAGTCTGGTGAATCATCTGGGATTAAAGATTATCTTTCCTCGGTCTGCACAAACCCAACCCTCAGCTCTCTGTTGGCTTGGCAGCTAAATCCAACAGCCACGGTCATGCATGTGGAAGTGCGTGACTACATGCTGTTCTGCCTGGCAAGTGTCACATCTCTCACTGAAAATTCTACAATGGTGGGGTGTTTGGGAGACTGGTGGGTGATCTACACGTCATCATCTACAATAACTGCTCTTGGTCTGAGTTCTCTCTTGCCTTCCCCCCCACCTGGAAATTACTTGTAAATAGTCTGCCCCAAGCAATGATGCATAGTGTAGTTCTATGCTAGCTTTGTTGGCCGATTGAGTATTATAGAAACTTGAGCTGTGTTGTCCAAGAGGCTCCTCCATAATTTTGGGGGCTTGGGCTGAGGCCATGCTTCTTTCCAGTGCAAATAAGCATTTGGGTTCCATGAATGATGTACCATCTCTTGATGAAGAGACATTTTCAGATTTCTTCAGTTACCCTACTCGTCTGGTTTGGCATCGTGGAGAAGGTAATGAGCGCTGATGAAGTTGGAAAAGTAGCAAAGAGGACCGGCCCTGTGTTGAAAGGGTAATATTGAAAAAAATCATGACCAAAGAATATCAAACTTGTCAAGTGACAAAGGAGTTGTTTAAAGTTTTGTGTTGATTTGTGATGAGGCATTGCAGGGCTTGACAAGATTGGAAACCTTGAGAAATTTGCAAAGGAACTCAGTCAGAAGAAAGAGGAGCTGGAATCTGAGAGTAAAAGAGTTGCTGAAGATGGAATTGCTCACATCCGTGCCTGGTGGGATAAGCATGCAGGCTGAAACATTCCCATTGGTACACTGTCTAAATGTAGGGAAGAGGTGCAAAAATCTTCATCCTAAACTGGGGCACCCCAGTTGATTCCCATCTTTCTCCTGAGCATGTTAAGTTTGCAAACCATCCATCTGGAGACTACCAACAAACCATTAACAATCTTCTCAGTTCCATCTGCAGCTCTTCAAGGTAAAGTGGGACTCTGGAACATCAGTGTCAATTACAGGGGATTGTTCAGACATCTCGGTTACAGTTTTACAGGTAAGTTACAAGCAATCTTTTTTCCAAAGATCTGTTTGTGACAGTAACATCTCGTGAACATTCCTCAAAATGTGTGACCAGATGAAAACTCCATTTTGTTGGAGTCCCTCCCTCTGGTACAGAGCCAACAAAGTGTGGAGGATTTCAATTGTTTTTTCTGTTCCCATTGAGTTCCTAAGGGGTTCCTGTCAAGTTCCAAATGCATTCCCAATAGCATCACACTTTTATCTCATATGCTTTGTCTATTGTTTCCACTCTTGGGTGCCATTTTGTGCATTTGGGTGTTGTGATTTGTGAAGGCCCATCCTATCATTCCTTATCGTTGAAGAATAATCCTTCACAACTTCCCTGCATACGAACTTTGAAGAAAGAGAGGCCAGGGTGACCTGAGCACCTACATAGTACCTTCATCTTCTTGAGTGAAATTCTAAGGAAATTGGGGCACACTCCTGATACTATTGGAAGGCCTGCAATGAGTAAGATTTGCATGAAATGTGATTCCTTAAATTCTAGATCTAAGGTGTGGGAGACATTGCAACTTGAGTAATTTTTGTCATTAGAAATTCAGTAAAAAAAATACAGAAAAAAAAGAATTTTCAATGAAAATTGAATTTCAGACTTAGGATGTAAATGGCGTATTATATGTGCTCAATGGCACAAGCCATAGACATGTTTATAATGGTTACAAGGGACCCAAATAAATTTAGGGTTTTGTGATTGTACAAGTGTGGGTGCTGATTCACCCAAGGCAAACAAACCAGCTCAGTCTTTTAATCGTTTTGTAGTATGCACAATTGGGAGATATATAGTATGTGTTATAAGTGACATTAGTTACCTGATCATTTACATTGGTTAGTTGTGGGTACCCTCAAAGTTTTTAAAAAGTAATTGGATGTGGGCCTCTTTGATTGGCCCATCACCCAAAATAAAGCACTTGCACTATGGACACTTCCAAAATAGAAGACTATGTAACCTTTCCCTTTGGTCTAGCAATTTAGGTTACAAGGGTAAAATTTCAGCAAAGTATATTGGAAAAAAGTGTGGTGCTATTGGGAACACATTGAGAACTTGGGAAATGTCAATAACATAATGAGTAACCATTGGGAACTTGGCGGGAAGAGGTTGAGAACCATGTTGAATACATTGGGAACACCAAAATCCCAAGAATCACATTATCTCAAAGGGAAAAAAATTGGGTCTCTTGGGTGTATGCTACCTCATCTCATTTGTTGCCAAGAATTTGGCTCATCACCATTTTTGGCCTAGGGTAATGGTAGGGGTGATAGGCAAACTCAATGGGATTCCTCGGGGTAATCTATTTTAGTCCACTCTGCCATACATCACACCTTTGCTTGCACTTTACACCAAATGCTGATTTCTATCATGAAAGAAAGTCCTCAAGATTTTGTCCTTAGATTTGATTCCAGAGTCTAAAGAGGGAGAGAGAGAGAGATTCATGTTAGTTTTGGATGTATACAAGCTTCAAAGTACCCAATGGGGCCTATGGCTTTCGAGAATTATTCCCATTGCATGGCCAATGTCATCAAAGGCATCAAAAGATCAATGTTCACATGGGAAATGTTTCACCAACATTGTAAAAGTTATCCAATGCAATATTGCTTGTGTATCAACAAGGTATACATCCCCTTCAAGGTCCATCAACACTATGGAATAGGTAATAAGGTATACTATTGTTCAATTTATGCCTTAATTTAGGGGTTAGAATTATGAGAAATGTGAGCAAATTAACTCATGTGTTTATTTATAGAGTAACATGATGGGGTTATTTCAACCCTAATTGAACCATTTACCTTGGGAGGGGGGCAAGAATGGGGGGAGGGGGTAAAATCGTGCAAATGCCTTCAATGAAAGCAAAGGTCCAAATGTTCTTGCCATTGTCCTAGCTTTAATTTTTCAACTTTTTCTCTTGTCTTTTTATGCAAGTTCTTATCCACCAATTGCAACTTGATGAAACTACATTAGAAGTTCAATTATTAGGTCCTTCATTCTCTTTGTAAAATATATAAAATATGATTCATGCTATTGTATTTCTATTTATAAACAAATAGACAACACGTGCAAGTTTTCCAACACAACGAAAAATTCATTTTACATTCAACAACAAGAGATGAAGGTTGGATTATAAGAGAACTTGTGAAAATGGTTCTTGTGACGTTATGAAGGATTGGGAAAACTATGAGAAGGAGAGGAAGGATCAAATCATAAGCAAATAAAATAAGCACTAAAAAAAGGAAAGGGAAGTATGAGGAGTGAAAAGAAAGTGGTGGATGGTTGGTAAGGGGTAGAAAGAGGAGGAAAAACAACGAGAAGAAGTTGAGTTTTAAGAGTTGTGTGCCAATGAGGGAGGAAATTAAAGAAAGTGCACGAGGGATCAAGGAAGTATGAAAGGTTGGCAAGGTTGGCAAGTGTGTTAGTGGGTGGTGTTGGGAGTCATCACCAACTACAAGAAGCATGGAATGGAGTGAATGACATGAATAAGTGCAAGAAAGTGACCGAAGAGGAGGAGGAAACAAAAGTCAAGGGAGGGGACAAGATGGATGTAGCAAAACTTCTACAACAACATGTTGATCTCATGGATGATATGTTTAAGGAGGTGTGATTCACTTTTTCCCCAACAAGTTGCCCTTGTTTGTTCACATTTTTTTTCCACATTTTGGTATCTAGTATTTTTCACCTTGACATTTATGTGTGTTGTGATCATCCCCAAGAACAACAAACCTCCTACATTTTTTAATCTTTTGGAAGGTGAATATCAAATTCTATATGCATTACATTCTTTTTGAATCATGGGCATAATAGTTGTAGATATATATCTTGGAAAACAACATGTTGGATATTGTGTTATTGGTTATAATGATGACAAGATTGTTATATTAGATTTTATATGAAGTATCTTTCCTATAATTTATACAAAACATCTTATATGTTGGTTGTTGTGGATTATAGGGTTTATTGGATGAACAATTTAATCAGTTACAACAACTACAAGATGAAAGTAATCCAAACTTTTTGGAGGAGGTGGTTTCCTTGTTCTTCGAAGATTCACAAAGGATTTTGGAAAATATGACTAAAACAATGTATGTATTTTCCAACTTGATTTTTGTATTTCTCCTTTTCATTTGTGTTAAGACCATTGGAGGTTACACTTTGTTTTCATAGAAGTGGCACTTTGAACATGAGTGAAGTTGTGTTTGTCAGTCCATGGTTTGATGTATCTTTACATTAAGCAAGTGCCAACTTATTTATATTGCAAATGAATCTATTTCTTGGATGTTGATCAAGAGAAAACTTATGATTTCAATATACAATTTGATTTGTTTTTCCAAATGCTACTGATTTTTACTATTTACTCATTGGATATAAATTATTTTGGTCATATGATATTGCAGAGGGAAGGATCCAATAGACTATAAGGTGATCGATAGCCAAGTGCATCAATTTAAAGGAAGTAGCTCTAGGTATTGTTTTCCTTGCAATTGAAATGTTGTCTTTTTATGTTATAAATTAATTCTTGATTTTTTGGAAGCTATTTGTGTGATTAGGATCATACAAGAGGAGATAAAGATTAGTCTTCCAACTCTTTTGTTATGAATTCATGATGGGCATATTAGGTAGTATTAATTGGGGTGGGGAGTGCTTTATTTGAGGATGTTAGTATTGGTGCACAACGTGTGAAGAATGTTTGTGTAACGTTTCGTACATGTTGTGACAAGGAGGATAAAAAAGGGTAAGTGTTACCATCAAAAGTTTATCAATGTTTTTTTTTGTCCATATGATCAAACATACATTTTGTGTAATCCAGTTTTTGAAGCTATGCTTTATTTTACATCCATTAAAAGAAGCTAAGGATCATGGTCCTTGTTTTGATTACAAGAATTACGTTTGACGTGGTTCATTTACTTTCATTATTTGGTCATAAAAGTGATGTCATTTAATTGATACTTAACAATGGTATGTGGGTAAGAAATTAATGCCCTAGTGATCGTTTTCCCTTCTATGATGTTGGTAGGTGCCAAGATGCTTTGGAGGAAGTGCGTGAAGAGTACAATTTGATCAAGAAAAAGTTTGATACCATGCTTGAGGTAATACAACATGTATATAACCCCCAATTTGCATTCCTTAGTATGTCCCCATGTAAGTAAAGTGTAAGACCAAGAATAATCATTCAAACTTAAACAATTAATGGGAAGTGCATGCTTTCTTACAATATTACTTGTTTCCTTGTCTGATCCTTTGCTATTGATGTTGGTTTTAATTATGTAAGAATTATTTTGGCACAGTTGGAGAAACAAATTGTGGCCATTGGTGGCACTCTTCCATTCATGGAGGGATGTTGAGCTCATCATATTGTGAGACAATAGGATCAATATAAATTCATGACATATTCATAACTTGCTAAAGTATGGAAACATTTAATTTTAGGTGGTGGTGTTGAAAACACTTAACACAATTCAAGTGAATTTTTTCTTAGAAATTAACTTTGGCATTCTTTCTTAAAATTGGAAACACTTTGCTAATATATTTTCTCATTTGTTATCAAGAAGATTATATATATATATAGTTGGGGGAGGGGAGGGGGGCATATATGTTGATGTTAACATATAATAGGCATTAAAAAAAACAACACATTTGTTAACATGATTTCAACTTGAAAAGTGCATGTGAAGGTCACATATTTCGAATCATGTATATTCGCATATTTCAAATCATGCATATTTAAATGGAGGGTAATACCCATGGTGAGAATATTCCTTGGATGAGGGGCCTAATGGACATGTAACCAAGCCTAACCTTGTAGTTTGGGAAAGCCTTTACATGTGGGTGTTAACCTCAACTTAATACACAAGATGTTCATCATGAATTAAACATTTGTGAACCAATGTAAGTCAATATGATGGATGTGAATATCACAAGGTGATCACCCCACTAGGTGTTGAGGCACCTTACACATATGTATCTTACACTAACTAACAATTAGAGTTCTTCCAAAATGTAATAAAAAAAGTTATTTATTATGTTTGACTTTTTATTCCAAATGTTAACTTAAAAAATTTCACAAATTTCATCAAAATATAACATATTAGTTTATAATTCCATATTCTCATATATAAATACAACATTGAACCATATAATCATTATACAATTTCTTTTGTATATTAAAAAAATCAATTAGAATTGTTTTGAATTTGAAAATTTGCCACCATTGAAAAATAAGCCCAAATAATTTGAGCAATTTGGTATTGATTGGCTTAACATAATTGTCACAACAATGCCTTGCATTCGATTCCATGCTTTGGCATGGAGTGAACAAAGACTTTGGATTAAGACAAGCATATCATATTGTATAATATACAAAATAATTCTATTATATGAAGGAAAAAATAATTGTAAGATTCTATGAATCATTCACAATTTAACTTCATTAAAACATCATAAGCTTTGTGTGTATGTTGTCTTTCTTGGGGCACATTTCACAATTTGGTGGCTGTGTTTTGGAAATTTCAGTGGTGTAGGAATTGGTTTATATGGGGTTCTTTGCAAAAAGTTTCGTATGTCACTTCTACAAGATTATTTTGGTTGTATGGTCATCCTTGGATCATTCCAAAGACAATTTTAAAATAGCTACCTCATTTTCAAGCCTAACTACTTCATAACTACTTCCTTTTCCTATTAACTTTCATAATAACTATCTTCCACCTTTCCTAATAATGACCTCCATTTCATAACTACCTCATTCCTTTTTTTTATCCACCAACATGAATATAACAAAACAAATTAACATGTGTCTTTTCATGCCCATGAAATGTATATCAATTTAAATTAAATTTGACATTGACATAAATATACAAAAACATAAGAAATAATTAAAATAGCTAATCGTCATTGGTAGTGTGCAACAACATGGGGCTCAAATTGTTTTGGACATATATCTTTTCACAATGCAATTTTGGGTCAATACAAGTTAACATGAACCAAAATGTTTATTTTTTCATAGAAAATAATTTTTGAATGAAATCTTTTGCAACTTGTTTTTTAAAATATTTATATTTGCCCCAATATATGACATGTTTTGTGTTCATCAGTTGTTGACTAATTATGATTTTTTAAAAGTGTGTAAATTCCTTGTAGATTCAATGTTTCATTTTGAAAAATGATCACAATTTCAAATTGTGCCAAAAAAATCAATTTTGCATTGAAAACCTTTCTTGTATTATAAACTACAACCTTGTTTGATATATCATGTATATTATACTCAATTGATATGTGGTAAAAGGCTCTTGAAATTATAAAATTCTATATATTTTTAATTTCTTTTTGAAAATTTGAAGTTTTAAAATTCCACATTAAAAAAATTATAAGTGTTTTTTTTAGTGTGCCTAATAATTTTTATCACCTAAATCTTTTCCATCAAAACATTTTTATTATTGAAAGACCATCACTTTAATAAGCGAGGGGTGTGAATCCTTTTGATAATCCTTTACAAAATTGTTTCCTCCTAACGCAATCAATGTTGATTTTCAAACATCTTAAATTAAAATATAAATTAAAAATTTGATCAAATAGATATTTAATTTGAATTTTTTGACATTCATATTAATAAAAAAGGAACAACTTCTCATGATTGTCATGATTTCAAATGGCAAAACATAAATATTAAAAAAAAATTGATTGATTATGTCTAACATAAGAAAAATTGAAATGGATGAAACTGCATTAGTTTTGCAAAACCAAACATGTGTCACAAGAAAATATGTGGCATATTGCTCAAGGAAAAACAATATTTTCTCAATGCAAGTATCAAATCTTATCACTAAGCATTTATTGCACACAAGATTATTCAATATTTTGCTTATAGTGAAAGTATCAATGAAATCACCCTAAAACCCAAACCCTAAACTAGCCCCCCGTACCAATAACTAGAGTATTTTTCATATAGTCTCACTTTATGACCAAACTAATGTTGTGTTGCTTGAGTTTCCCTTCAATTCCATGTAACTTTATTCTATTTCAAATTAGACATGAAAAAATATAGAAACCCATCCATATACACCAGTTCTTTGAAATTCTCATCCCTGGAATTATCAGAAAGATTGTATTCCTAATTGTGAGTGATTCAGATTCACAGCTTACTGGGGAGAGAAACATAAAAGAATAAAATCTTTGAGAGGGCTTTTGTGCATCCTTGTGGGCTTTTTCCTCTCATATGAGAATCAAATCTATCTCTAATAAACTCCTAATCATGATCCAAGAGATGCAAAACAGTTGCTGATGAAGAAGCTAGTGAAAAATCCTGTGTCTTTGAAGATATAATTATACATACAAGCACCCGCACCAACAACACCGGAGTTGGTTGTTGAATGGGTGAGCAGGTGGTCAAAGAGAATATAAGCTCATGAATCTTTTGGTAGTGGTGCAATAATGAGCACCATCCTTCTTCAAGCTTGAGCAATGATGCTCAATGAGCAATGACAACTACGGGTATAATACCTGACAATCTGTTTCCTACAACATGCAAATTTGTCCATTGTCTCATTGGACTCAAATGTACTGAAAATTACCTCAGAAATGCAAAGGAATAAGAATGACTAACAAACTATTTTACAGAGCCAAAGTACTCACAGTTAATCTTGGAGCACTTCGGCTTGGAGCACTTCTGCTTCTTTGCAAGGTGCGGCTTCTTTTCAATTCTTCAATGCGCCGTCGCCTCGCTTCTGCAGCAGCAGCAGCAGCAGCAGCAGCTACTGTTGTTCCTCCTGAATTGATGGGCATGGTTCCATAAATAGCTCCTCCTCCCATGAAACCTGCTTGTCTTCCGTTTCTGTAAGATGAAAACACAATTTGGTTGATCTCCTTGTTCACATATGGTATCCCAAGCACATGGTGGTTTGACTGTAAGGAAGCACTGGGCCTAGCTGTTGTTAAGCTTGGCTGCACCAAGCTTAAGAGAGGAGGTGAGGATTCTGCTGGCGGTCCACTTGATTGTCTCTGCTGAGATTTCACATTGCTTGCACCTGACTTAACTGCAACCTCCTCCACTTTTGGTGCCAAAAATTGGCCTTCTCTCGTGATCTGCACTGTCTCCAAGTTTTTATTCCTTTCTCCAGCAAAAGAGACACAGTTCTTCTCTGGCAAAACATCAGAGAGTGCTGGAGGAATGGAAGGCACAGAAACAGAGGTAGTAGTCGGTGATTGTTGATTGTCAACAACAGACTCTGTAGCTGGCTTAGGAACCAGACTGGATGTTGAGGCTATATTTTCACCACCCTTCCCCATCCACAAACTGGGAAGCCTAATTCCATTGTTGAAAGTGGCAGTGGCAGCCATTGCAGCTGCTGCTAGAAGCATTGGATTTTGCTGTTGTAATCCCAGAGTTCTTGCCACTGCTTGTTCTACTGATGCTTGGCCAGCAGCTGCCCCTTGTGCTAATGCCAAAGCCCAACAAAATGGTGGCAAACGCAGTCCTAATAATGGCGACATTGGCATCACTGGCACTGCACTGCTGCTCAACTTAGAAGAAGCTCGTGTCAACTCCTTGTTGTCTGCCTGAAATGCCACCTGCATAATCCAATTCAGCAGGTGTTCACTTCATTTTTTTTTGAGACCAGACGTAATCTATTTCTATCTGGAAGATGATAATTGTAAATAGTTCTCTCATTCCATTGATTGCCTCTCTGACCATCTTGTCTGCTGCGTTGAGGAGAATGGGTACAAAAGCTAGTGCTGGTACCCCAAGGAAAGAAACAAATATGAGACAAATAATTCAGTTTACCTGCTCTTTGAGGCGCATGTTCATCTCAAGCAACAGTCTATACTCTGCTGTCTGACGCTCCACTTTCTGAGCAGAAAGCACACAGCAACCAAAATGTGTTTCAGAAATCTTTCCCAGAAAAACACATCTGCATGAAGATCATCAACAAAAGCTCTAGATAAACCTTAATCTGGGTCATTGAGTTTCCTTGCAAGACCAGGCTGCAACAGGATTCAAAAACCATAATAGATACCGACACATATGATCCCTACCTGCTGCAAATCCTCCTTCTCTGCCACAAGAGCAGCTGCTCTCTGACCCAGTTCCTCACACAAAACCTAGAAACAACAACAGTCAACAAGGCCATGCAGAGACACAAAGAGTTCAGGAAATATGTACAAAACAAGTAGATGCAGCATTGAAAGCACACACATACCCTAAGAGTCCCTCCTTCATGTTCTTCTCCACAAGATTTGCATCTCCTGCTCAATTAAACTCAATCTGTTTTCTTCCAGATTCAAAGAAATCCTTGAAAGTAATCACCAAACTATGGCACAAAGATTCATGGCACTGTTGCCACAATTCAAGGTTTTTGGAAGCAGCAGCTAGTTACCTGTTTTCTTCGAATAGTTTGCCTTGCAGATTCTCTATTTGCCTGAATGCGGCGAAGCCTGCGTGTCTCCCTTTCCACCTGAAGATAACATTCAAAGCAAGAATGGGAGAAAATTCAAATGCAAGAAATTTCTTCCAAACCCTAAAAGACATTCAAAGCAACAATGCAAGACATTCAGTGCAAGAAACTTTCTTCCAAACCCAAAAGACATTCAAAGCAACAATGTAAGACATTCAGTGCAAGAAACTTTCTTCCAAACCCTAAGGCATTCAAAGCAACAATGTGAGACATTCAGTGCAAGAAACTATGTTCCAAACCCTAAGACATTCAAAGCAACAAAGCGAGACATTCAGTGCAAGAAACTTTCTTCCAAACCTAAAGACATTCAAAGCAACAATGCAAGACATTCAGTGCAAGTAATTTCTTTCCAAACCCTGCAACATTCAAAGCAACAATGCGAGAAATTCAGTGCTAGAATTTGGCACTTATTGTGTTTTGGGAGTGGAGAATTCATTCAGTGTTGTTGCAAAGGAAATTGCAATTCTTGAGGTACATACCTCACTCAGGGCTGTTCTTCCTTGTGTGGATGCTGCACTCCGCTTCTGTCGCTTCTGCCTAATAATCTCCTCTATATTCAATCCACTGCTGCAGGAATCCACTTTGTTCTCTTCTTCCTTCAATCTTGTCACTGAATGCAGAAGCTTCAGATGGTTTCCTTCACCACTCTTCACAATGTTGTTCCTTCCATTGCTGAACTCATTCAGGAACGCAGCAGGTCCTTGTTGAATTCCAAATCCCTCAAATCCTTCAGCCTTCTTTGATGACGCCATCACTTGGCTCCCAGTTTCAGAAGAAATCCAAGAAGGAATTCTTCCTCGAGTCCCTTGTTTCCATTCCTCTTTCATGACTGCCATGATATAAGACTCAGGAAGCTCATCCTCAATCTAGAATTGCAAGGGGAAGAAGTTAGAGCTCTATCTTGATGGAAGGATTGCAAGCAATTCAATGGCAAACTTCACCTTGGTCTCCTTGGTCTCCTTGGTCTCTTTCTAAACAAAAGAAATGTGTTCTTACCTTTGGCTTTTGGAAGACAGAGAGTTTCTTCAGAGGTTGTGGCAGCATGGGCATCACTGGCACAAATGCAGACTGTGTGGTGGTGGTGGTGGTGGTGTTGGTGGTGACGTTGGGCCGAACAATGTTTTTTGTTACATCTGCTCTGAACAACACAGGAAGTGGGGAGCTTGGACTCACAGCTCGCGAAGAATCTAGCTGCATTGACTCCAGGCTTGATTCTGAAACGAGCTTCACTTGTTGTTGTTCCACATCAACACCAACAACAACATCTACGATACCACTACTTTTGGCATCTGACATCTCGCAACCTTCTTCTTCTTCTACTTCCTGTTTCACTCTGCTGTCGAAGATCATTTCGTGATCGACAACTTCGACTTCCACAGGTGCTGCAGCTGCTCGACTCGAGGAGGAAAACAGATCCAGAGAGGATGCAGGCGGTGGTGGAAGAATCTGACAAGAAACTGTGATGGAAGTAGTAAGGGACCGGCTTGCCTTTGTGCTGCTTCTGTTAGATCTCGTCTTCTTCCCTGTCCAATGCAGCATCATGGCGGCGGTGGCCGCCGCCGCCGCTGCAGGTTTTGTCGCCGGATTTGATACTGAAACACCAGCTCCCAGTAATTGGAACAAAGCTTGAGCTGCGTCAAACTCTTGATCTGCATCAAGCTCAGGCTTGACGACGTCCTCCAGCTCGTCTGGGTGAATGAGGATTCTTCTTCTTCCTCTCTTCCGCTTTCTTGTACTACTAAAACCCCTGCCTGATGACTTGCTGCTTGGGGATCCAAACGCCATCTGATGATCACTCTCGTCGCTTGCTGCACCACAAGAGGAGCTCCTCCTCCTCAGCAGCAGCTGCTGCTTCTTATCAGGTACAGCAGACGAGATCAACCTTTTCCTGTTGATTAGACGACGACGGCTGGTCCCCTTCCTCTCTGTACTTTCTGCTGCGGTTTCCTCCTTGCTCTCTCCTTCAATGGCTTCCATCGGCCTGCAAGAACGCCAAAAGCACGGATGACGAGAGAGAGAGAAAACTGATGGCGCGAAAACCAACACCGAGATGCAATGGCGCGACTTGAAGCTCAAAAGGAAAACAGCTAACTGAATTCTTCCAGTGCTTCTTCTCTCTTTGCAAAGAAAGGAAAAATCCAGAGCCGGATACGATCTGACACAAAATCCTCGCGACAAAAGCTGTATGTATCTCGAGGGAGAAGAAATCCACTTGCTTGTTCGACCGATTCAGAGATCATACTCAAGATTGTTGCAAAGTATTGTCAGGTGTTTAGAATTCTACGTACCTTGCCGTCGTTTTCTGTCTGTCTGTCTGTCTGTCTGCCTGTGAAATTAGATGTTATCTCCTTGACGCTGTTCCTGCGACTCTCAATATGCCGAACAACTGAGGAGGATCTGTCTCGCCGACAAAGGAAACCATGACGACGACGACGACGCCGCCGCTCTTCTTCCAGAGATTCTCAATATTATGCCCAACAACAACTGAGGATCTGTCTGGTCGATAACCGAAACTATGACGACGCCGCTCCGGTAAAAGCGATTCTCAAAATACCGAATAACAACAGCCACTGAGGATCTGTCTCGCCGAGAACGGAAACCATGACTCCGCAAACATTCCGATAGGAGACAGAGCAGCTGGAAAAAACACAAAATGTTGCTCTCTACGAACTCAGTGTTGCGAGAGAGAGAGAGAGAGGCCACAAAAATATCTCACGAGATTTTCTCAAATCGGCCCCGAAACCGATCCACTCAAAAGCTTCTGACTATCAAAGAGAGAAGACTCTTCTTAGCACCATTCAACAGCAATCCGTCCATCTGCCACAAGCAAGCAACAGTGAACCCCAACTCCACACAAGATACCGCATTCATGATCTCCTCGGAGCGTGCTCTCACTCCTTCCTCTGAAACCAAAAAAAAAAAAAAAAAAAACATCTCCAAAACCTTCGCAGAGTTTTTTTTTTAAATTAAAAAAAAAATCAAATAACGTCAGAACTGAGCAATCTATGCATGCGCGACACAACAGAGCGAGCCAGAGGAGAGAGAAAGCAAAAGAAAACAAAAGGGAAAAAAACGCAGAAGAGAGCACACAAAAGCTGAGTGCACGCAAGCGGAAGACGAGGAGCATCGGCGACGGCGGAAGAGAGCGCGAGGAAGTGCGAGGCGGAAACGAAAGTGAACCCAGAGATTCACGGTCAAGATTCTCTGGAACCCACTCATGGACGTCCACGATGCATCGAGAATGGCGATTTTTCTGAGCGTGTGTTGGGCGGGGGGGGGAAGGGGGATTCTTTACAGGTGAGCCCTTTTTTACTATTTTTACTCTCCCCCTATTTACCTGGATCCAGTTTTTTGTTTTTTTTTCCGGCGTGCGACATTTCGCCAAAATGTTAATAAAATAAAATAATATTCATCACAATTGTCTCATTTTTTGCTGGAAACAAATCGTCAATTTTGGGGAAAAAAATAGATTTGAAAAAAAATTCAATACATTTGGATTTTGATTTTGATTTTTTTTTTTGGCGATTTACATTTCTGAAACTAGTTTTTAAAAACTATTTAGATAGGTTCTAGATACCTGTCGCCATTTAATGCTAAATCCCTCTTGGGATGCTAGCCAATTACACAGCATCATGAAATCAGGAAATTGAGCAAAATATCACTGCCTTAGTGTTTTTTAATTGGGAATTTTAAAGTGGGATTATCCTAAGAAATTTAGACAAATATGGCTATTAACCATATATGAAGTGCAAATCTTCAATCATCCTTTCCTATTTTTGGCTAAAGACTTTAAAGAAAATATAGAAATCTAGCACTTCACTAATTTCTCCCTCTCACTTCCGGCGATTAAAAACCTTGAAAATCACTTCATTTTTGTGGCAAATTCCCTGTTTTTTGAAAAGCAATTCGCTGAAGAACGAATTTCTTAATTTGAAAAATCGCCAAAAATGGCCACAATTGCCTTCAAAATGAAATGGTGCTTCAGATTTCCAACTTTCATATTTTGAGTATCGCCAAATATGGCTAAATGAACTTGAAGATGCTCGCCACTTGAAAAACGTCAACAATTTGGGGGAAAAAAAAGACACAAAAACTCTGTTTTGAATTTCGAATTTCGCTTTTCTGGCGAAATTTCGCCAATAAAAAAAGAAGGTCGTAACTTAACTGTCCCGAAACCTTGGGGGCAAAAATAACCAATGGAATGCTTACACGTTGGTCTTACTGTGTGGTGGATGGGGGGTATAAACAGGGTCTCTTGCGGGCTGTCAGTCCGGGGTAAAAAGCGAGTAAAAACCAGAGCTTTCCGGGAGTAAGAAACAAGTGGGATGGAATGGTAAGAAACAAGAGGGCTTTCACTGGCTGGTGAAATCGAAACATTGGAATCGGAGATATCGTACATCTGGCCGTCTGTCTCTTCCATCCAACGGTCAATACGTGGAGTGTTCATTATCCCCACTTGCGTCTTCGCTGTTTAGGCGTCGGCCAAGAATTTTTATTTTGACTTTCTAAAAACTAAATAATATGTAGTTAAGTAACCCCCTTTTTTTTTCTTTTTGAAAATTTTCTTCCCACCTGCCCCCTGCCCAATATGAAAGAAATTGGTTACGTATTCTGGAAAACTCTCTAAATTCAAAAGACACAAAAAAATCTGATTTCTAGTCTATTATTTATTTATTTATTAAAAAATTCATTGTGTTGGAGAATTGGACACAAATGAATTAGGGGGGCAACAATAAATAAATCGAAGAAAGGAAAATGGGATTTTTCTTTTCTTGGGTTGATATACTGGCTTGTGGTAAAAAGTGTGATGGTAAGAATAGTAAAATGCTGAGTTGGCATGGTGTGTAGTAAGTAGTAAGTAGCCAGCTATGCAATCAGGAAAGACAAGCCAAGTTGAACTTGACGCAATGCCATGTGGCACCTTCCCAATGCTGTATACCAAAATCACCTGTCAGCTTTTGCCACGTCGACCATATCTCTTCTTCCACAAGCTTGGTTTTGTTATATAAAACTGTTTCTTCTCAACGACCTTGCATCCCACACCCATCAATAAATTAATTAATTAATATAATATAATTTTTAAATAAAATAAAATACTTTATGTGAATAAAAATTTCAAATAAGTAATATTTTATATTTTATATAAATAAATAACTAACTAATTAATTAATTAATTAAGTCACCAAGCTCTAGATACCAAGCATGTGACTAAGAGCTTCTTCCCCAAGGGCATTATTCCCACGTTCCCATATATTTATTTACAAGGTAAATCATGTGCTTTTTGTTATTTGCTTCCCCCATTAGGCGTGGTGCATATGGGGGTGACTTAACAACCTTTAGCCTATTTTTACTAATTGGTGATGGTCCATTGCGTGGACCCAAATAGGCACAAGCTAAGGAAATGTAAGGGAAGTATATGTAAGGGTAGTCAAGTTCACATTTGAGGTTATGTTGTTTTCGCGCATGGGAACGATGTAGGTCGCATGAGAAGGAGGGGGTTATCATGTTGTTCTCAAGTCTGGGAAGGGGGGGGGAAGGGGTTCTCAATGTTGTTCTCAAGCATGGGAACAATGTAGGTCACATGAGGAGGTGGGGGTTATGTTGTTCTCAAATGTGGGAATAGGGGGGCCCATAATGTTGTTCTCAAGCATGGGAACAATGTAAGTTGCATGAGGAGGAGGGGGTTATGTTGTTCTCAAGTGCGGGTATGGGGGGCCCCCAATTAAGGAGCACAAACCAGGGCACCTTG
>Ga0116231_10003986_pt1 | contig 30203 bp, 13 predicted proteins | sample S1TSphgellanicum_2_FD_89695 | JGI IMG/M metagenome (GOLD analysis project Ga0116231, IMG submission 89695) | Host-associated microbial communities from peat moss isolated from Minnesota, USA - S1T2_Fd - Sphagnum magellanicum MG | ecosystem: Host-associated > Plants > Peat moss > Unclassified... | reverse complement strand
GATGGATGGATGCCTCCTTCCTCCATATTTTAGCCAGGCTTTTATTTTAGCTCCGACTTAGTGGGTGTTCCAAGTTTGAAGTAACCTTACGACCACTTGAAATGTGCCACACTTGAAAACCGTTTGTGCCTTGCAGGCAAGGGTTACCAATAATAACTATCTATTATCCTTGTAACTAGCCTATCTCACTCCTTTCTTAATATTTATCTCTTATCTCTATAACTATTTCATTCCTTTCCTTCCCCACCAACATGAATATGAACAGGCCTTTTCATATCCATGATATTTAAATTAATTGAAAATTAATCTTGATATTGACATAAATAATGATGAATTATTGATATTCATATGGGAACAAAACAAGAAAGAAAATTATCACTGGTAATGCACAACAACCTAGAGCCCAGGATAATATGGGGACTCCAAAGTTGTTTTTTTTCTTTTAATAAATAAATTATTTATTTATTAATTATTATTATTATTATTTTAATTTTTTGGTGATGGGCATCTTTGATCAAGTTTTGGACAGTCCCAAAAATAGATATGTTGTTATCTTCTCCTTTGGGGTGGTTATCTAGGTTCCAAGAGTAGAATTTTGAGTGAAGGATATAGGATAAAGTGGTTGATATTGGGAACATGTTGAGGAACACATTGAGAACTTGAGAAACATCTTGGACACTCGAGAGGAACATATTGGGAACAAAAAAATAATTCACCACCCTACCCAACACCAATTAATAGTCAAGGTCCTTTGATTGAGAATTGGAGTGTGTAGTTTTTTAGAACCTGGAATGGTTTTCCAAACATAAAAAGAGAAAAAATTTTAAGCAAAGATATTGGGGACTTGAGGTTATATTTTTCCAATCTCCATCATCTCAAAATAACTTGAAATTTGATAATGATTTTTCCCATTTTAGAATTGAGAGCTTCCCTTTTTTAGTTGGTGGAGAAATATTGAAATTTTAACATGGTTGGAAATTTGAAAAAGTGAGCTGCAACTAGGAAAAAAGGAATGTTTTTAAACCTAGAAATTGAATGTTTAAATGTAAATTGTCATTTTTAAACTAGGAATTGAATGGAACATCTACAATCCCTTCTTTCATAGCTATGACATTCATAAGGATTTAAAATGCATGTCTAAAGTTGTTCTCAATTATAATTATTTTGTTGATAACTTGAAGGTTAATTCAATTTAATCAATTTTAAAATTGAATATTTGCTCCATTTCAATTTCAATTCATGAAGAATGTGAATGCTTGACACATGCAATCATTCTCGGTATTTTTGAAATCTAAAATCATAGGAATTATAGATATCAACATTGATTGAATCAATGTTTTGTTGATATATATCATCATCATCATTGACGTAATGTTGGGGAATCACTTAAATGATTTCAACCATTGTGTCAATGCATGAATATTGTTGGCAATGTTCAAATTGAATTGGCATAATATCAATGTTAAGTGAATGGATGAACTCAATTCACATTGATTCAAGGTTGAATTTCAATGAACATTGATAGTTCACTGAATGTATGTTGTGTGCAACCTTACTATTCTATCATTGAAATAGTGCAAACTTTAAAGTCACGTTTACAACATTGGAACTTCATTGATGAAAATGTTGAATCATTACATAATAGTAATCAGCTTACATCAACACTAAGTTGACAATGTTTTATTGAGGTTGAAACAAGTTTGCAATGAAGGTTAGTTCAAAATTTATTATTGTCTTTGGTTTTGAGGTTAATTTCGAGTTCTAGGTTTTAGGGATTCTTTGAAAAAATCTTGAAAAATCTTAGGTTTTGAAACTACCAAAAGAAACATGTGACTAAAAACACATATCATGTAAGAATAACTTTAAATTTCAATCTTAAACCCCAAATAAATAATTTTCCTACTTGCATTTTAATGCATACATTGTGACTATGAACTTTAGACATTTGAAAAATAAACAAGACCTCACATTTCATCAAAAAGTTGTTATGTTATGTGTGGCAAGGCTAACTACCAACTCCACAATATTGAAATAACAAATTACAAAGAAAAATGAATGTTTAACACATAATAAATTGATCATCATTTGAAAGGAAAACACACAAACTAATATAGCTCCCAAAAAGACACAACATAAATCCTTGAATTCAACATAATGTCAAATGCAAACAATGTGCAAAAAAATAACAATGAAAGGTGTAGGTCTTTGGCCTCTAAAAAGGCAAAGAAACATGAGAAAGAAAAAGTGATAATAATATTTTTCTTGTTTTGAAGTCCATTATTAATGCAAATAATTAAAAAAGGAAAAAAAAAACCCTTAGCATTCACAAAAGAATTATCAAGGAGCTCCAAATGACTAGTGAAAAGGAAAGAGAAATAAAAGGAGAAATAAACACATTGTAACCATCTTCAATGAAATGATTAAATGTGGAAGTGAACTTCTTGTTATTATAGGGTAGCTTTTGTAAACACAACACAACCATCATGTTGAAATTTTCAAAAACATCTACATATTATTGATCAAAAGATTTTTAATCCGCCCCATTATTCTTGTAATTATTCTTGATGTAATTCAATAACTTTTTGTTCCAACCACCAAATGCATAATTAGTCCAAGCTTTTACACTATGTTAGTTAAAATCACGAACATGAAGGTGTGTGTGAACCAAACTATAACCTTGATGATCACTAATCTCCACAAGTAAATGTAGGCTTCCCACTCTTCTTATTTTATTCACATAACCATGTTCCACATTACCTTTCCTTGTCTTATTAAACCATCACTTGTACCTCTAGTGGTTATTGTCCCATTTTCTTCTCACAATTTTCACTAAACGTTTTAAATATTCTAATTCACTTGGAATATATGATGGCTTCCAATGATGTAAAGGTAATCTTGCCTTTGATAAAATGTTTCAATTTTTTTTATTTCACCTCAAAACTTGTTACTGCATACAATGAGGACATTGACCTTTTCTTTTAATGGGGAGAGTGTCATGACCTTAGCCTTAACCTTGGGCTCATGATCAAGGTTAAAGTATGAAAAGAATGAGTTGAGAAAATGTTTTGGAATTTAAATACATTCTTACAAGTATGAAAAAATGAATATCAACATTTTCAAATGGTTTTCCCACTTTGGGAGATGGAATTTCATGGTGTCTCAAAGATTTGAGACAAAAGTGCAAATAACAAATAATGTCCAAATGAAATATTTTTAGACTATTGAAAAGTTTTTGAAATGCACATGTCAAAATGGGTCATATTCTCCATTTGGAGATTTGAAATTCAAGTTATAAACAAAGGAAAAACATGAATCAAATTAACATTTTCATTACTGACCATTAAAACTTGGGAAACAAGTCTTACAATACCTTTGGTTTGGAGCATGTAATGTGATATAGAACAGGTCTTTCCAAGGGTTACAACTTTGCAATTAATAGCTTTTCAATTATAACTTGTTTGTGGTAGTTATAAGTCCACAAAACTACAACACTCATAACTTGACCAAATCTTAAAATTTCTTAGGAATCCCAATATCACTTGACAAACTTAAGGATGTGTCATATTACACCTCCCATTATCATTGACTATTATGATTTTTTTATAAAAATACACATCATAACTTCATATACACATCTTTACATGTCCAAAGAAAATATACATCAAATTGTGTAAGTGTATTTAAAATACATAGACTACCATTGTGTAAGTGTAATTGAAAGGAAACCCCAAAGGAGGAGGGGCGAAAAACCCATCACTTCACAATCAGAAAGTGCATCAAAGAGCCATTGTCGGGCGGAAACCTAGCCATGGGCCACTACAAATTACATTATAATTACACCCATGATGTCATATTGACATCATTAATTGTCATCCATATATTAAAATCTAACACGTGGCACTATGAAAAACAATTAACATAATTTTGTTTGAAATATTGATCTGCATTGTCCATTATGATTGTTAATGATGGTCCAAGATTGTGACACCTAGCACAATAAAAAATTTGCCACATGGCATATTAATTATATTTTGGAAAAAATATAAAAATATAAAAATTTATTTTAGTCGCTAGGTAGGTCATACATAACCATAGGTAGGTAGGTTGGTAGGTCTTAAGACCTACATACCCACATATTTACCGAGGACATCACTACCTATTTACTTACCTAGGTAGGTAAGTAGGTAGAAAAGCACAAGACTAAATGCATTAAAGAATAATCATGAAATTTTATTTTTTATTTTATGTTTTGCCTTTAAGGGTTAACTTTTTATAAGCTCATCCCAAAATGGCACATGTATTTTAATGTGAGAACATAAGAAAACAAACCTTCTTTATATAATTTGTAACATGGGATTCGAAGACAAAACATATGGGTTAAATCTTTTAGTTGTTCATTAGTTACAATTGAGTTGCAATTATAACACTTAACTGTTCAAGGCAAGCCAGATCCAAGGGGAGGGCTCCATTGTTTTTTGTGTTTAAAAAAAATTTAAACCCTTCCCATTGGTGCATTTGGTGCACTAAAAATCGTCAAAAACATAATAGAATTGAGAAAATTATGTCCCCTCAAAGTTAAGGTAGTCGAGAATTCAAAAAAACAAACCACCAAATGCTACAAAGGTTAGTTCCCAAACACCCACAAAATTCCTTGTATGTTGCTTTGTTGTTATTAGAGTTCAAAGATGATTTATAAAACTTCAAGTTGCATTCCTATAACATTTTAAATCGTTTAAAATGAACTAGAAATAAAAAACTTATGAGGTTTGAAAGTAGGAAGGGTCCAAAAAAAACAAAAAAGGTGTTTTGTGAGTCAAAAAACTTATTTATTTCCTTGTTATTTTTTCATTATTCATTTTCCTTTGCATTTCAAAGATGATTTCTAGAACTTGAAGTAGCGTCCTAATAACATTTTAAATCACTCAAAATGAAACACATATGATGAAGATTTAAATAATTGATGAATATGTATCCTTATTAAGTTATAAGTAGTTGTATTATAGTCATAACATAGTTGAACAATAGTACTTTAATAGTGGCACATTAGTGGTCATATTAATTATATCAATTGGAATCATAATTGAAAACTAGTTGCAATATATTTATTACTTTAATGACACATTTACAATAGTTCTAAAGTAATTGCCACATGCAACCACAATGCAATTCCTGAAAAAATCAAACATGGTTGACTACATATGTATGTACGATATGTATAAATTACAATATAGAATACTCATTTTTAACTCACTTGCAACTATAATACAACTAATTAATTTTCTAACGTGGTAATTTATTTATTAATACACCGTATTTCTAAGGGGATAATTGCACAATAGTTGTAATACCAAAAAGATAGTTGCATAACAATTATATATGAGTTGTTTTTTGAATTTTCATTGCAAGGTAGTGTGGTTTCAACAGATGCAATTTTTTCATAGTGGGTTGTGTTCCAAAAAATTGTGTGTTGTGGGTGGACAATTGTTTTAGTTCATACCTTTCGTCTATTCTTTTCATGCCCCATAATTTCGTCTTTTTTAAATCACAACCCCCTTCAAGGCAATCTTTTTGTAATTTAGTCCTCCATTGGCACTCATTAGGGAAGTCTTTTGGGTGGTCTTCTTTTCACCTTAGCTCATTTCCACTCCCTTTGTAGTTTGACTGACATTTTTTGTCATTTCTATTTCTTTCCATTGCAAATGACACCCACATTATTAGCTTGCTTCAATTGTATCCAAGGTTTTTCATCATTTTTCTTCATAGTTAGATGTGGTAGGCCTTGTAGTTTAGCCCCACAAATGTGCAATTAGTTTATTTTGGGGATGATTTTAAGGTTTTCACCTCCATCTAGTTTCTATACCCCTATTGGGTGCATTAACGTTTTGGGTGTTCCCTTGGGATCCCTTTCCTTCACATACATTTTTCTCCATGATGCCTTGGACAATGATGTTTAACACATATACCTTTCCTAAGTTAGGGATATGTAAGTGGCATTTGGGATTCTCACTCATTGTTTGACCCAAAGGCCTTATTACCTTCTTCATTATCTCTTCCCATTCTTGGATTTTTAGCACCAACTAACCTCCTTTGATTTGACATTCATTCACATATTTGGGAAATTCTTAAAGCTAGGTTTTTTGGAGTGTTTGAAAGCTCCCCTAATTCATCAACAAGTTTTTCTTCTTATATTTAGAAGTGGGATAGGTCTTATTTCTACAAAGGTTATCGCTTCAATGGGTACTTGGGAAGTTGGGGCTTGTGGCCCCAATCATCACATCTATTTTTTTGTAAAATGACCACCCATTTTTATTGGGGCCCATATGGGCCAACAATTTAGGTCCATTTACATTTTATGCTCACCTTAAATGGGTTCATGACCTTCTACCTCCAATTGCTCAGGCTTGCATCCTTCCATTTTAGTAGTTATCAAAGAAAGGAACATATTGTTTTTAGGAAAACATGTCAAAGAATGTGCATGAGCACTCCTTTTTCAACATCATTTTGGATTTATATGTTGATTATCATCACATTTGGTTAAGATTTTCCGTAGGCATAGGTTCAGGTGCTTACACCCAATTGGCTTTCTACCCACCCAATTATCCCATCTTTTCAAATGGCCCTTGACATTATTTCCTTAACTCTACGCACTAGATTGGGCCTCCCCCATCCTATGGCTCGTGGTCTTTTTTTATGCATATGCAGCCAACCCATAAATTCAACAAGGACACACCTATTTCATTGTGCTCATGGGGGAGAACACACTTTCACCCATGATGTAGTTCAGGATTCTTTCACCTTCATTGTTAAGGATGTTGGGTTCCATGTTTCACATGAACAAACTCACTTTGTTTCAACATCATCTCTCTAACCATTATGGCAACAAATGGATATTGTGCTTATAGTAGATGATATTTGCACTTTAGTAGATGTAATCATTGTTGACTTGTCTTAGACAAATTTTATTCCATGAGTCGCTTCTTCTCGGGGAGTGGTTGTGATGATTGCACTTTAAGCAAAGGTTGTGTGACACCTTGAAGATGATAATTTTATCCTTCCTATAGTAAAAATATTTAAATGTTTACATTAGTAGGTTGACAATTTCCTTCATCAATGTGCCAACATGGCATGGTCGACAAAGGGCTTTAAAGGAAATGCTTTAAATCCAATTTTATGTTCATTTTATAGGTAGATGGTGTTGGTTTTTTAAAGAGTTCAAGCTACCACTATCAAGTGGAACGCATACTTGTAGCAACAAGAAAGGCTTCATTTAGACTTAATGTCTTCAAGGTTTTTTGCCCATCTCCTTGCACGACTTACTTCATGCTATTGGTGATGGGTTTAGGTCATAGGTTACTTGATTTCTCCTCATAGGGCTCCCCATTGTGTTTTTTGCACTTTTAAATGTAGTCTTTTGTTTGGACTTTGGTCCTTTCTATTTTCTTTTCATGTTCCCTTGTTGAATGTTTGTCCTTTGGGTTCATTCATGCTTGAGGTTACAAAAAAAATTGTTTAACTAAAAAGAACTTTAAAAGGCGATTTTAGATTTTCATAGTGTCTAGTATATTACAACTGTATTTTTATGTTCCTATAATTAAAGTATTGAAAGAACAAGCTATAAAAAAAATCCAACATTGATTGGATGTTATAAAGAATTCCTTTTGAGTCCTTTGACTAATTTATGGTCAAGTGTCCATATTACAGTTTTTTGTTAAAACAATGCATAAAATGATGCAATTGATTTCAAACTTTTTATATAAGAAAAACATGCTTCCCCTTATGCAACTACATGTTCATTATGCCAATTTGATGAAAAAGAAAATCACATAAAATTTCATAATATTGAAATTTTGAAACAAAAGGCCACAAGGGAAATGATTCTTTTATTAAATAATTTGGCTACTTTTTTATATTCACTAGATTCAAAATTTCTAACTTTAAATGCATGTAACATGTGCAAGAAATAATAATGTGAAAAAACATGTTTAATTGATTGTAGAAGCCCATTTTTGCATTTTTTTTGTTTATGCTTGCAAACCAAAATATTCATGCACAATTATGTGCACATGTGAAAAATCACCACCACCACATGAATTATCTTATATTGGATTATTCAATTTTTCTCACTAAAATTTGTTTCATGTAAATGTTTTTTTTGTAGAAAGAAGCTCTAAGAAAGTCTTAAAGTCCTTTTTGTTTTTTGTTTTTTGGTACTTTAACCATGAATGGGACCCCTTTATTTATTTATTTATGTATTACTTTTATCAAGATAGGAACTATAGATCCAAGAACCTAGTTAAATTGTTTTTGGCCTTGGAATTGACAAGTTTTAGTTTTCATAAGTATTAAATAAACCCATAACCAAAGGTTTCTAGTTTAAAGAAAAAGGTTTAACCCAGACTTGAAGGTTCCTTTAGAAAAAAAAATTGACCAACAATGGCATGAATTGCAACTTAAGTTTATATTTTAAAACATTTACTTCCTATACCTCACACTATCTATAAGGCACTTGGTGGCATTTTTTTTTGGGCAAAATTGTGACTTGAAAAATATGATTTCGACCTACACAATGGATTTTTCATCAAAAAAATGGTCCAATTTCGCCAAATTTCAAAGAAAATCAAAATTCCAAATCATTAATTTTATGATGAGTTTTAGTAAGTAGTCAAGAATACAAGAAGGATTTTCAATTTTTTCTACTTTCATATATAGATAATAGCCAAATATGGTTAAATCATCTTATGGATGATTGTCATTTCAATTACATCACAAAATTGGAAAAAGCCTTGTTTGATGGATATTAAGAAAGTAGATACATGTTTACATTTGTTACATAGCTCACCATCATGGTTAGTTATGGGAGATGAATATAAGGAAAAATGATTTCTTTCCACATATCAAGTGAATGCAGAATATGGTGGCTCATTTTTGGTGTCATAATGATGTTTTTTGCTAGGTACCTTTTGTTCAAAGGCATATGGTGAGTAGTATATTTTTAAATCTATTAATTGGTAATTGAATGTAAAGTATTATTATGAAAATATTTGTGTAGTTTTTTATTGATAAAAAGTTCATATGCTAATAGTAATGGACTTTTGAAATTCAAAATTATGGACTGGTCAATTGATTGGAATGATAGAAAATTGAAAGGTTCATTTTAAATTTTATTCAAAATTATCTATAGTGATTTAGGATATGAGTTAGAATGAAATAATAAACTTCTATGAGAAAAAATTCTTAAAAAATCATAGCAAAATTCTACCTATTAACTTTTGAATGCCCTCAATTAACTCGTATTTTCGTAAGTCCATAACATTGTTTTTCATTCATTTTCAATTTTTTTTTCAAAGGTGCATATATTTGGAATCTCTACTTGGGCTCCTATTAATATGGACTTTATTGTTTTTAACACATGGACTTTATTACCATTAACCAATGGTACCATAAAAAATTAAAAATTTAACACTAAAATGTGGACTTTTGTGGAATACGATTGTTTTAAATAGTGAGCCACCATACTATGCATTTACCCTACCATCCATCTTGCATTAAGTAGAATGAACCACACCAATGCACCATCCATTGGATGCCCGTTATGACTCATTTGTTGACAAACCTCATTTAAGTTAATATCTGGTCTCACCTTGGTAACCCATGAACTTTGAGAAATAGGTCATATATATAATGAGATAGGTAAGAAAATAGGTGACAATTAAGTAAATATTTGGTTTAAACATAGGCAAGGTATGTTATTCCCATCTACCTATTAACAACCTGCAAGCTACAACAAGTGGGATGTTAGTAGATAAGTAATTCAAAAAAATAAAATTAACCACCATGTTTAGCTATGGAATTGGAACCCAACAAAAAATTCTTTTTTGATTATATACCATCCATATTTCATGGTGCATTGGTGTCAATGTTTTTTTAATGGCAAAACATCGCCATATTTTAACCTCAAAGGGGTAGCTCCTACCTTTAAGCCTAAAAATAAATAAATTTAAAGCAAATTTGTTGAAAGGCTAGACCAAACGATGGATGGTTCACCAATAGTTTATCCTTAAACTCTAAACCCATTGCCACACATGGCAAGCTTTTAGGGTTAATGGAAGTTAGATTGTGATAAGTTGACACCCTACCTCGTTGATGCCTTAATTTTTTCTTTTATTCTTCACTAGAATCTCCTTTGAACCTTTACTCTTTGTCATTGACTGTTGTCGTTTGCCAAAGAGAACTTCTTGCCATCATTGCTCACACAAAGTTCTAAGTAGGATTGTCAATGATTCTAGAATGTAGATCCATATGTTGGAGTTAAAAACATGTATTTAATTTATTATAGATTAAACCGTTAATTTTGGACTTTTCTAACTTGGTGGTTAAAATCAAGTTTTCAATTGAACTTGAAGCAAAAACATTAAAAACATCTATTTGTTGGATCATATACTAATATAACAAATATTTATAATTCTAAGGGAAAATTTTATTAATTTTATTAAACATTATTTATCTAAATAATTATTAACATTTATTTGTTGGATCATCTAAAACAATATTAATATCTATTGTATGTTATATGATGGCCCCCAAATCAAGTTTCTTTCTAAATTTCCAATAATCAATTGGTCATTGTTAATTTTGAATTTTTTCAAAAGTCCATAATTAACTAAATACATCATTAAAGGTATAGTTTCATTCATTGTGCAAGGGGGGGATTGGGGTGAAGTTGTGAATGTTGAGGTGAAAGATTTGATTAAAGTATCATGGACATTGCAAGTTATAACTTGAAGATGATGGTGGCCTATAGCTAAGAGGATTGAACAATGAACATGGAGGATTTAAAGTCCTATATAATGTAAAGTCCAAGTTTGATTCCTTACTTCAAGCCCTTTTTTTTGGTACTTGTTTTGCATTATTGTTGCATTCAAGTTTGATTCTAGAATTTGCAACCTTGAATGTTAGTTGGAACTTGGAACTTGAAGGCCAAGACTTTTGCAATGTGAAATTGTGTGTAAGTTGTGTGACTATGCATTATGTTAATGTGCAAATGTATTACATCTACTGCATAATGTGCATTGGTGTTTAATGAATCTTTTAACATATGATTGTTAATGGAGGATTGGGGGTTAAGGCCACATAAATCAAATTCTCCTTGCAAATCTAAACTTTTAGTTGTCAACGAAGTATTATTTACGTTTCAACTTTCTTCTTTTTCATTTTTGCCTTTCTAATCATTCTCAATTGAAATTTGTCATCCTTAAGGCTCACATTGAAAGCATTGTGGTCCATCACACAATGCACATTATTGTGATTTTATTTTGCTTTCATCAAGGATAAGAATCATGTTTTTCTTACCTTAAGTCACTTAGCTACAAGTTAATTTGAACCATTGTCATTTGGGATTAGGATTTGTATTTTGTTGTGTTTTTTGAAATGTAAGCAACCATCATTGTTCAGTGTTCATCATAGATAGCCATTATTATTCAAGAGTTAATGTTTAGTGCAAGCAACCATTACTATTCAATGTTTAGTGTAGGCTACCATTGTTGCTCAGTTTTTGGTCATTTAGGTTTAAGGTTGGTTAGTCATCAGGCCCATCACTAATCATTTTACAAGTTGTTGCCCAACCATCACCAATTTTCTTGCTGCCATTTGCCTTCAGAATCTAGTTAACTTTTATTATTGTCAAAGATGGCACCATTGAATCCACCTCAAAACTTCAAGTTCTATTGTTTTTTTCTTCAAAAAGAATCTACCTTCACTTTTGATGTAGTATCATTTAGTCAAGAAACCCCAAACCCCCCCTTTCCTTATGATTCTCCTTTTAAGGTAGACTTGTGGATTTTTGTCGAAGAAAATAAGTGAAAACGAAAGGAGTATGAACAAAACAAAGTTTTTTAATACATTTAGAGTGTTAACTTCCATGGGTTGAGTTAATTACAGACGAAGATGGGAAGGTGCATTAAGTTAAATGAATGTAAGCAAGATAAAATGAACAACTTAATGACCTATGAAAATTAGAACAAATAGATTAAAAATAACAACAAAACTCATTATAGAATTGTGGAACATTGAATGTTTTCATTTGAATAATTTAAAAAAAAATGTTTACACTATTATGCATTGATTTTTATATTTCAAATTGTAAAAATAAGATTTAAATAGGTTTTTCAAAATACAAGTAGCTTTTGACATTTACTTTTCAATGTGGGCTTTTAGTTTCCATTAGGTGTCAAATAGGTTGTTACAAAAAGGAAATATATATATATTTTTAATGACTTGTTAAAATATATGTTGATCTTCATTTCCTAATTTATTACATATTAGTTTCATTAATTTTTCTAACCAAAAAGTAGATTTGAACACATATTTTTCAGTTGGTTCAAATATATTTTTAATCTACTTTTAAAATTCATTTGCTTTCAATTTTAAAAAAATTAAATTCCTATAAATTTAATAGAGAAAATTAATGCTACTTGACACATACTTTCATTTAATTTGATGCTAATTTATGGTAGTTATATGAGTGGTGTAGGGTTGAAGTGGAGATGTGTACTTTTTTGTTTATTTTATTTTGCTGTGACCCAAATGTAAAGTTTGTTCCAAAATAGAGGGGAGGATAAGTTATTGGCCCCTAAGTTGGACAACCTTTGAAAACATGGTGGTAGGAAGAAGGCTCTAGTTGCAATCCTAAAAGTATGTAAAACTAAAAAAATTTATATGAAAAGAAAATTTAATCCATGCCAAAAATGAACGTCTTTATGCAAATCTTAAAAAAGATACAATAGTTAATCAAATCTTTCATGGTGCTATTGCAAAAAGGAAGAAAAATTGGCCCAGTTTGCTATTTGTTTTCATATGGTATCTAAGGGCAAACCTATGACAAACTATGAAAATATGAGCAAGTTGTCACAATTCTTTGATGTCAATGATTTTCGAAGAACTCATTGGTATGATTCAATTGGTTGCGGGATGGCAAGTTTTATGCATGAGCTGGTGGTGAAGAAAACCAAGGATTTGGTTCAAGCTACTAGGTTTTTTTTTTTTTTCTTGTGATGAAGTTATAACCACGGATCAGCAGTTTTGGATTTACATCCATGCATATGTGGTTGGAAATTGGTAGTTGAACCCTTTTGTTGTTATCCTTGTAGTAGGTGGTTGATGGGTCACTTCACTGAAGAGAATTTTGGTGGATGCCATAGTGTTGTATGGTGGTTTGATTTAGGAGACAATGACATCAAAGCTAATTACATTACCACTCTAATCTTTCACATCTCACCAAAAGACTTCACAATTTTTATTATTATATCCTAAATCCTCACTTTGTCAAACTTGAAGAAGCCACTGTTCACATACAAGATGCAACTTGCACTAGCCAAATACATATGCCCTCCAAGGGCTCAAACCATCATATGTTCTTCTTGTTTTTTCTCTCTAAGTAGCCACTTAAAAGATGTCTAATAAGATGGCTTCACATCTGACTGTAGCCATTTAACATGCTAGCTCAAATGCACAAGTTAATTACCAGACCAAAAATCTTGTCTAATCAGCCAACACTGATTTAATCCTTCCCTTATTAGATGAGAAAGAAGTCCAGAGATCAACCATAATAATGTTTTTAGCGAATTTTAGCAAATTGTTTACCTGCAAAACCTGATTTCAATCCATATTAGGAATTGGAAAAATGAAAATGTATCCCAAATTAACTGCAAATATTTTTAAAACAAAAATTATCACACATAATTAAAATTTTGACAAATTTTGAGCAAAATTTTGGCCTGAAAATCCTGATTTCCCTCTATAATAGATTTTTTTAATGAAAAAACTACCAATTCATGAGATTATAAATATAAATATAAATAGTCAGATTTTTAAAAATCCTGCTAAATTTTTGCAATGTTTTGAGCTGAAAAATCTGATTGTGACATGTATTAGGGATTTTTAATGAAACAATTACCTAAATTCACCAGATTAAAAATTAAAAATCCTCAGATACCTATAATAGGTTTCATCAGGTAGCCAAAATCATTGCAGGATGGCTTAAATTTTTGGACTTTCATATATCTAGTTTCTGGCAAAATCAATCAATTTTTGACTTGAGAAATCTATAATAGAGGGTTTTTCATTACAAAATGATTCAAATTCACCAGATTGAAAAAATTAGAATTTAGCTAAATCTTAGTAAGTATGGTAGCCAATTTCCACTAAATGACAAAATTGAAAAAGAAACACACATCGTCAACCCTTGTGGGGTTGACAAAAGAGGAAAAGACCTCAAATTCATAAGATCCAAAAATATATATATTAAAAAAATGTGATATATTATTAGTTTTCAGTAAGTAGCTAAAAAGTCATAGAAGGAATCAATGCTTAATTTTTTGACTTTCATATTTTAGTTTATAACCAAATTTAGCAAATCTTCATATGGATGATGGCCAATTCCACTAGATTTAAAAAATTATAAAAATAAAATAAAATATTAAAAAAAAGAAAAAAAAGAAAACACGGGATCAACCCTTGTAGGGTTGACTATAAAGCTTTTCAAGTCTAGGCAGTAAGAGCTCCCCCCCATCCCACCCACTTGAGCCTATAGTTAGTGTTTATCACATCCTACTCACTTGGAGGCTATTTTAAGTGTCACCACTTGGACCAATCACTAGATCATGCAACAGCTTCACCCCTACTCCTAGTTGGGCTTCTGACAATATTTATCATATCTAACATAGTGTGTCAATTGTTTGATTTTTAAACAATTTTGAGTTTTTGAGAGTTTGATGTTCCCACAAAATTCCCCAAAAGTTCCCATGGTGTTCACTTACCTTCTCAGAATTCTCAAAGTGTTCTACAACATGTTCCCAAAAAAGCAACAATAGGGAACAATATAGGGAATAGGTAATCAACAACAATGGTCTCCACCCACATGGACCTTATTGTGTTTCTAGCAATTTTTGTTTGTAACTTGCAGTTACAATCATCCCTAGGAAGAATTAGCCAAACCTGGCTATAAACCAGATATGAGATATAAAATTTTAATCATCCTTTTATATTTTTGGCTACACATTGAAAACCAGATATAGGAATCTGAAGATTTTTATTAAAGTTTTCCTCAATTCTGGCTTAACCTTTCAAAATCACTTTATTTTTGAGTTTTTAATTTTAATTTTCAGTGTTAAAAAGGCTGAAAGAGATTACCAGAATTCAGTGGTGTTGAGACTTCAGCCTTTTTTTGCCTGGCTATATATAGTAAAAAAGAAAAGGAAAAAAAGAAAAGTGATAAAATCAAGTGATTTTTGAGATTTTCAATAGTCAAAATTCGACTGAAATTTAATAGAAATTGCCAGACTTCTACACATGGCTCAAGTAGGTAGCCAAAAATATAGAAGCAAGTTTTAAAAATTTTACTTTCATATTTAGCTTGTTGCCAACAAGCCAGATCTAACTAAATCTTCCTATGGATGATTGCTAATTTGGCTACATCAAAAAATTGACCAAAATCAAATAAGATGGTGTTGACTGGAATTTGTTTTTTGGGGCGAATTTTCACACCGTAGGAACCAAAAAAACCCAATGCAAAATTGCACAAAGGCTTTTTTTGGATAAAAGAAATGCAAAACTCGCCATCTTTTGAGGAAAAAAATGTCACATGTCACCATATATAGGCAATGAGTTCCTCCTATTGGTTACTGGAACTAGGCAGGATTATTAAAAAACTACTTTACTGTCCAATCTACCTCTAGCCAAACTTAACTCTTCCTCTTGTGGATGATTGCCAGTACCCTACTTGACAAAATTTGGGCTTTGAGTTGATGCTGTACACTACCAGTGATGATCAATTCTTTTTTTCCTTATGTTTTCATATGGGTTTTAAGAATTCATCATTATTTATGTCAATGTCAAATTTAATTTGAATTAATATAAATTTCATGGACATGAAAAGATACAGATAAAAAGAAAGAGGAGATAAATGTGATAAAACCCTGCCAAATTAGAAAGTGAGAGAAAAAGAAATAATGGGCAGATACATATTAAGAAGAAATGAGATAATTAAGCTTGAAAATGAGATACATTTGTGTTTAGAATTGTCTCTGAAAGTGTCCAGGGACAACCATACAATAGAAATTGTCTTTGGAATTGTCTGGGGGACTGCACAATAATAGATTCCAAAAAAATCACCCATATACCTGTTCCTCAAAACTTCTAGTCGAATTAAAATAAGAGAGTTATCCGTGATGTAAGAAGAACACAGCACCGGAACCCTGAGTTTGAGATTCAAAGAGAACCTGCCAAAAAAAGTACATTAGCATTCAACAGGGGATGAAACTAAGAAAATAGTCAATTTTGGTGGTAAACTTAGTTTCATCTTGTCTTTCCTTTTTCCTGAGCGCCTCCACTGCTGCTACATACATATATTTTTACTGCTCCTAACTGTACAACTATTATAGTTAGTTTCGAACCTTGTGCATTAAATGCTGGTACTGAGTTGCAGCATTCATACTCAGATTTAATAAAATGTCTTTACTTTGCGGATACCGCTGAAAGAGGGGGTAGGGCGTGAAAAGAGGCCCAAAGACAGCGTGAAGACAGGGTTACTTTACAGATAGCCCGAATAGAAAATTGATGTTGAGTGTTGGTGTCTCCTCGTGTCTTTGATTGCTACTGCACGAAGCTTCGTTTGCTCCTCTCCTCCACTACCCCACCACAGCTCTTGGTCGCCGCACAACGCTTCGTTCGCTCCTCTCCTCCACTACCCACCACAGCTCTTGGTCGCCGCACAAGCCGTGTGCTCAGCACAAAGCGAACTATTCTTTCGCCTTTTACTAAAGAATACCGTGCGCAGGGTACAAATAGCGGCATATCCCAATTTTTGGTCGCCGCACGACGCTTCGTTCGCTCCTCTCCTCCACTACCCACCACAGCTCTTGGTCGCCACACGACGCTTCGTTCGCTCCTCTCCTCCGCGACCACAACGCCCCCACAGGAAACTTCCCTCCTCCCTCGCCACTCTTTCGGAATCTCTCTCTCTCTCTTAGACTACTGACCTTCGTCGCTTGTTCCAATAGTCTAGACTCTTCTCTTTCTTTTTTTCCTCATCTCTCTCTACACTCGTGTGTGTATTGTATATATATGCATTCATCTCCATTGCTTCTACAAACACAATTGTATTCCAATTTCAGATTCCTGTTTTCGAGTTTTGCTTGAGTTTCCTTTCTGTTTTTTTGAGATTTTGGAGGAGCGATTTCGTGAGCTGGTTTCGAGCTTTTGAGTTATTGGACATCCTGGTTTTTCTTTTCTTTTAAAATTTTTTATTTAGTTTTCAGTTCTTTTTTGTCGTTGGTGGGGGGGTGTGCGAAAAGAGAGGAAGAAAGTTTGGTTTTTTGTGGAGAGAGGAAGAAGGTGATTTTAAGGATCCTTTTTTTGTTTTTGAAAATTGTGAGTGCAAATGGCGCAACAACTTCAGCAAGCTACTTTTGCAGCCGGGTGTTTCTGGAGCGTGGAATTGGCGTTCCAGCGAGTTCCCGGTGTTACTAAGGTATTGTCATTTTTTCTTGACACAAGAGAAACAAACCTCCACAATCTCAGACTCCGAATATGACGACTTTTGCACATTTATTGCAAACCTTTGCAAGGGAAACAAATGGTGGGGTTCTAATTTTTGGCATTCTGGTGCGTACGGGGGTTGGGGTTGGTACAGACGGCAGTCGGTTACACTGGGGGCAAGACAGTGGAACCAACATACCACGAAGTGTGCAGTGGTACCACAGGGCACGCGGAAGCTGTGCAGCTGGAATACGATCCTGCAGAAGTCTCTTACAAACAACTGCTGGATGTTTTCTGGAAGAAACACGATCCTACTCAAGTGAATCGCCAAGTATGTTTTCGTTACTACCCTGTGTGGATCGCTGAACATGTCTTCAATCTCTTATTGTTCGATGTTTTACCTTCTCCTTCCATGTTACATTCTTTCTTGCTTTCCCGCTGCTGCTGTTCCTGGATGTGCTTACAATTGGGGTTTCTTCTTCTTCTTCCCTCATAAGAGCAGTGCTCCGTATGTGAAATATTTCTCACATCCAAGTTTTAGTTACTTATTTTTTTCCAACCACACCCATAAAACTGAAACTGGGACTGCAAATATGTGGGAGATTACTAATAGCAACCCATCTGGACCAATCAAACTATCTAGACAATCAGAAACAGGGAGCAGTCAATAAATATGATCTAACTGTGCTTATTAGACTGCTCCAGGGATCTGAAAGCTGTGCATTTTTTCAGGGTCACAGCAGTCTTCCAGTGAATCCACTGGCTTTGATGGCTGTACATCATCTGAGATTTCCAGTGGAAGGTCACTTAACATATTGACCATCATTGGAGATCCTCTAAGCTTTGCCAAAGTGGTTCATTGCTTTATCTGCTGAGTTTCTCTTTGCTTATCTCCTGACTTGTCTGTAAAATTGCAAATGGGGCAGGGAAATGATGTCGGATCACAATACCGATCTGGCATTTACTTCCATACACCAGACCAAAAGGAGGAGGCGATAGCATCATTGAAAGAGTATGAGTCCCGTCTTGGGAAGAAGATTGCAACAGAGATCTTACCAGCTGCTCCATTTTACATGGCTGAAGAATATCACCAGCAGTATCTCGAGAAGGGTGGTGGAAGAGGAAAGGGACAATCAGCTGCAAAAATGTGCAATGACCCCATTCGTTGCTATGGCTAAGTAAGCAAAAAACAGTGAGAGAATGTGTACTAGGGTTAAGGTTGTTTTTCTTCTTGTGCAAGTGATACAGATCTCTAACAGAATTTTCTATAGATCAGATTGTTTGCTTTCAGGATTTATGTGAGTCCAGAATCTTGCAGGGCTTGTTTGTTTGTTTGCTTGCTTAATCAGAGCTCTACTCAGCAAGCTGCAAAATCTGGGATTAAAATGGGGGCTTCCTAGATTGATGAGAACTCTCCTCAGCAAAGCTAGAGCTCTCTAGGGTTTAGGGTTAACTATTGTACCATGATTTCTCATGATTTGGTTTGAACTTGCCATAAAGGGCTGAGCCATGAGCTGCTTGCTTTCCTCCATTGTCTGATGAAGCTGCCTGTTGTGTCTTCTTGAAATCTCTCTTCTTTAGATGTGATGCTCAATCTTTATTTCTGTACAAGATGTATTTTGTTGTTAAATGAAACAAAACAATAGAAACTCATTTCTCCAATTAATTATATGCAAGGAAATTTTGGATATCTCATGAATTTGTACTAATTCATATACAATTTACTTGATTTGTTCTTTCCACACGCCCAAACAAAATGTTGTGAATCTACAGAGACAAATGTTGTGATTTTCTAGCAACGCAAGTCATTACTTGTTCATTTGTAACATATAGAAGATAAGGCAACCAAGGCAAATGCTACATCTACAGTAATGTGTGAAAACTATTTTGCTCCTAAAATGTTAAATTGTTTGAAAATATTGTAAGATTTACTTTGGTTTTATTCATAAATTTTAGGTTGATGAATACAAAGTAAATTAATGGAAAATTGATGATTATAGACTGTGAAGTGAAGGTGTTGAACACATGTGAGAGTAAAAACATGATACATTTAAAGATAAATGTAAATAATAAAAAGCGTTGTTCAGTATAGGTTTTCTAAAACTCAAAGGTGCCAAAATCCAACAAGTAGAATATACTGGTAGGGCAGAGTCTTTGTGAAGTTATTTATTTTTGTCCCACATAAGGTATCAAGTGACTGCCTATAATCCATTGCTTGGCTAAGCAATACTCCTGGTTACCAATTTTTGTGGATATTTTTTAATATAATTCCCCGCTATTATTCATAAAGGGTGAGTTTTGAAATACCCAACCTCATATCCTACCTAATAACCACCTGGTTTAATGTCAAGGTACCTTCTTTCGGGCAAAACTCATCCCAAAATAAATAAATCATCATTCCCCCCTGGACTTCTGACAATTATTGTTAACCCATACCAGCCTTTCTTTCTCTTTTTTTTATTCTTTTTTTTTGAGAAAGTGCCCACATGGCTACAAGAGTCATGGATTCGAGAGTCCAAGTGGTGATATTTTAAAAATGTTTGTTAAAGGAGTTGGCCATCTTCTACTCAGCAATGCAAGATAGTGAGGCAATTCAATGTGTTGCAAACCAAGTGTGGTGGCGATTAGAGGGAAATGGAAATATTTCATTAATGGCTACAACCAAAATTTAAAAGCAAACTTAAGGTTGTTACATAGTTTGAGAAGGTGTTTACTCTAGCTCCCTGGCTTTGTGACTGAAAAGCAAATTGGCTATGATGTACAAAAGTTTGTATTATGTGTAAAAGTCTCATCCAACAAAAAAAAAACACAAATCCATAGCACAAGGAAATCTTCATATGCAAAAATTTCATCATGCTTACATAATGGAAACAAAGGGGCTACAAATAATAGCAAAGCTCATAAAATGACTAGTAGACTTGTAAGATCACAACTGCCAATCATGAAGCCAACAACTCGGCTATTCTTTGTAAAATATGTTTACACAATTTATCTATGCAAGAACACCATAGTGATTTGTTGCTCCAATCCAAGCATCAAGTGTGGTAGCATAGGAAAAATTCTCTAATGTGAAGAACTTTTAGTTAGACATGCCAACCACAAAAGGTAGGTGAAGGTTTAAAGTAGTTAAAAGCTTGCTCTTCAGAAATGTTAGAGATGAGAAACAATGTTCATCCTCTACACTTCCTACAACATGAACTACGGCCATCTCTACAAGCTCATGTACTCAAGGAAGGAATGGGTTAGAACATAAGATGTTCTCCAAATGCAAGTCAATAGATTGAGATCAAATGATGGTTCCATGGCAACCTTGGAGTTGCTTTTCATACACAACTTGAACATCAAGTTGCCAATGATCAAGCAAAGGTGAAACTATAGAACTTGATTCACCACATTAGCCTAACATTTTTTGTTCGTAATATCAATTTTTAAAATATTTCCAAGTGTTTGAAAAAGTTGATTTCATAGTTAAGCTATAACTAGTATTGTGGATATACAATGCCCATGGCATTAAGCAAGGCACACTAAAAGAAACAAATGTTCAACTCCTTGATCAAATGGGTAATTGCACATGTTGACCAATAAAGGCAATCAAAAGATATTCACCCATCAATAAATAACCCTAAACCTCACAACACAAAAGATATTCAATACATTTAAGTCAAATTGTAAATAATTTAAGAAACTTACTTGAACATTCTAATTTCACTTGTGAAATTAATGTTTGACAAGATTCTCAAATTACAACTTTCCACACTTTTGAAATTAGGTCAATGTTGTGCATGGCATAAAACTTTTCACCATTAACAATGAAAGCACGTTGCTCATTGGAATCATTCACGTTTGCCACCCATTGCATGTGGATGTGGTTATGGCTACAATTTAGCAAACCTTTAAATGCTCAAACTCATCATTGGAAAATGATGAGTTTCCATCATTGTACAAGTAATAGTGTTACCCCTGGTAAATTTTTACTATAGCCACAAAATCACATATGAAAACACCATGTTATTATGCAAATTCCACAAGACTATCAATGTTCTCCAACAAAGGACATATGCTCACGTGCCCAACATGTAGTAAGGATTAGCAAGCAAGTTTATATTATACAAATGCAACGAGATGGAAACATTGACAAACTTGAAAATAATACAACTTTGAAAAAATTAGGAACCAAAATCTAGGTTTGAAAATAAATGTAACTAACTTTAAAGAAACTAGAATTCAAGTTTGGGAGAAAATATTACAACTTTAAAGAAACCAAAAACTAGAATCCACCTTTGGAAAAAATTGTAGTAGGTTTGAAAAAACCAAGAACCAAAATTTAAGTTTGAAAAAAAAAATGCAATAGTTCTAAAGAAACTAGGAATGAGAACCCATTTTCAAAAAAAATTTGCAACAACTTTGAACAAACCAAGAACACGAGCCTTTTGGGCTATGAGCAAAGTATGCATGACAAATTTGTAACAAATCTTCTATGCTATTGATTATTCCCAAGTTGGACAAGGTTTTGAATGCAAGATTAAACCTATGGGCCATCCAATGAACCCCAATTGAAAATGGTGCATAGTTTGTGTTTATTTATTTAATGTGACCATTTTTTGTGCGTTGGAATGTACTTACCCCATAAACCCCAAAGCAAAAAACTTTTGAGCCACGAAAACAAAATTGAAGCCTCCACCCTGTTGGATCACCTCCATGATCATAATAATCGACTTGTTAGTTCTTACTTCATTGACCTATTGAAGAAGCATCATCATGGGAATTTCCCCCAATTTAGCGTCACATGCATGTATGGAAATCTAATTCCCATTATTCACATCGTTCACCTTGTCACATGTAAGGGCCAGATAATTAATTACATATTCAATTTCCAATTAATTATAGAATCTATTTTTAAAATGACATTAGTCATTTGAACATACATGAATTTGACCATTATCCATTTTAAATTGTCTGACCAATGCATTTTGGGGTTTTCAAAACACCCCAAGGAAAGAGTACAAAACCTTTTTATTTTTATATTGTACCATAGGTTGACCCCCCTCCAAAAACTAAATTAATGTGGCAAATTGGACACTTTCCTCTCCATTTGCAAGTGACAATTTTATTGATTTTTTGTAAGATAATCTAGTAACTGTTTGGGTAGAAAATAAGGCCTATTTTACTTTTGTCTACATGTTTTATTGCTATGCCACTCCCCTTTTTTGACATTCAAATTCAGCAAATCTTTTTTGCCTTCCCCTTGCTCTCATGCTTTGCCAATATATCCCACTTGGAAGCAAGCAAACATGGCTTCCTATTAATGGTGCTACAAACCTTACATTTGACATTGTGAAGAATGCCATTAGGGGCATGGACAACTTCAACCAAAAGGAGTTTCAAACCCACTTGAGTGTTTGAGGTAGAGGGCAAGGTAGCAAGTTGAGATCTAATTTTGTATCAAGTAAGTCGCTCAAGACGATGACCTTTTTTGAAGAATATATGGGGGAGTCAACATGGAATTTGTCACTTAAACTAGGTTGCCCAAAAGATGAAAATAAAGGGGTCATGTCAAAAGGCAACCTGGTAGAAGGCCTTGCATGAGACAGCAACTTAAGAGAAAGAGGAATAAGAGAAGGCCCATTAAGAGAAACTGTGTTAGGAGATGGCAAAGGTGAGATGGTAGGCACTAAAAAAAAAGTCAATGAAATCTTTAATTGTCCTAGAATTATGAACCACAAAAAATTAGTCTCCAAAAATCTAATGGGCCAATGCCAAAAAAAAGAAAACAATATTGAATCTCAAACTAGCTACAATGGTTTTGCATTCAATGCATTTCTATTACTAAAAAATGAGTACTATAATGTGGGTTTGAACTTTGTTATCAACTTTGGTATCAATTTCATTGATTTCCACTTCATGGTTCTATTGATGTGTGCACACACCAAATAGGCACAAGTGCAAAAGGTAACACAAAAGAAAATGCAAAACATACATGAAACCAAAGCACACACAAAATGCACGAAATGAAATTTACAAAACATAATAAACTTACAAAAATTTAGGTCTTGAAATTGAAAATAGTAACCATAGCACACATTTGCAAGAATCTCAAGTTTGTTTGGGGAGAGTCATTCTTCATTTTGTGCCAACCTTTTCCCATGGTCACAAGATTGACAACGAACCAAAAAACTTGAAAGCACTTGAGCCATGCAAACTTAATGGCATTACACAATGAAATCCAAGGCTAATTGTTGCTAAATGTTTTATTCTAAAAGATTTGTTAAAAGATCTTGAACATTGAAGACATAGAAGAAGAAGAAAAAGGTGATGAACTTTACTTAAAGTGAAAGTTATGGTGACAAGAAGCTCTTGTTTGGAGGAACTTACTAGCGGCAATAAACCTTAAACCCTTGTTGAACATTGGTGACATTAAACTTTAAACACTTGAAATAACTAGTGACTTGAATGTTGATAATGGGAGCAATGACTACATCTTATGATGGCAATGGACATTAGCGGAATATTGAAACATCATGATTATATCCATGGCCACCCACAAAGCCCATGGCTCTATTGGCAAATGCCATTAATATGATTTGGCTAATAATGAATGTATTTTCCTTTTTTTTGCATGTACATATTGGGAATAAAGTATTTTCATAATTCTTCTCTAAAAAAAGGTTAACCCACACTAATCAAAATCAAATTAAAAGTAAAATTTAAAATTGAACGAAAATTGAAAAATTGTAGCTAAATGAAAATTCAATCAATTCATTTTTCATTTGAATTGGATCTTTGGGATTCACAAACCTATTGGATGAAACATAGAAAGGTATAGGTTGATTGTTTCTTATATCAAAATAATACCCTAACCCATAGAGGTCTTTACAAAGTATGCATTAAATAGGCAAGGTCTTTGTTTGGTTATTAAACAATTTCAAATTCTACAAATAGGTTATGAATAACCTACCCTTGGATCCAGCTTGTTGATACTTGACCATTTAATGTGTAAAATGGGAATACAATACATTTTGTTGGGCCTTGGCCTCAAGGGAAAGGATTATTGCATTTAGGTTCATTATTTTCATTTTTATAATAATTTTCCTTATTTAGATGGGCAAAATCGATTATCATTTTGATCCTATTCACAGTGATTATTAATTGTTTAAAATTAGGGTTTTCAATCACAAGGTGTTGTTTGGATTTTGGTGCATGTTGGGAGGAGGAACATTAATTGAATCCTTTTTTTTATTGTTCCATGTTTTAATTGTTTTCTAGATTTTTCAAATATTGTTATTCACTTCAAAATCATTGTCAATTTTGTGGATTAGTGAGAAGGGGAGTCTAACAAGTATGTGCACCTTGTTTATGTGAATTTTTGTTTAAATTGCAAAGGTTTTGCACTTTGGTTGTGGAATGCTAGATTTTCTTTCATTTTCTTTAGCATATGTTCATTAGTAGAAAACACCCCTTTTGCAACTACATTTTCAACTATTGTTCAACTACAAACCAAGTCGAAAACTACACATATAATTGTAATTTATTTTTTGTAACTAGGAAATATTTTTTGCAACTACTAACTAGTAATGTCGAAAAATACAAGTTGAGAATGAAATTATAGTCAAAAGTGTATGCCACGTGTCAACACCACAATAATAGCCACTACATGCCACCATTCGCCAATTTAGTTAAAATTGCTCTACCAATATAGTCGAAGGATGTTGTCAATTGCATTCAACTATTGAATGAACTTCATCCACTAATTAAACATGACATTAACTGAAAATGTAATTACAATTTCAACTAGGTTACAACTATGTAAGTTGAACATTTCGACTATGTTGTAATTATGTAAATCAAACATTTGGCCAATGGTTTGGTGACACGTGGCATACTCACAATGTTGACACATGGCATATTCATAATGTTGACATGTGGAAAATCCATAAAATGTGGGGTCAACAAATAATCAAATGACACATGGCATGCTCACAAATTTTGGGGTCAACAATAGTTAAATGACATGTGGCACATCCACATCAATAGGTTAAACCACATGGTGCCTAAGCATAGGTTAGGTTTAAACTAGGCACAAAGGTTAAACCTAAACATAAACCATTTAATTTAGGCTTAAGTTAGGGCTAAATGTAGGTACCTATGTTAGGCCTAGACCTAAATCACATGGCAATTAATAAATGGAATCCTATTTCATTTGGTTTAACTTTTAAAGTTGAATTTTTTTTATTAGTTCATCTCAAATGGCTATTACATTTTCATGTTTATTGTGTTTTCCAACAATCTTAGTCCATTCCTTTATATAGTTTGGATTCATGGAATGGAAACTAAACAATATGGGATAAAGATTTTAGTTGTAACCTAGGGTAAACACACCTATCACCGAACACTTAACAATATTGGATGATTATAACTTTCTTGTCCATGGTTTGTTATTTTTGAAACTTAAAACAATTTTGTAATCCTCCACTTGGCATATCCAAATTTGTAAAAAACATTACAATCTAATGGAAAATGAGCAAGATATGCCTCTTCAAAGTGAAGGGGGTTGTGCTTGGATTTTTTCATAAGTGTTCAGTGTGATTTTGAAGTTTAAGCTTTTTCAACTATTGTTTTTAAAATTTTTCACTTTTAACAAGTTTTGTAAATTTTGAGATAGCGCATTTGTAGCCTTTGAAATCGTTCAAAATGAATGAGAAATGAGCAAAATATAATTGTTGGAAGTAAAAGGGGTCTAGAATCAAAATATTGTTCTTTCTTTTCCTATGTTTCTTGTTTCGCTCCTTTGCTTTTGAAGTTCAAAAAACATTTATAGCTCTTGTTTTGTGCTTCCAATGACATAAAAAACGTTCAATTTGGTTTTGAAATGAAGGAAAACTTGAAAGTGTTCAGTGCTAGAATACCATTTGGTGTCTACCCTGGTTGTAGCCTAGTCACAACCTAATTGCAATTCAAATAATTGTAATTTAATTATACAAACTAATTTAAGTTTAGTTAAGCTAAGAGCGAAACCAATATTCTACCTAGCCTAGGTTTAATTACTTACCTTAATTACTTATAGTAATTATTCATTAACCATTTTTAATTGTATAGTTGTAGAATTAAATAATTAAACATATTATCATCATTTATTAAATAATATGGTGATTTTTTTTAAAAAATCAACAATCAAATGTATTTATCTATTAACTAATTAATTATCACTGAATAAAATTTAAAATTTAAAATTCATTATATATTCTCATTAACATTTCATAAAAAAAAAAAAACTCAAATATAAATATTCAATAATAAAATTTAGATGAAATTTTAATTATAATAATAATTATAATGTCGTGATAATTAATAATTGACTACAATTACAATAAAACATTAATAATAATATTGTAGCTAGTAGTTAGGTCAGGCTAGTTATTTAACTATTTTTATTCGTATTTTTATCTAACTTGTTAGAACTATTAAATGACCTAGTATAATAAATATTAAATAAGAAAAAATATTTTATAATGTAGTAGTATTAAATAACAATAATTTCTGAAATTATATGATAATTTATTAAGTATCTTTATTAATTATTCTAAAAATTATTATAATCTAATAATAAATAAATAAGGAATTTTAATAAATGAAAAATTCTTGGAACTAAATTCCAATAGCGAAAATTAGAATAGAAATTAAAATTCTAAAAAATATTAATTTTGTATTATTACATGATATGTTGTAAACTAAAATTGAATCTACATGGAAATAATAAATTACACATGTATTGGACATATTCCAAAAAACTATTAATTAAGTATTATTATTTGATATGTTGTAAATTAAAATTGAATTTACATAAAATTAATAAATTATGCACGTGTTGAACATACACGTTATTAAGTTGACTTATATTTTAGAATTAAAAAACATTATTTTAAATTTAAAGTGTAATATTTATATGCACAAAAAAAATTTGTCATACATGTTATCATTCATGTATACAAAATACATTTACATGTACCTTAATAATTAAAGAATTTTTATTGTAATTTAAAAAATATATTAAGACGTCATATGTGTAAAAATGAATAGACATTAAAGTTTCACAAAATTATGAATTATGTATCATTACTTGATTTGGTGTAAATTAACATTTGATTTATAAAAAAATAATAAATTACATATATTATTACAAATTCATATTTCAAAGTTTCCTTCAATTTTACTTTGAAATTAAAATTTAATATTTATACGCACAAAAAAAATTGCATCATACATAAGCATTCATTTGCACAAATATAATTTTTATTGCAATTGAAATCAAATATTGAGATATTATGTTTATAAAGGTTAATAAACATTAGAGTTCCACAAAAAATATTAATTATGTATCATTATTTGATATGTTGTAAAGTAAAAATCCAATTTATATATAAATAATAATTAGGTGTATTGAACGTGCACATTATTACAAATTTATATTTCAGAATTTCCTTAAATGTTTTTCAATCAAATTTTGTTATTTGTGTGCACAAAAAAATATTTGCATCATACATAACCATTCATTTTATACAAAAAATATATATACATAATTTAATTTAGTAATGAAGGTAAATAATTTGTTTTGTTTTATTCTATCATGTTGAAATTTCCCAAACCAAATTGCTTCATATAATGCCATTGATATCTTTGAAAACCTAATAATGAATAGGGGTGCACTAACTTGAGTTGAATTTATTTGGAGCTACAATGCAAAGGTTATTGATTATTGAGCCATTTTCTTAATAAACATGAATAAAATCGTAAATAGATATTTTACTCGAATCCAAAGGTGTACTTGGTGTTGTTGGAAAGTAGTCATTGAGTTAGATTTAATAAATTTTATTTCATAATTTTCATACGTAAAGTGGGAAATATTGAATTTTGAATGAATTTTGTTGTTGAAAATTCAAACAAATTACAACAAAGTGGGTTTAGAAGGGAAAATGAGTTGAGTGTGTTCAAACTTGGGGTCAACAACACATGTTACCATATTTATCCATGAATTAGGAAGGTGGTTTGTTTTATTTTGTCATAACAATATATCTTAAACCATGGTGTTTTAGGTTATACTATGGAACTTATCATCAAAAAGTTTTCAATGAATAGGGGTGCAATGACTTGGTTTAGAATGTTTGGATCTATTGATTATTGAACCATTTTTTCATTGAATTTTTTGAAAAAACAAGATTGGAAACTATATTGGAATTTGGGGGCGTTCTTGGTATTATTAGAAAGCCTTCACCAAGTTTGATTTAATAAAGTTGATTTTGTAATTTTGAGACCTAAATTGTGAACAATATTATTGATTTTTTGGTGGGTAAGTATTGTTGTTGGAAATTCAAACAAATTGCAAAAAGGGGTTTTGGAAGGAAAATTCAATCAAATGCATTCAAACTTGGGCCAATGACATAAGGTACATTAGTGTTTAATGAGTTTTTATCATAATTTTAAACAAATATAAAGATATCATGTGTATAAAAATGAATAAACATTATAATTGCACAATATTATTAATTATGTCTCATTACTTGATATGTTGTAATGATCTACATAAAAATAATAAATTACATGTGTATTGAACATAAACATTAGTACTAATGTATTTTTTAAAAAAATTTAAACTTTATTTTGAAATTAAAGTTTAATATTTATATGCACCAAAAAACCATTCATTTGTACAAATAAAATTTACATGTAATTTAGTGTTAAATAAATATTACAATATTATATGTATAAAATTAAGTTGCCTATTAGTTGTTTAGTCTAGTTGAAAAAGATAATTGCAAACAAGATTGTATTTCATCCATCCTTTGGTACAATTTATCATCCATCTTCTAATACATTTTATTATCCAAAATAATTGAACATTAGTCAATGTCTTGATTGTGTGCCAATTAAAGAACCTTAGATGCCAAGAATATTTTTTAAATGACCCCTTAGTTGAAACATGTTTCACATTGTTTACCAACATAGTTGGAAGTTCAACTTAGAGACATTGTTGATGTTGGGAATATTTGGCAAATGACCACACAATTGAAAAATGCTTTTAACTATATACCAATATAATAAACAAATCAACTTCATTGGTAATTGCCATAATTTTATTTAAAAATTTAAAAAATCCAATTGAAACATAGTTGCAAATGTCACGTAGTTGAAAACTTTTGGGGAGTTTTCTATTAGTGCTTGCAAGAAGGAAGCTTTGTAAAAATGAAATGAAAGTTTATAGGGGTTGTTTGCATTTCTTATTTTATGTTTCAAACATGGGTTTGTTTTTTTATTTTTGCAAGCACAAGAGTATAGGGTTTGTGAATGTGGATTTTGTCTTTTATTATGAAACACACATTCAAGGTTAGGGTTTAGGGTTGGGCTTTACAAAACAAAAGGTTTTTACCATTTTATTTTTTGGGGTCATGAGGAATGCATGTTTTGTTTCAACTAAATTTTTTTAGGGCAAAAGTTGGGATGCCCTTAAGGTAAGCGGTTTTTTTAGTTTAATTTAGTTTTGTTTAATTAAATCCTTTTAATCTATATTTTTTGAATGGAAGAAAAGAGAAAAAAATGCAAGGTCCTCTTGTTCATTCTTTTTTCTGGATTTTGCAAATGTAATCTAATGTAATTTCTTTCCTTGTTTTTTTTTTTTTTTT
>Ga0116231_10003985_pt1 | contig 30208 bp, 30 predicted proteins | sample S1TSphgellanicum_2_FD_89695 | JGI IMG/M metagenome (GOLD analysis project Ga0116231, IMG submission 89695) | Host-associated microbial communities from peat moss isolated from Minnesota, USA - S1T2_Fd - Sphagnum magellanicum MG | ecosystem: Host-associated > Plants > Peat moss > Unclassified... | reverse complement strand
AGCCCGATGGAGTACCTGGAATTCGTGTCCGGGCTGTGGCGCGTCGCCCCGGCAGAGGCGCGCCCCAGGGCCGAGGCGCTGCTGGAAACGCTCGGCCTGTCGCCACACCGGCATGAGCGCTGCGAGGGGTTCTCCCGCGGCATGAAACAGAAAACCGTGCTCGCCGGCGCGCTGATCCACGAGCCGCTGTTTCTGCTGCTGGACGAGCCCTTCACGGGGCTGGACGCCGCCTCCGCCCGGCTGGTCAAGCAGATCCTGCAGGCCCGTGTCGCCGCCGGTGCCGCGGTGATCCTCACGACGCATATTCTGGACGTCGCCGAACGGCTGGCGAGCCGCCTTGGCATCCTCGGCCGTGGCCGCCTGCTGGCGGAGGGCGACCTCGCCGCCCTGCAGCGCGAGGCAGGGCTGCAAGGCGGATCGCTGGAGGACGTGTTTCTGCACCTCACGGGTGAGAAAGCCTGATGTTGTCGCGCGGGCTCGTGCGGCGCGGCGGGTTCGCGTGGCTGTTCCTGCACGAGCTGCGCGTGTTGTGGCGCGGCTCCATCCTGGTGCGCACGAGCCGCCACGTCGCCGCCCCCGTCATCGGCGTCGCCATCATCTTCCAGGGCATCGCCCTGCTCCTGGCCGGGCAAATCATCAAACATCCCCTTCCACTCGCCGAACTCGTGCTGGTCGCCGACATCAACCTGTTCTTCTTCGGCGTGCTGATGCTCTCGCGCGCCATGACCTCGGCCATCGACGTGCTGTACGCGCGCGGCGACGTTGATTTCCTGCTGGCCTCGCCGATCCGGCCTGGCCGCGTGCTGGCCGTGCGCATGATCGGCGTCGGCATGAGTGTCGCCGCCCCCTGGGTGCTGCTCGGCGGCGCGCTCGCCAACGCGCTCGCGCTGTACGGCCAGCCCTGGGCGCTTTCGATCTACCCGATGCTGCTGGCCGAAGGCCTGCTCGCCGCGGCCCTCGCCTTCGCCATCGTCGTCGTCCTCGTCGCCCGCGTCGGCCCCGCCACCGCGCGCCGCACCGGCCACCTGCTGGCCCTCGCCATGGGTGTCGTGATCTTCGCGCTCGGCCAGGCGCCCCGTTTCCTGCCACGCGCCACCGTTGCGGCGTTCTGGGAACAACTGATGCCGAAAGGCGACGCCACCGCCCCGCAATGGATCTTTGCCCGCGGCCTGCTCGGCGAACCGCAGGCGCTCGCCGCCAGCATCGCCTTCAGCCTGCTCGCCTTCGTCATTGTCCGCAGCCTGCTCGGCCGCAGCTTCGCCAACGGCGCCATCACCGCCGCCGCCTACCGCCCGCCCGGCGCCGAACGCCGCCAAAGCGGTAAATTCCGCACCACCCCATTCCCCGCCATCCTGGCCAAAAACCTCCGGCTCCTCACCCGTTTCCCCGGCGTCGTCAGCCAGACCGTCTATCGCTCCCTCACCCTTGTGCCCGTGCTGATGATCCTCGCGGGCAAATTCCGCATCGGCGGCGGCACCGCCGTCGTCACCCCGCTGCTCGTCTTCCTCGCCGGCCAGCTTGCACTGTTCTTCATCTCCGTCATGGTCGGCAGCGACGAATCCCCCGAACTCGCCGCAAGCTCCCCCGCCAGTACGCCCAGCCTGCGCCACGGCGCCATGGTCGCCGCCGGCTACGCCACCACCATCCTCATGGCGCCACCCCTCCTGCTGCTGCTCGCCGCCGACCCGCAAGAACTGCCCATCACCATCGCCGGTACCGCCGGCGTGCTCGCCAGCAACATCGCCGTCGGCTTCAGATTGCCCATCCCCCTGATCCGCGCGGAATTCGGCAAAAGCCGGAAAGGCACCATTCTCGGCCTCATCATCGGCGTCGGCGTCAGCAGCGCCTGGGCCGCCGCCGCATGGGCACTGGCGACACCGGATGCATTCGCGTGGTTGCGGGGCTAAGCAGGCAAGGCCAGGGGGCTCTGCCCCTTGGAACCCCGCCAGGGGCGGCGCCCTTAGAACCCTGAAATGAGCAAGCGGTGGGTAAGGAGGGCGCGGCAGAACACAGACGCTGCTCCCTGGCCTGCTGACTTAAACCTCCTCAAACCACCGCAATGTTGTCCAGCAGTCGCACGTGTTTCAGCCGCGCGGCGGCGAGGAGGCGGCTCGGTTTGATGAGGCTGGTGAGGGGTTCGAGGGTTTGGGCGTGCACGAAGGCGACATAGTCGGGTGTGAGGCCGGCGTCGGCGATCTGGTGTTTGGCGTTTTGCAGGGTGGTTTCGACGTCGTGGCCGGTGGTGAGGTTTTTGGCGGCGTGGGTGAGGGCGGCGTACAGCACGGGGGCGATGGCGCGTTCGCCTGGCAGCAGGAAGCGGTTGCGCGAGGAGAGGGCGAGGCCGTCGGTCTCCCGGAAGGTGGGGACGGCGGTGATGGTGGTCGGTATCAGCAGGTCTTCGACCATTCTGCTGATGACCTGGATCTGTTGCCAGTCCTTTTCGCCGAAATAGGCGGCGGCGGGGCGGATCTGGGCGAGGAGTTTGGCGACGACGGTGGCGACGCCGGCGAAGTGCGTGGGGCGGATATGGCCTTCCCAGCGCATGGCGGGGCCGGCGATGTGGATGGTTGTGGCGTGGCCTTTGGGGTACATGATGTCGGGTGTCGGGAGCCAGACAAGGTCGCAGCCGGCGGCTTCCAGGAGTGCGAGGTCGCCGGGTTCGTCGCGGGGGTAGACGTTGAAGTCCTCGCTGGGTGAGAACTGTGTCGGGTTGACGAAGATGCTGGCGGCGACCGGCAGGCCGGCGTCCTTCGCGGCGGTGATGAGTGAGAGGTGGCCCCGGTGCAGGGCGCCCATGGTTGGCACCAGGCCGACGGGGCCGAGCTCGCTCAGGTTTCGGCGCAGGTCGGCGAGGGTTCGGGCGATCAGCATAAATGCTCGTTTTGACGATTTTGTGCACGCCGTCCAGTGGATATCCCTGACGTTTCGACACTGTTCTATGTCACATGACCGGGCGTTAACGCTAAGCGCGCGCCACACGCGAAGCTGAGCGTGCTGGCGCGTTTGGGCTCTGGGCAGGACGATGGTGCCAGACTAATTAAGCGTTCATGAGTGCTGAGACAAAATCCTGGATCCGGGCCGAACAGAAGCGAGGCCAGCGGGCCGGGCGATTAGGATTGGCGCTTGGCGGCGGGCAGATCGCCCTTGGCATCGGGCAGGCGTTCTGTGCCGCGAACTTGCTGGCGGCGGTGCTGCATGCGGGGCCGCGGGGGGTAGCGCTTGGTCTGTATGCTGCCGGGTATGCCGTTTGCGCGGCGTTGCGCGCGGCTGCCGGTTTGCAGGGGGAGCGGGTCGGTTTCGAGCGCGGCGCGGCGGCGCGGCGGCGTTTGCGCAACGGCGTGTTTTCAACCTTCCTGGCGCTCGGGCCGTCTGGTGTGCGCGGGCGGCATTCGGCCGAGCTCGCAGCGACGGCGGTGGACCGGGTCGAGGCGATGGACGGGTTCCACGGGCGCTGGATCACCGCGACCAACCTCGCGATGCTGGGGCCGGGCCTAGTTTTCGTCGCGGCCGTGCTGGCGGACTGGCCGAGCGGTGTCGTGCTGCTGGTGGCGGGATTATGCGTGCCGTTCGCGATGGCGGTCGCCGGCATCGGCGCGGGCGTGGCGGCGAAGCGGCAGTTTGTTGCGATGACCCGCCTGCAGGTGCGGTTTCTGGACCGTATCCGGGGCATTTCGACCATTGTGCTGGCCGGGCGCGGCGAGGATGAGGCGCGCGCGCTGGCCGCGGCGGCGGCGGAGCTGCGGGCGCGCACGATGCGGGTGCTGCGGGTGGCATTTTTGTCCTCAACCGCGCTTGATCTCGCGGCGGCTGCCGCACTGGTGATCATCGTCATCCGTTTTGCCGGCATCATGCGGCACGGGGATCTGGCGCTCGCGCCGACCGCTTTGTTCGTGCTGCTGCTGGTGCCGGAATTTTTTGCGCCATTGCGGGGTTTCTCGGCCGTGTATGCCGACCGGATGGCGGCGGAGGCGGTTGCGGAGGAGTTCTGCGCGCTGCCGGAACCGCCGCCTGCGGTCCCGGCGGTCGAGATCCGCAGCGTCGCCGCGCACGGGCTGGCGCTGGCGTTCGAGGATGTGTCCTTCACCTGGGATGCGGCGCGCGGGCCGGTGCTGCAGCATCTCTCGTTCCGGGTGAACAGCGGCGAGATCTTGCTCCTGACCGGCGCGTCGGGAACCGGCAAATCCACGATCATCGACCTGATCCTGGGCTTCATTGCGCCGGATGCCGGGAGGGTGACGTTCAACGGTGCGGAGTATTCCACGCTGGTGCCGGCGGCGCGCGCGAAGATGATCGGGTGGATCGGCCAGAAACCGATGATTTTTGCCGGCACCATCGAGGAGAATATCCGTTTCGCGCGGCCCGAGGCGGGCGAGGAGGCGCTCGCCGAGGCGCTGCGGCTCGCCAAATTGTCGGAGCTGATCGAGACGCTCCCGGCGGGTCTGAAGACCAGGATCGGCGAGGGCGGGTTCGGGCTGTCGGGCGGGCAGGCGCAGCGGGTTGCCATCGCGCGGGCATTTCTGAAGGACGCGCCGCTGTTGCTGCTGGACGAGCCGACGGCGCATCTTGATCCGGTGGTCGAGCGCGACGTGCTGGCGAGCCTGAAGCGGCTGGCGATGGGCCGGACGGTGCTGATGGCGAGCCATTCGGCGCTTGCGGCGGAATTCGCGCGCGACACGGGGGCGAAGCGGCTGGATCTCGACGCGTTGCGGCATGCGCGGCTGCGGGGGGTGGCGTGAACCCGGTGCTGCGCGTGCTGGCGCTGTGGCGGCGCCAGGCCGGGTGGCTGGTTTTCGGCGCGTTGCTGTCGCTGGGCGCACTGGGCGCCGGCGTGGCGCTGATGGGCGCCTCGGGGCGCTACATCGCGCTCGCCATGCTGGGCGGCGTGGCGCTGGTGCCGGTGGTGCTGCAGGTGACGGGGGCCGCGCGCGTGGTGCTGCGCTACCTCGAACGCGTGTTCACGCATGAGGCGACGTTCCGTGCGCTGGCCGATTTGCGCATCTGGCTGTTTCGCGGGCTTGCCCGTAGTGCCGCCGGCGGCTTGGGGTTCCGCCGCGCGGGCGACGCGCTCGCGCGGCTGGTGAACGATGTGGACTCGCTGGACGGGCTGTTCCTGCGCATCACCGTGCCGCTGCTGGGCGGGGCGCTGCTGCTGCCGATCCTCGCCGTGATCCTGTGGCGGGAGACGCCGGTCGCCGTGCTGGCGCTGGTGCCGTTCGCGTTCGTCGCATTCGTGCTGCCGCTGCGCGCGGCGCGGTCCGCGGAGCGCAACAGCGCCAAAGCGGGGCTTGCGATGGCGGGCCTGCGCAGCGCCGCCCTGGATGCGTTTTCGGGCTTGCGTGAGGTAAAGGTTTTCGCAGCCGAGGGCCGGATGCTGGCGGCGATCCAGGCGCGCGAGGCGGGGTTGCTGGCGGCGCAGCGCGAGCTGGTCGCCGATGTCAGCGTGCTCAACGCCGTTGCGTTCCTGGCGGGGCAGGGGGGCATACTTCTCGTCATTTTGCTCGGGCTGGCGGGGGCGCCGGTTGCCGCGCTGGTCGCGGTGTTCGTGTTGATCATCGGGTTCGAGACGGTGCAGAGCCTGCCGCGGGCCGGCCTGCTTTACGGCCAGGCGGCGGCCGCGGCGGCGCGCGTGGTCGAGGCGGCGGAGGCAGCCGCACCGGTGCGCGAGCCGTCGCAGCCGTTGCCGATCCCGCCCGGGAACGCGATCGCCTTCGAGCATGTCAGCGCGCGGTACGGTGCTGACCTCCCCTATGTATTCGAGAATTTTTCGCTGCAACTGCCGGCCGGGTCGCGCACCGCGATCCTCGGGCCGTCCGGGGCTGGTAAATCCACCATCGCGGCCCTGCTGCTGAAGCTGATCGAGCCGGCGGCCGGGCAGATCCGGCTTGGCGGCGCGGATCTCGCGGCCCTGCCGGCCGAGGCGGTGCGCGGCCGCATCGCGTATCTCAGCCAGAGCACGCATCTGTTCGCCGACACCATCCGCAATAACCTGGCCTTGGGCGACCCGGCCGCTGATGACGCCCGGCTGTGGGCGGCACTCGATGCGGCGCAGGTTGCCGATGCCGTGCGCGCGTTGCCGGAGGGTTTGAACACCTGGCTCGGCGAGGGGGGCCATAACCTGTCCGGCGGGCAGGGGCGCCGCCTCGCACTGGCGCGCACGCTGCTCTCGGCGGCTCCCATTCTGGTACTCGACGAGCCATGCGCGGGGCTGGACGCGGCGACGGAGATGGAGTTTTTCCGGGTGTTGAACGGGGCCGTGCAAGGGCGGACGGTGGTGCTTATCGCGCACCGGCTGACGGGGGCGGAGCAGCTGGACCGGATCTGGCGGCTGACGGGCGGGGCGCTTGTACCGGCGGCGGGATAAAAATTAAGCGCTTGCTTGTAGCGTGGCCGGCGGATGCACGGCACGGCAAGCGTCTTGGTGGCAAGCGTCTTGGTGGCAAGCGTCTTCGCGGCAGATCGTCCCCAGCGCCCGCCGGGCGCAAAAGTTTTTTCAAAAAAGCAGCGCTTGCCTTTCTTGAAGCCTTCCTCTGCGTTTACTATAATCTGTCTCGCCGGGATGCCTCAGAGAGGGTCCAGGCGTTCATCGCCTCGCCGTACGCGGGGGGCGGCGGACCGAGTGAACATCAACCTTGCTTGTTTCAGGAGGTTTTCCATGACGTATGATTTTGCGCCACTTTTCCGTACCGCCATCGGGTTTGATCGTCTGGCCCGTCTGGTCGACACGTTGCCGCAGGACGCGGCGAGCTACCCGCCCTACAACATCGAGAAGACCGGTGAGGAGAGCTATCGCCTCACGCTCGCTGTCGCCGGGTTTTCGGGCGAAGACATCGAACTGACCGTGAAGGATAACGCGCTGATCGTGGCCGGCCGCGTGGCCGAGGAAGCCGCGAAGGGCGAGTTCCTGCATCGTGGCATTGCGGCCCGCGCGTTCACGCGCCGGTTCGTGCTGGCCGACCACATGGTCGTGGACGGTGCTGATATCGCCAATGGTCTTTTGCATGTGTCGATCAAGCGTGTCGTGCCGGAATCGGCCAAGCCGCGCCGGATCTCGATCAACACGGTGACGAACCAGGGCCGGACGATCAACGCGCCTGAGGTTGCGCAGGCGGCTTAATCTAACTGGTAGTTAGTTGAGGCGAAGGGGCGGCGCGAGCCGCCCCTTACTTTTGCGGCACCCGTTCGAGGTCGATGCCGATATAGGTCGGCATCACCAGCAGCACGGCCCCAGTATGCGCGACCGTCAGGCCAGGCCCGGGCAAGAGCGTTTTGAAATACGGGGCCTCGGCGGCGGCGATGGCGGTCTCGTTGCCTGGCATCGCGATGATCAGGATGTTCTTGCCGCGCAGGCCGGCAAGCGGTGCGGTGATGCCGAACTCGTGCGGCGCGTCGCCGATGACCGTGACCGGTATGTTGCTGCCTTCGAGGGCGTAGCCGATCTTTCCGGCGTCGTACCAGCGCTGCGCCGCGATGGCCTGCACGTTGGGCGGGATCTGGCCGCGCAGGGATGTCCAGTCGACGGCTTGCAGCAGGGGCGATTTGCCGGGCGGGAAGACCATGTCGAGGCGTGGAATGAAACCGTAGGTGAGCTCGGCGGCGATGAACATGGCAGCGCCCGCAAGCAGAAGTGCCGAAAGGCAGGCGATCGCGTTGCGCCAGGCCGCGCGCCAGCCGGCGGCCCAGCGACCGAGCAGCGGCAGCAGCATCAGGTAGCCGGGGGTCGCCCAGTGGTAGAGGATTTTGGTCGAGGACCAGAGCCCGATGATGGCGAACAGCGCGACGGGCAGGAGGGCGCTCAGGCAGAGCAGCCAGGCGGGCCGATCACGCGGGCCGCGGGCGAGGCCGCCGATGAGCAGGGCCGCCATCGGCAGCCACAGCCAGGGCAGCACGAAGAGGGCCTCGCCGCCCCAGATCGCGAGGGGTGCGAAGGGGCGGAGCCGCAGCCCGGTCGCGCGGCCGCCCTGGAAGGTGAAGGATTGCCAGTGATGCGCGAAATTCCAGAGCACGGCCGGCGAGAAAAGCACGAGGGCCAGGAAAGCCGCGCCCCAGGGGGTAAAACGGCGCAGTTCCCGGCGGGACGCGCCGTCCGACAGCACCGCGAGGGCCGCACCCGCCAGCACCAGGGCCGCATTGTATTTTGAGAGCATCGCGAGGCCGGCGAACAGGCCTGCCGCCCACCACCATTGCGGCTGCGGCCTGACAGGTGTCGCGGCCAGGCCGAGCGCCCGCGTCAGGGCATAGGCAAACGCGAGCAATGCCGCGTCCAGCGGGCCGTCGGGCAGCACCCAGCAGCCGAAGGCCAGGGAAAACACGGGCGAGATGCTATAGGCAACCACCGCCCAAAACCCGGCGCGCGGGCCGTACAGGCGCGTCGTCAAGCCATACAGCAACCAGGACGAAACCGCCGAGAGCACGACGAAGGGCAGCCGCACGACGATCGGGCTGGCGCTGCCGAACAGCCAGCGGCTGCCGAGTTCGAGCCACCAGGAGGCGAGCGGATGATCAAAATATGAGGCGGCGAAATGGTTTGACGCGGCGACCATGTAGCTCTCGTCGATGCCAAGCCCGGTGAACGCGGCGAAGACGAGGCGGAACGCGCAGGCGGCGAGGATGACCCAGAGGACGGACTTCATGGCGCGGTGCATGCGGGGAAGGCGGGGAATAGGCAAGGCGGAAGAAGGACTACTTTTTGTGAACAAAAAGTAGCAAAAAAACTTTGCTAATCTGGGTCATGGGTTATGGCCGCATCGCGGCACAGGTCCAGAGTCACGAAGAAAACGAAGCGCTTTTCTGGCTTTACTGCGCCGCAGCCCCCAGCACCGCGCCCTGCGGCGTCTGCAGGATCGCCGCCACGTGTTCGCCCATCGGCCGGGCAATGGTCATGCTCATCGCCGCACCGGTCCAGGTGCCGAGGTTGGTGACGCTGCGGACCACGTTGGTTTCCGTGATGGTGGCGCCGGCGTTTTCGCCGCCGTCGACCGGCGTGGTGTGCGACGGGTCGTAGCCGAAGAGCATGAGGTCGGCGCCGCCGGCGCCGGCGGGGATGGTGATGGTGAGCATCGGGCCGGTGCCCAGTGTGATGGGGATATCACCGGCGGCGCTCGCCTTGGCGGCGGCGACGGCGCTGGTCAGCTTGCCCTGGTCGGAGCCGACGAACTGGGTGCGACCGTCGACGACCGCCTGCGGCGTGTAGACGTCCTGGCTGCCTTCGAGCCCGGCATACCAGGACTGGCGGTCGGTCGCCTGCTGCAAGGCGTAGGGGTCCGTGTAGGCGGCGGAGTTCCAGTAGGTGACGTTGAAGCTGAGCGGCAGGACGCCGGGATCGTTGGCGAGGGTGCCGAGGAGGGCGTCGGCCGGCGGGCAGGACGAGCAGGCCTGGGAGGTGAACAGCTCGACCAGCACCGGCCGCGCCTGCGCGGCTGGCGCCGTGACGGCGAGTGCCAGCCATGCGGCCAATGTCCCGAGAGACTGTTTCAGCCGTCGCTCTGATGAGTTCGACAGGGTTGCGCCGGAGCGGTTGCTGGAGAGGTCTCTCATGAGCCGCTGAACCAGTTGTAACCCTGATCCTCCCAATAGCCGCCGGGGTACACGTTGGTGACCGCGAGCTGCACGACCGATTTGGGGTTCTTGAAACCGAGTTTCGTGGGGATGCGCAGCCGCACCGGCGCGCCGAAGGCGGGGGTGAGCGGCGCGCCCAGAAAGCTGGTGGCGAGGATGGTTTGCGGCGCCAGGGCGGACGCCATGTCGATGCTCGAATAATAGCCGTCCGCGCACTGGAACGAGACGTATTTGCAGCGCGTATCAGCGCCCACCCGGCGCAGGAAATCGCCGAGGCGCGTCCCGCCCCATTGCCCGATGACGCGCCAGCCCTCAACGCAGATGAGCCGGGTGATCTGTTGCTCCTGCGGCAGCGCGTTCAGCTGCCCCAGCGTCCAGGGCGTCTTGTCCTGAATCTGGCCGCCAAGCGTGAGCTTGAAGGTGGCCGGGTCGACGACCGGCGCCTGGGAGATGTCGTAGAAGGCGTTGAAACGCGGCGGGTTGGTGATCTGGTCCGGCCGGAAGGTGGGGGCAAGCGCGTTCGGGTTGAACAGCACCGCCTGCACGCGGTCGTTCCAGGCCGACATCGCGTGCAGGAAATTATCCGCGAGGTCCGGGTGCTGCGGGTCCTCGTAGTTGCAGGCGCCGAGCGAGGTGGTCGCGCCGAGCGCGAGCGCGCGGAGCATGAAATTGCGGCGGTCGATCGGGCTCATGTCTCGATCCTCCCCCCGGTGATCATCGGCGGCAGCGTTTTCGGCACCAGCAGGACCAACAGGACGTGGATGACGATGAAGCCGGCGATGGCCGCCATCGCGAAGAAATGCACGTAGCGCGAGACGACGTAGCCGCCCAGCAGGTCACTGAAAAACCACAGCTGGACCGGCTTCCAGATCGCCAGGCCAGAAATGACGATGATGACGCCGGCGAGCAGCACGCCGATGTAGAGGAGCTTTTGCACCGCGTTGTACACACCGCGCTCGTGCCTGAGGCGGAAGGTGAAAGCGGCGCGCAGATCGGCCGCTACCGCGCGCGGGCTGACGGGAAAGAATTTTTTGTAATGGCCGGAGAGGCCGGTCCAGCCGAAAAACAGGATGCCGTTGACGACCAGCAGCCACATGCAGGCGAGGTGCCAGGCGATCGCAGCACCCAGCCAGCCGCCGATGGTGAGGAGCGGCGGGAAGGTGAAGCCAAATAGCGGGGAGGCGTTATAAATCTCCCAGCCGCTGCCGATCATCATGATGATCGCGATCGCGTTGAGCCAATGGGTGAGGCGCACCGGCCAGGGATGGATGACCCGGGATTTGGGCATGGGAGTCCTTCTACTACTCAAGTATACCCCTGATGCGGCGGATCGGCGGCGCCGTCCAGGTATTGAAACGATGCCACAATAGCATTGGCGGGCGTTGTCTCACGGGTAGATATGAAGACGGCCGGGAAATGCCGGTTCACGATTTCAGGAGTTTTTCATGACCCGTTTGTTCGCCGCCGCCCTGCTGCTGGTGGCCGGCCCCGCACTCGCCCAATCCGCCAACACGATGTCGGCCAACACGATGAGCGCGAACACGATGTCGGCCAACACCATGAGTGCCAACACCATGAGTGCCGACACGATGAGCCATTCGACCATGGCGGCGTCGGGCACAATGAAGCCGCATAAGGCGAAGACCGATAAGATGACGACGGATACGATGAAGCCGCATGCGCCGACCGGCACCATGTCGAATGGTATGTGAGGAGAAAGCACTACTTTTTGTGAACAAAAAGTAGCAAAAAACTTTAAAACGTTGGGCCATGGGCTTTGACGCCGGCAGCGCCCATCGCCCCCGGCGCAAAAGTTTTTTGCTTCTTTTTTTCAAAAAAGAAGCGCTTGCTTGCCTCACCCCTCAGGAGTTTGCCGCAATCACCACCCTCAAATCGCGCCTCGACGACCTGCTGGCAAGCCGCCGCGCTTCCGAAACCTGGGACGCGGCCTACCAGGAAATCGTCGCCACGCTGTCGCGCAACGGCATGCTGGACGCCGTGCTGCCGGTCGGCGCGCCGTTTCCCTCGTTCGCGCTGCCGAGTGCCGAGGGCCGGCTGGTCTCGCTGGCGGCCGCATTATCGCGCGGGCCGGTCGTACTGGGATTTTTCCGCGGCGCCTGGTGCCCGTTCTGCCGGCTGATGCTGGCGGCACTTACCGAGGCGCTGCCGCTCATCGAGGCCGCGGGCGGCACCCTGCTGGCGCTGACCCCGGAGACCGGCGGATTGCCGCTGACCATGAAGCGCTATCACGGCGCCGCCTTCGAGGTGCTGGCGGACGTGGATTTCGGCGTCGGGCTGATGGCGGGCGTGGTGTTCCGAATCCCGCCGCTCTACCGCGAGCGGCTGGTCGCATCGGGGCTAGAATTTCCGCAGCGGCACGGCAATGGCGCCTGGTGCCTGCCGGTGCCGGCGACGTTCATCATCCGGCCGGACGGCATCATCGCCGAGCGCTTCGTGAACGTGGATTTTGCCGTGCGGCCGGAGCCGGAAGAGATCATCGCCGCGCTCGACAGGTTGCGCTGAGATGGAGCTCTCGCAGGTCCGCTACTTCGTAACGCTCTGTCAGACCCTGAATTTCACCCGCGCGGCCGCGCAATGCCATGTGACGCAGCCGGCCTTCACGCGCGCGATCCAGAAACTGGAGGACGAGCTCGGTGGGCCGCTGCTGTACCGCGAACGCAGCCTGACGCAGCTGACGGAGCTCGGGCGGGCGATGCGCCCGCATCTGGAGGCGATGCTGCTGGCAGCCGAGGCGGCGTCAGCACTCGCGCAGAGTTTCAAGGACGCGCCGGCGGCGAGCTTGAAAATCGGGTTGGGGCCGGGGATCGGCGGGGCCGCGATCGCGCCGGCGGTGCAGGAGATGGCGCGCACGCTGCCGGACCTCTCCGTGCATTTCGACGAATCCGGGCCCGCGGCGCTGATCGAGGCGATGCTGACCGACACGCTGGACTGCGCGCTGCTGCCGGAGGACTGCGTGCTGCCGGAGCGGCTGAATCGCTGGGCGCTGTATGAGGAGCGCGCCGTCGCGGTGTTTCCGGCGGGCCACCGGCTGAGCGCGCTCAACGCCGTGACGGCCGACGATATTCTGGAGGAAACGATTCTCGCCGGCGATCGCTGCGGGGATTTCGCCGGCCGCCTTGCCGATGCCACGGGTGCGACGCTGCGCCTGCGCCGCTGCAACGGGCCGGCGGCGCAGATGGTGGACATGGTGGGAGCAGGTCTCGGCGTGGCGCTGTTGTCCGAACGGCTGCCCGTGGCGCCGCAGGTGGTGACGCGCCGGTTCAGTGATCCCGAGTTGAAGCGCCGGGTTGTGCTGACGACGGTGGCGGGCCGCAGGCTCAATCCGGCCGCGGCGGGGTTTGTCAGGCTTTGCCGGGTGATGGCCTACGAGTAGTTTAGGACCCTGCGTGAGCGGCAGCTAAACTTACGGGAATTAGACCGGGAAGGCTTACAGGCAGTGTCCGCGCCAATCCTTTGATCATTTAAAATGAGAACCACTTCCCTACACAAGCTGGCGCCTCTATGGACTAAGCAGTCTGATGAGGCTGGGATGGCCGAGAGTACATTTAGAGAACATAACGCCCGCACGTCCAATGTCGCCATTCGTGCGCCGCTCATCGTCCTGTTAGCGTTTGCCGGCTGCCTCTATCTGTTTTTTGCCGCTGGCGTTATCTTTTGGGCCGTAATGTCCTGGCGTAGCACGTACGGCGTCAATTCAGTTGATGCGCTCGGAGATTTCGGACGGCTCTGGTATGTGGGCCGGTATTTTATCGTTGAACGACTGACGGATATAGGTGTCCACACTGCCCCGGGCTCCTGGATGATGGCGGCCGTTCATTGGAATCCACTCGCGGCCAATGGCGATAGGTATCGCGGATGGCTTTACCCGCCGACGATGACGCTGCTTGCCATGCTGGCGGCAACGGCGCCATTGCCAATAAGCTTTTGTTTGTGGAGTATCCTCACGGTCCTGGGCGCCGGATGGATCATGAGACTGGCCGGTCTTGATCTTAAAAGCATAGCGCTTGGCCTGTGCGGGACTTGTGCCGTCCAGAACTATGTAATGGGCCAGAACGGCGTGCTGACCGGAGCATTGTTGGTAGCCGCCCTGCTGTGGTGTGAGAGGCGCCCGCGCACAAGCGGCGTTGCCGCGGGACTTCTCGCCATCAAACCGCAGATCGGGTTGATCATGGCCGCGGTGTTTTTGCCGCGCCGTCACTGGGCGACACTCATGCCCGCGCTTGGGGCCGTGGCAGGACTTGTTGTTCTGTCTGGCGTGATTGAAGGCTGGTCAAGCTGGCAGTCGTTTATCCAGGTCGAGCGACCGGCAGCCATAGCCGTGCTGCAGGCCCCGTTCCAAAGCAAATTTTTGGTCGCCGGCGCCACCGTCTTTTTCATGGCGCGAAGCTTCCATGCAGGGCTTGGGCTTGCGTATTTGCTGCAAGCTATGTGTGGGGCTGCGGCCATGACGCTGACATGGATGGTTTGGAGGCGCCCTGGCGGCCCGCGGATACAGCGAATGGCTTTGACGACATGCCTCGCCGCGCTGGTGAGCCCTTACGGTTACTTTTATGACCTCATCGGCTACTCGATCGGCATGGCGGCGATGTATTTCCGGGTGCCGGACGGCCGCAAGCCGATCTACGCATTCCTGTGGCTCGCACCTGGTTACTGCGCGATCATCGGCGAACTCACGAGCTATATTGTCACACCCGTCGTCTTGGCGCTGGGGGCGCTGATGGTGTGGCGGGATATGAAAGGCAGTGGTTAGATAAGCACTACTTTTTGTGAACAAAAAGTAGCAAAAAAACTTTGCGACGCTGGGTCATGGGCTTTGGAGGCGGCAACGCCCACGGCCCGGCAGGGCAAAGGTTTTTGCTACTTTTTTTCAAAAAAGTAGCGCTTGCCTGGTCACTCCACTGTCACCGACTTCGCCAAGTTCCGCGGCTGATCGACGTCCGTGCCCTTCAGCACCGCCACGTGGTAGGCCAGCATCTGCACCGGGATCGTGTACAGGATGGGGGCGGCGAAGGGGTCGATGTCGGGGAGGATGATCGTCGCGGCGGCGATCGGCTGCAGGCGGGCCGCACCGGCGGCATCCGAGAAGACGATGATCTGGCCGCCGCGCGCCGCGGCTTCCTGCAGGTTGGACGCGGTTTTTTCGAAGAGCGGCCCGGAGGGGCAGATCGCGATGACGGGGACATCCTTGTCGATCAGCGCGATCGGGCCGTGCTTCATTTCGCCGGCGGCGTAGCCTTCGGCGTGGATGTAGCTGATCTCCTTCAGTTTGAGCGCGCCTTCGAGGGCGATGGGGTAGCAGGCGCCGCGGCCGAGATAGAGCACGTCGCGCGCCCGCGCGATGCGTTCGGCCAGGCTGTGGATGAGCTCTTCGTGCGCCAGGATTTCGGCGGTTTTCGAGGGCAGCTCCAGCAGGCAGTTGGTCAGCCGCGCGATTTCGGCTTCGGGCAGCGTGCCCCGGGCGCGGGCCATCGCGAGGGCGAAGACCGCGAGCACGGTGAGCTGGGCGGTGAACGCCTTGGTGCTGGCGACGGAGATTTCCGGGCCGGCGATGGTATCGAGGATCGCGTCGCTGGCGCGCGCGATGCTGCTTTCCGGCACGTTGACAATGGAGACGATTTTCTGGCCCTGTTCGCGCATGTAGCGCAGCGCCGCCAGCGTATCGGCCGTCTCGCCGGACTGGCTGAGCAGCAGGCCGAGGCCGCCGGCGGGCATCGGGGGGGCGCGGTAGCGGAACTCGCTGGCGACGTCGGCTTCCACGCCGATGCGCGCGTCGCTCTCCAGCCAGAATTTGCCGACGAGGCCGGCATAGTAGCCGGAGCCGCAGGCGCTGATGGTGATGCGGGAGATATCCTCGAGCGGAAAGGGGAATTCGGGGAGCACGGGCATGCGGCTGCCGGCCTCGACCATGCGGTGCAGCAGGTCGCCGATCACCACCGGCTGCTCGTGCATCTCCTTTTCCATGAAATGGCGGGAGTTGCCTTTGCCGAGTGCGGCACCCGTGAGTTTGGTGAGTTTTTTCGCGCGCGTGATGCGGTTGCCGGCGCGGTCGAAGAATTGCGCCTCGGTGCGGGTGACGACGACCCAGTCGCCGTCCTCCAGATAGGCGATTTCGCGGGTGAGGGGCGCGAGGGCCAGGGCGTCGGAGCCCAGGTACATCTCATCGCCTCCGAAGCCGACGGCGAGCGGGGCGCCGTTTTTGGCGCCGATCATCAGCTCCGGGTGGCCGGCGAAAATCAGCGCCAGCGCGTAGGCGCCTTCCAGCCTGCCGAGCGCGATGCGGGCGGCCTCCACCGGGGCGTGGCCCTGGGCAAGCAGGAGGTCGAGCAGCTGGGCGACGGTTTCGGTGTCGGTTTCGGTCGAGAACTCCTGGCCCTGGGCTTCGAGCTCGGCGCGCAGGGCAGAGTGGTTTTCGATGATGCCGTTATGCACGACGGCGACGCGGGCGGTGCCGTGGGGATGCGCGTTGGTCTCGGTGGGGGCGCCGTGGGTGGCCCAGCGGGTGTGGCCGATGCCGGTGACGCCGGGCAGGCCGGAGCGCTCCAGCACCGCGGCGAGGTTGGCGAGTTTGCCCTCGGCGCGGCGGCGGTCGATATGGCCGTTGACCAGCGTGGCGATGCCCGCACTGTCATAGCCGCGGTATTCCAGGCGGCGCAGGCCATCGAGCAGCAGCGGTGCCGCCGGCGCCGTCCCCACAATGCCGATAATGCCGCACATATCTTCATCCCCTCACGGTGCAGCCTTGGCGGTAGCGCCGAGCGCCCATAACTGTCAAAAGAAGATCGTAAATGAAGTTTTTTTGCTGCTTTTCGTTCACAAAAAGCAGCGCTTACTCAATTTAAATGGTGCTCCATGCGCGCAGTGATTTTTGACCTGGACGGCACGCTGATCGACTCCGATCCCGACATCAGCGCCGCCCTGAACCGCGTGCTCGCGGCCGAGGGGCTGGAGACGCTCTCGGTGGAGGAGGTCAAGCGCATGATCGGCGACGGCGCGAAAGTGCTGGTGCAGCGCGCATTTGCCGCCCGCGGTGCGGAGGCCGACACGCGGCACGTGGCGGCGTTCCTCGCGGATTACGAGGCGAATGCGGTCGTGAACACGGTGCCATATGCCGGCATTCCGGCGGTGCTGCGGGGCTTGCAGGCGGCGGGGCATCCGTTGGCCGTGTGCACGAACAAGCCCATCTGGGCGGCCAGGCGGGTGCTGGCAGCGCTCGATCTTGCCGGGTATTTTCCGGTGGTGCTGGGCGGGGATTCCACACCCTGGCGCAAGCCTGACCCGCGGCATCTGGCGGCGACCATCGAGGCGCTGGGGGCGGCGCCCGAAAATGCCGTGATGATCGGCGACCATGAAAATGACATGCTGGCGGCGGGCGGGCTCGGCGTGCCGGGGATTTTCGTGACCTGGGGGTATGGCCTGGCGGAGGCGCCTTTCGTGGCGCACGCGCCGGCGGACCTGCCCGGCCTGATTGCCGGAATGGGTTGACGAGTCGCCCGGCGCGCGCCATCTGGTAATCAGGACTCTGTAAGTCCGCTATCGGAGCCATCATGCTGAAACTTTCACGCCTGACCGATTATGCCGTGGTGGCGCTGGTGCGCCTGGGCACGGCCGATGCGGTGATGACGTCGCCGGGGATCGCTGCGGCGATCGGCCTGCCTGAGCCGACGGTCGCCAAGGTGCTGAAGGCGCTGGCGGGGCAGGGGCTGGTGATGTCGACGCGCGGCGCGCATGGCGGGTACCGCCTGGGGCGGCCGCTGCAGGACATCCCGATTGCCGAAGTGATCGTCGCCATCGACGGGCCGATTGCGCTGACCTCCTGCGTGGATGGCGCGCTCGGCTGCGAGAGCCAGTCGCTATGCCCGGTCGCGGGCCGATGGGACCCGGTGAATGATGCGATTCGCGAAGCGCTGACCGGCATCACACTGGCCGATATGGCGGCTGCCGCCATCCCGCGGGCGTTCCGCCTGCCTGCTGATCATCTGAATGAGGTTGCCTGATGCCTGCTGTTGTTGAAACGCGCGAAACCGTCGAGGCGCTGAACGCGTCCAAGTACAAATACGGGTTCTCGACCGATATCGCGATGGACGCGTTTCCCAAGGGGTTGAACGAGGACATCGTGCGGCTGATTTCCGCGAAGAAGGAGGAGCCGGAATGGTTGCTCGCATGGCGGCTGAAAGCGTTTGCAACGTGGCAGGCGATGGAGGAGCCCGATTGGGCGCGGGTGAAGTATCCGCCGATCGACTATAACGATTTATACTACTACGCCGCACCTTCCGGCCCGGCGCCGAAATCGCTCGACGAGGTGGATCCGAGTCTGCTTGACATGTACGAGAAGCTTGGCATTCCGTTGAACGAGCGGGCGGCGCTGGCGGGTGTGGCCGTGGATGCGGTCTTCGACTCCGTGTCCGTGGCGACGACGTTCCGCGAGACGCTGTCGAAATCCGGCGTGATTTTCTGCCCCATATCAGAGGCGGTGCGCGCGCATCCGGAGCTTGTGAAGCAGTATCTTGGCAGCGTGGTGCCGGCCGGCGATAATTACTTTGCAGCGCTGAATTCCGCCGTGTTTTCCGATGGTAGTTTCGTGTTCATCCCCAAGGGTGTGCGCTGCCCGATGGAGCTCTCGACCTATTTCCGCATCAATGCGCGCAATACCGGGCAGTTCGAGCGCACGCTGATCATCGCCGAGGAGGGCGCGAGCGTCTCGTACCTCGAGGGCTGCACGGCGCCGATGCGCGATGAGAACCAGCTGCACGCCGCGGTGGTCGAGCTCGTGGCGCTGGACGACGCGAAGATCAAATACTCGACCGTGCAGAACTGGTATCCGGGCGATGCGGATGGCCGCGGCGGGATCTACAATTTTGTCACCAAGCGCGGCGCGTGCCGGGGGCGCAATTCGAAGATTTCGTGGACGCAGGTTGAAACCGGGTCCGCGATCACCTGGAAATATCCGTCCTGCATTCTGCAGGGCGACGGCTCGGTGGGCGAGTTCTACTCGGTGGCGCTGACGCATAACTGCCAGCAGGCCGATACCGGGACCAAGATGATCCATATCGGCAAGAACACGACGAGCACGATCATCTCCAAGGGGATTTCGGCGGGGCGTTCCAACAATACCTATCGTGGGCTGGTGAAAATCATGCCCGGTGCGTCGGGTGCGCGGAATTTCACGCAATGCGATTCGCTGCTGATCGGCGATAACTGCGGCGCGCATACAGTGCCGTATATCGAGAGCCGGAACCCGTCGGCGAAGATCGAGCATGAGGCGACAACCTCGAAGATTGCGGAGGATCAGCTGTTCTACTGCCGCTCGCGCGGGCTCTCGGAAGAGGATGCGGTCGGGCTGATCGTCAATGGTTTCTGTAAGGACGTGCTGAAGGAATTGCCGATGGAGTTCGCCGTCGAGGCGCAGAAGCTCCTGGCTGTGTCACTGGAAGGTTCGGTAGGCTAAGATGTTGGAGATCAAAAATCTGTCCGCGCGGATCGGGGACAAGGAGATTTTGCGCGGCGTGAATTTGACCGTGCCGGATGGCGAGGTGCACGCCATAATGGGGCCGAACGGGGCCGGCAAATCCACATTGTCCTATGTGCTGTCGGGCCGCGAGGGCTATGAGGTCACGGGCGGCGAGGTCAGTTTCAATGGCCAGGATATTCTGGCCATGGAGCCGGAAGCGCGTGCTGCCGCCGGGATTTTTCTCGCGTTCCAGTATCCGGTGGAGCTCCCCGGTGTCGGCAATGCGAACTTCATTCGGACCGCGCTGAATGCCGTGCGGCGCGCGCGCGGCGAGGCGGAGCTGGATGCCGTGGCGTTCCTCAAGCTCGCCCGCGCCGCCATCAAGAGCCTCTCGATGTCTGATGATATGCTCAAGCGCAACGTGAATGTCGGGTTTTCGGGCGGCGAGAAGAAGCGCAACGAGGTGCTGCAGATGGCGCTGCTGCAGCCTGGCCTCGCGATCTTGGATGAGACGGATTCCGGCCTCGATATCGACGCGCTGAAAATCGTCGCCGAGGGTGTCAACGCGCTGCGGAGTGCCAGGTTTTCGGCGCTGGTGATCACGCATTACCAGCGTCTGCTGGAGCATATCGTGCCGGACCGCGTGCATGTGCTGGCCGCGGGTCGCATCGTGCGTTCGGGCGGCCCGGAGCTGGCGCTGGAGCTCGAGGCGCATGGCTATGCCGGGCTGGAGGCCGCCTGACGCGATGACAGCTCTGCCAACACGCAAGCTCGAAGCGTTCCGCTATACGGATCTGCGGGCCCTCGCGCAGATTTCGTTCGGGGACGCGCCAGCAGGGACCGCCGCCGCCGTGCCGGATCTCGGGATCCCGAAGCTGGTGTTTTATAACGGTGTGTTTGACCGCGCGGCATCCTCGGCGTTTGCGTATCTGCAGACATTCGCGGCGGTCGCGGAGGGCTCGACCCTGCCGCTCGCCCTGATCAACGCCGAACATGCGCGGGATGGCGTGACGATCGCGGTCCCGGCTGGTGTGGACGCGGGTGCGGTTCTGCTGGTCTCGCAGGCGCAAGGTGAGGCGCCGTTTGCGTTTCATCCGCGCCACCGCATCACTTTGGGCGCCGGGGCGAAGCTGACCGTCATCGAGATCGCGCGCGGCGAGGGCGTGTACTGGCATAATCCGGTGACCGATATCGCGCTGCACGAAGGTGCGGTGCTGCGGCTGTTCCGTCTGCAGGAGGAGAGCGCGCAGGCGTTCCACCTCGCGACCATCCGCGCGAAAATCGCGGCGGATGCGGCGTTCGAGAGTTTTACCTGCGGACTGGGCGCGCGGATTGCGCGGACCGAGACGCATGCGCTGCTGATGGGTCCCGGTGCGCACACGCATCTCAACGCGGCACAATTGCTCGGCGGGACGCAGCACGGCGATATCACCTCCTGTGTTTCGCATCGCGCCCCGAACGGTGCCTCGCGGCAGACGGTGAAATCCGTGATCACCGATACCGCGCGCGGGGTTTTCCAGGGGCGCATCGAGGTTGACCGGATCGCGCAGAAGACCGACGGCTACCAGATGAACCAGGCGCTGCTGCTCTCGGCCGGTGCGGAGATGGACATCAAGCCGGAGCTCGAGATTTTCGCGGACGACGTGAAGTGTAGCCATGGCGCGACCATCGGGGCTTTGGACCCCGAGCAGATTTTCTACCTGCGGTCGCGGGGAATTGCGGAGGCGGCGGCGCGCGCGATGCTGATCCGCGCGTTTCTGGATGAGGCGCTGGAGCCGGTGGATTTTGCACCGGCGCGGGCGTTGTTCGAGGGCGCGATCGATGCGTGGTGGCAGGGGCGATGAGTGCGATGTTAGAGACGGATGTCATGGACATGGCAGCGATCCGCGCGGATTTCCCGATCCTCGGGCAGCTCGTGCACGGCAAGAAGCTGGTGTTCCTGGATTCTGCGGCCTCCGCGCAAAAGCCGCGCGCCGTGATCGATGCGATGGTGCACAGCATGGAGGCGCAGTACGCCAACGTGCATCGCGGCTTGCACTTCATGTCCGAGCGGACCTCCGACGCGTATGAAGCCGTGCGTGACCGGACCGCGCGTTTTTTGAATGCGGCATCGCGCGATGAGATCGTGTTTACGCGCAATGCCACGGAGTCCATCAACCTCGTCGCCCATAGCTTTGGCCGCGGCGTGCTCAAAGCGGGGGATGCGGTCGTCGTCTCCGAGATGGAGCATCACGCGAACCTCGTGCCCTGGCAGATGCTCCGGGACGCGCATGGGGTCGAGCTGCGGATTGCAAAGATCACCGATGCCGGGGAGCTCGATTTTGCGTCATTAGAGGCCCAGTTTGCCGATGGGCGGGTGAAGCTGCTCGCGGTCACGCATATGTCCAACGTGCTCGGCACCTACATGCCGGCGGAGCGGCTGGCGGCGTTCGCGCATGCGCATGGTGCGATGATTTTGCTGGATGGATCGCAGGCGGTCGTGCATCGCCGGGTGGACGTGCAGGCGATCGACGCGGATTTTTACGTATTTTCCGGCCACAAGCTCTACGGCCCGACCGGCATCGGCGTGCTCTACGCAAAGCGCGAATTGTTAGAAGCGATGCCGCCCTTCCTCGGCGGCGGCGACATGATCGGCTCGGTGTCCTACGAGCGCTCGACCTGGGCGAAGCCCCCGCACCGGTTCGAGGCCGGCACGCCCGCGATCATCGAGACGATCGGCCTTGGTGCGGCCATCGACTATGTCGAGTCCATCGGTTTCGAGGCGATCGCGGCGCATGAGCGCAGCCTGACGGACCATGCGCTTGCCGTGCTTTCGCAGATCGAAGGGTTGAACATCCTTGGCCAGGCGCAGGACCGCGGCGGTGTGATCTCGTTCACCATGCAAGGCGCGCATGCACATGACATCGCGACACTGCTGGACCGGCAGGGCATCGCCGTGCGCGCGGGGCATCATTGCGCCGAACCGCTGATGGGGCGCCTCGGCGTCAGCAGCACGGCGCGCGCCTCGTTCGGCCTGTACACGACGCATGATGAGGTCGACGCGCTGGTGACTGGCCTGCAGCGCGTGCAAAAGATGTTCGCGTGATGAGCGACACCGCTGAACTTTATCAGACGCTGATCATGGACCGCAGCCGTCACCCGCGGTTCGCCGGCCGGCCCGCTGACATCGTGGCCGAGGCGCAGGGCGATAATCCGATGTGCGGGGACCGCGTGCACGTATTTGTCGGGCCTGACGGTGCCGTCGCGCATGAATCCCGTGGCTGCGCCATCATGACCGCCAGTGCGGACCTGATGGCCGAGGCGGTTGCCGGCAAGGCCGCCAGCGAGATCGCGGCGTTGCGGGCGAGCTTCGAGCAGGTTGTGACCACCGGCACGGCAGACCCGCGTCTGGGCGATTTGAATGCGCTCGCCGGCGTGTCAGAGTATCGCTCCCGCATCCGCTGCGCCACCCTGCCGTGGTCGGCTTTGGTCGATGCCCTGCAAGCGGAGCTTGCCAAGCCTAATCAAGCGGAGCCTGCCAACTTTAAGCAAGCGGAGCTTGCTAACAATGGGCAGGCAGCGCTTGCACGAAACGATGGACAAGAGGACCACCAGCATGGATGACGCCGCAAAGATGGTCCCGGTGACGAGCTGGACCCCGGAAGGTGAAACCAAGGCGAGCGTCACGCAAGACGCTGTGATAAGCGCCATCGCCTCGGTCTATGATCCGGAAATTCCCGTGAACATCTATGAACTCGGCCTGATCTACGCGGTCGAGATCAGCGATGCCGGCGATGTTAAGGTGGAGATGACGCTGACCGCCCCCGCGTGCCCTTCGGCGCAGGAGCTGCCCGAGATGGTGCGGACCGCGATCGCCGCCCTGGATGGCGTCGGTGACATCACCGTGGATACGGTATGGGATCCGCCATGGGATCCGAGCCGGATGAGCGAAGACGCGCGTCTTTCGCTGAACATGTTCTGAAGGGGGCCAAGGATGAGCACCACCACGACTAACACGCCGCCAAAAGCGCGCCGGCCGCTGCCGCCGCTGATGGAGCTGACGGAGGCCGCCGCCGCACGTCTGCGCGCCCTGTATGCCGGTGGCGAGGCAGGCAAGTTGTTGCGCATTGCCGTCTCAACGAAGGGCTGCTCGGGAATGTCCTACGAGATGAACTGGGTCGAAGCGCCGGGCCCGCAGGATGAGGTGGTGACGAGCCACGGCCTCACCGTGCTGGTCGACCGCAAGGCCACGTTGTTCCTTATCGGCACGACGATGGATTATAAAACCGATAAACTGACGGCGGGATTTACGTTTGAAAATCCGAACGAGAAGGGCCGTTGCGGGTGCGGAGAAAGTTTTCACGTTTAAGCTAGAAAGCGCTTCTTTTTAAAAAAAGAAGCAAACATTTTTGTCTTGGAACCGTGCCGCGGACCAAGCCATATCCCGTGACGAAAAGTTCCAAAGTTTTTTTGCTACTTTTTGTTCACAAAAAGTAGTGCTTACCCTTGCCTTAAAACCTCCAGCCCATTTTCCAAATCCGCAATCAAATCTTCCACATTCTCAAGCCCGATCTGGAACCGGGCGATCTCGCCTTCGAACGCGCCGGTGCCTGCACTCCGGCGAATTGTCCCCGTGGTTGGCAGCACGAGGCTCTCATAGCCGCCCCAGCTGGCGCCGATGCCGAATAATGTGAGCGCGTCGATCATCGCGACCACGGCGGCGGCGGAGAATTCCGGCTGGAACACGACGCCGAAGAGCCCGCAGGCGCCGGTAAAGTCGCGGTTAAAAAACTCGTGGCCGGGGCAGGAGGGAAGGGCAGGGTGTAGCACGCGGGCAACTTCCGGGCGGCCTGCGAACCAGTGGGCGATGCGCAAGGCGGCCTGTTCCTGCGCCTTTAGCCGCACGTGCAGCGTGCGCAAACCGCGCAGCGCCAGCCAGCAATCATCGGGAGAGGCGTATTGCCCGAGCTCGAGCGCGCCGTCGCGCAGCCATTGCCAGTCCTCGGGGCTGTTCACGGTCACCGCGCCGAGGATGATGTCCGAATGGCCGCCCACGTATTTTGTCAGGGCCTGGATCGAGACGTCCACGCCGTGCGCGAAGGGCTGGAAGTGATGGATGCCCCAGGTGTTGTCCATGAACAGCTTGGAGCCGGCCTCGTGCGCGACACGGGCCAGCATCGGCACGTCCTGCACCTCGAAAGTGTGGCTGCCGGGGCTTTCGCAAAAAACCAGGCTCGTTTCCGGGCGCAGGAGGGCGCGCAGCGCGGGCTCGGCGATCATCGGATCGTAATATGTCGTATGCACGCCAAACCGCGCGAGCCGGCCGTCGCAAAATATGCGGGTCGGGCCGTAGACAGAGTCCGGCATCAGCACATGGTCGCCGGCTTTGAGGTAGGCGAGCAGGGGTACGGTGACGGCGGCGAGGCCGGAGCCGACGACCTGGCAGTGGGTGCCGCCTTCGAGTGCTGCGATGGCCGCCTGGAGGGCGAAATGCGTCTCGTTGCCGTACAGGCCGTAGATATCGACGGGGTCCAGGCGCTGGGCGCCGACGGCGCGCTTGGTCGCCATGTCCGGGTAGAGCACGGTCGAGCCGCGCACCAGTTTCGGGTTGACGTAGCCGTAGGTCTTGGTGTCCCGCCGTGCCGCGTGGACCAGCGCCGTCTCGATCTTTTTGACCATCTATACCAACTATAATTCGATGGGCGTGTCGTCTCTGGCACCCCATTCCGACCATGACCCATCATAAATCGCGCCGGCGGGCAAGCCGGCGAGGACGAGGCCGAGGGTGAGGACCGCGGCGGTCACGCCCGAGCCGCAGGTGGTGATGACGGGGCGGGCGGCATCGATGCCGGCGGCGGCGAAAAGTTCGGCGAGGGCGGCGGGCGGCCGGTAGCGGCCGTTTTCCAGCAGCGTGCCGAAGGGCAGGGACAAGGCGCCGGGAATATGGCCGCTGCGCATGCCCGGGCGCGGTTCGGGGACGGCGCCGGTGAAACGGCCCGCCGCGCGGGCGTCGAGCACCAGCGCCTCGCCGGTTGCAAGATTGTCGCGCATCTGGGCAAGCGAGCGCACGAGTTCGGGGCGCGGATATGCGGTGAAGCCGCCGCTTGCCATGACGGCGGGCGGCGCGCCCTGCTCCGTCGGCCCGCCGGCCGCGATCCACGCGGGCAGCCCGCCATCGAGCACGGCGACGTCGTCATGGCCGAAAACCTTGAACATCCACCACAGGCGGGGTGCCGAGAAAATGCCGCGCTGGTCGTAGACGACGACTTGGCTCGCGTTGGTCACACCCATGTTTGCGACGGCTGCGGCAAACATGCCGGGGGGCGGCAGCATATGCGGCAGGCCGGAGGTTGTATCGGCGATGGCGTCGAGGTCAAAAAACTGCGCGCCGGGGATGTGGGCGGCGGCAAACAAAGCGTGGGCATCGCCTTGTTCGTTCGGGAGGTAGTAGCTGGCGTCGATGAGCGCGATGCCGCCGGCCGGCAGCGCGCCGCGCAGCCAGTCGGCGGTGATGAGCGGGGACATCAGGCCCGCGCCGCGGCCACCAGGGCGCGGACCCGCTCGGCGGCGGCGGCCCCTTTGATCGCATCGCGCCAGGCCATTTCGGAAACGCGCTGGTGGGCGGCGACGGCGTCCTCGGCGCCGGTGATCATGGCGACGCCCGATTGCGTGACGGGCAGGGCGTCGGCGGGGAAGGGGTTGATGGCGAGCGTGGCGCGCTCGCGCGAGCGCAGCAGCGTGAAGGGGCCGTTCGGCTCGCCCTGCGCCATCAGGCCGAGCTGCAGGCCGATCGGCTCGCTCTCCATCAGGTTGGCGACCTGCTCCATTTCGCGCGCCGCCACCTCGCGGGCTGCCACGCGCAGCCGGTCCGACACGACGGCGGTGCCGGCGATGCCTTCGGCGAGGAATTTCTGGATCGAGCTCACGGTGAGGATGCCGATGATCGAGGGGCGCCTGGCTGCGAACATGCGCTTGCGCGAGATCAGCACGCTCATCAGCTGTTCGGCGGCCGCCCGCGCCATCGGCCGGTCGGCCCCGGTCGAGTCGGCGTTCTCTTCGAGCATCTGGCCGAGCATGGCGTCATACTGGTCGGAGGAGATCAGATAGCAGATCGGGCCGAAGACCTGGAGGATCTGGTCGGATGTCTCCTCGATCTGGCGGATGCGTTCCACGTAGCCGATTGGCTTGGCGTAGTATTCGACGCCGATCCCGAGCAGGGTGAGCGGCGAGATCTTCAGCAGCTCGGCGAGCCGGTTGACGGTGTCGAGCTTGATCACCTCGCCTTTTTCATAGCGGTAGAGGGCAGCGCGGGAGACGCCGAGGCGGGCGGATATTTCTTCTGCCTTGAGTCCAGATTCCATGCGATACGCGCGTAGTTGCTGGCCAATTTCGTTAAAGCGCATAACCAACTCCTTATTTCAAGAAATTTGACGCGGGATAGCGTCCATATCCTGGAGCGCAATCTCATAAATCAGCGCTTGAATTGTCGCGCCGTTATATACATGACTTGTCGAAAAATACAAACGATCGTTTAGATTAGTGAGATAAGTGCGCTAAAAGGGGGCACTTGCCGGTGCGCCCTGTCCTCGTGCATCAACCTCCCATGAAGTCCGAACGAATCTTGTTGTTGGCGTTGGCCGTCGCCCTGGGGATCGGCTGTTTTTTGATCCTGCTGCCGTTTTTGACGGCGATGGTCTGGGCGGCGATCCTGGTTTATTGCTTGTGGCCGCTTTATGTGGGGGCGTCTCGCCATATGCGGCCCTCGGTCGCGGCCTTTCTGATCACCTTCGCGGTCGCCTTGATCGTGCTGGTGCCGCTCGTGCACCTGGCGCTGGTCGCGGCCCGGGAGGCGAGAGAGAGCCGGGGCTGGATCCAGAACGCGATGAACAATGGCTTGCCGCCGGCGCCCGCGTTCTTTCTGAAGATCCCCCTGCTGGGCGGCCTGGTTACCGATTTCTGGAATAACTCGGCGGATGATCTTGGCGGTGCCGCGACCTCGGTGCAGCCATTCATCGGTACGCTCGCCCATTCGGGCATCCGGCTCGTGTTCAAATTGACGCATGGGCTGATCGGCATCGTCGTGGCACTTTTTTTTGCGTATTTTTTCTTCCTGACGGGCGCGCAGGTGGTGGCCCGGCTGCGCCTGCTGATGGTGCGGATCATGAACGAAGGGCGCGTCGAGCATCTGTTCGGGCTGATCGCCGGCACCGTGCGGGGCGTGGTGTTTGGCATTGTCGGCACGGCGTTGATGCAGGGCGTGCTGTATGCGATCGGCTTTGAGGTGGCGCGCGCGCCGCAGGCGTTGCTGCTGGCGAGTTTCGCCGGGCTGGTGTCGATCATTCCGGCCGGCGCTGTGGTGGTGTACGTGCCGCTCTGCCTGTACCTGCTGGCGGCCGGGCACCCGTTGGTGGCGCTGTTTCTGGCCATCTACTGTTTCGTAGTGGTGGGGGGGGCCGATTCGATCGTGCGGCCGTGGCTGATCGCGCGCGGCGCGTCTCTGCCCTATGCGTTGACCCTGATCGGCGTGCTGGGCGGCGCGATTGCGTTTGGCGCCTTGGGGATTTTTTTGGGCCCGGTGCTGCTGGCGCTGGGGCTCGCAGTCGCCGAGGAGTTTGCCGGACAGCCGCGCGGCGCGTGGCGGCAGCCGTGATTAGATAATTGTTAATTAATTGGTGGTAGGTGTTGCGGATGAGTGTTGCATTCGCAAAAGGCTGCGCCGGCTTTAAACATGCTGGGTCGGCTGGTTTTCAGCAGGCTGGGTATAATGGGGCAACGGTTAAGCCGTTTGTCTTTGGTGGAGCGACCGACCGGGCGCCCCGAGCGAGCCCTGAACGGCGACGGGTCGCCGAGGCCAGAGGGCGGGATGCCGAGGACCGCGTCGCGGCCGCTTGGGAAGCGCGCGGGTTTTCGGTGCTGGCGCGCCGGCTGCGCACCAAGGCGGGGGAGCTTGATCTCGTCCTGGCCGACCAGAACACGCTGATCTTCATGGAAGTAAAGGCACGCGCCTCGCTGGATGAAGCCGCCCACTCCATCTCCGCCCGCCAGCAGGGGCGGCTGCTGGACGCCGCCGGTCTCGCATTGGCGGAACATCAGGAATGGGAGCGCCCTGCGACCCGTTTCGATGTCTCGCTCGTCACGCCAGGCGGTACGTCTCATATCGAGGATGCGCTGCGGGCCAGCTAGCGGCAACGCGTTCGACATGTTTGCCGACATGGTTAGGTGCTGAAGCTGTGAACGTTCGGGCGTTCGTGGAGGAGACGCCGGTGTCGTTCCGAGCGGCGGATGGGCCTATGATGGTGTGCTCACTCCGCTGCCGCACGCAGGGCCGCCCCGGCGCCCAGCGGCGCCAACGGCAGGGCCGCCGCCAGCATCGCCGCCAACATGTACAATGACGCCGCCGGATGCGGCGCGCTCACCGCCGCCGCCCCAAAAATCAGCGTCGGGATCATCAGCGGCAGCGTGATCAGCGGCATCAGCACCGCCGCCCGCCTGGCACCCAGCGTAATCGCCGCCGCCAGCGTGCCCAGCAAAGACAGCAGCATCGTCCCCGGCGCCAGCGTCATCAGCAAAAGCGGCACGCGCTCGGCCGGCAGCCGCAGCATCACCGCGAGTGGCGCCGAGATCACCAGCAGCGGCAGGCCCGTCGTCAGCCAATGCGCCGCCGTCTTGGCGAAGGCCACCCCGTATGCCGGCAGGCCCGACAGCAACAACAGGTCCAGTGTTCCGTCCTCGAAATCCGCGCCAAACAGCCGGTCCAGCGGCAGCAATGCCGCCAGCAGCGCGCACACCCACACCACACCGGCGGCAATTGCGCTGAGCGTCGTTGGCCCAGGTCCCAGGGCGAAGGGAAACAGCGTGCCGGCGATCACAAAGAACAGCAGCGACGCCGCCGTGTCGGCCGCATGCCGCAGCGACAGCCGCAGCTCGCGCAGAATGAGCCGCCTCACAGGCTCAGCACCTGCGTCTCGCGCAAGGCGAGCGGCATATGCGTGCTCGCGATGATCATGCCGCCTTGGTCCCGATGCGCCTCGCACAGGGCGCAGAAGCGCGCCACGGAGTCCGCATCAAGGCCCGTCGTCGGCTCATCCAGCAGCCATAGCCTGGCGCCCGCCGCGACCACACGGGCAATCGCGAGCCGGCGCTTTTGCCCAGCCGAGAGCAGCCGCGCCGGCAGATCCGCATACGCCGCGAGCCCCACCGCCGCCAGCGCCGCCTTTGGCACATGTTCGGCCGCGCTCAGCGCCGGTTTCACCGCATCCAGATGGCCGAGCCACGCGATCCGCTTCGCATGCGTGCAAAAATCCTCGAGCGCGTCGTCGCCCGCCCATCGAAGCGTCCCGGCGGCGAGTGGTGTCAGCCCCGCCAGCGCGCGCAGCAGGCTCGACTTTCCGGCCCCATTCGCACCGCGCAGGACAACAATGCCGCCCTCGCCTAAGCCGAAGCTGACATTCGATAAAACGAGCCTTTCGCCGCGAAAAACCGACAGGTTCGTGGCTTCGAGCAATGGGGCGAAATCCTGGGGCATGAATGGACGGACCGGCAAGGCTATGGTTTAAGCCGTCCAAGATCGGCATGGCTTAGGGCGACGCTACCTGGTTCACCTAATCCATAAAACCGGTCGTGCAAACCGGTCCATCCCTGGCACCGAAACGTACACAGGCGACATAAGAAAGGTCCTCTCCCCATGACAGCCATTGGCCATGACAGCCTCAAAACCCAGAAAACCCTGTCGGTGGAGGGGAAGGACTACAAGTATTACGCCCTGGAGGCGGCAGCCCCGCAGATCGGCGACATCGCCCGCCTGCCGAAAACCCTGAAAATCCTGCTGGAGAACGTGCTGCGCTTCGAGAATGGCGGCAGCTACAAGGTCGAGGACGCGAAATCGATCGCCGGCTGGCTGGAGCATGCGAGCTCGACCCGCGAAGTCCCCTTCAAGCCGGCCCGCATCCTGATGCAGGATTTCACCGGCGTCCCCGGCGTCGTCGACCTCGCCGCCATGCGCGATGGCATCCTCAAACTCGGCGGCAGCCCCGATAAGGTGAACCCGCTGGTCCCGGTTGACCTCGTGATCGACCACTCGGTGATGGTGGATTTCGCGGGCTCGGCCGATGCGCTCGACAAGAATATCGCCATGGAGTTCGATCGCAACGGCGAGCGCTACCGCTTTCTGCGCTGGGGCCAGGAGGCGTTCGACAATTTCCGCGT
>Ga0116231_10003981_pt1 | contig 30216 bp, 26 predicted proteins | sample S1TSphgellanicum_2_FD_89695 | JGI IMG/M metagenome (GOLD analysis project Ga0116231, IMG submission 89695) | Host-associated microbial communities from peat moss isolated from Minnesota, USA - S1T2_Fd - Sphagnum magellanicum MG | ecosystem: Host-associated > Plants > Peat moss > Unclassified... | reverse complement strand
TGGGCGATGCAGCTATTGCGCCCGCCGCTGTAGTAAAGCGCGGATGTGCAGAGAAAATGGTGGCGCCCCGATAGCGCCATGATCTCGAGCATGCCCGCGACCGCGAAATAATATTGCTGGTGCGTCATCTGGGTGAGTTTCGGCGCGCCGGTGCTGCCGGACGTCGCCGATATCATAAAAACACGGTGCCAATCGGCGAGCAGCCCGTCTTCCAGCAGCGCGGCGCTGACCGGCGTTTCCGCCACGTGGCGATGCCAATCCGCGTCCAGCTTCCAGTTCGGCGCCGCGCCCGCCTGCGCCGCGCCTGGCTCGGCCAGGACGGCGGCAAGGCCGAGATCATGTATAAAGCGGGCATTTTCCGCGGGCTTGGCGCGCCAGTCGAGCGGCACGGCCACACCGCCCATCCAGGCGACCGCGAGCATGGCGACGATGTGGTCCGCGCGATCCCTCAGGCACAGGCCGATACGTTCACCCGGCCCCGCCCCCAGCGAGAGCAGATGCTGCGCCGTGCGCCGCACCAAACTCCCAAGCTCGCCATAGGTGATCTGCCGATCCGCGTCGATCAGCGCCAACGCGCCGGGACGGTATTTGGAAAATTGCAGAATCGGGGAGATGACGTTCAAAATCTTCGACCCGGAAAGCCGGCACGGGCGGGCAACGTCATCCCGCTCTTTTAAACTGTTCGATTTTGGCGGCGAGGTCCGCGATGGTCGGCGACTCCGCCAGAATCGCCATGGGCATTTCAACGCCGAACGCATCGGCCATCATGCTGAAAATGATCCCCGCCAAAAACGAATCGCCGCCCAGATCCTCATAATGATCGGCGACGCCGATCCGATCCATGTTCAATGCGGTGCGCCAGATCGTCTCCACCACCATTTCGGTCGCCGTCCGGGGCGCTACGAAGCCGTTCGGCAACGGCAATTGATCGCGGCGCACGAGCATTGGTTCGGGGATGGAATTCACGCGACCGCCGCCGGCACATTCTGGCTGGCGCCATACGGCGCATTGTTTTTGCGCAATCCCGTTCCCTCCAGCATACCGGCCAGCCACAGGCTGAAATGGTCCTCCGACAAGACGAGCTTGCGCAGCGTGTGTTCGGAACTTTGCCCCGGTAGAGGATTCAGATGCACACCGCGGACATGCGCAATGTGCTGGGCATATCTATGGTCCTCAAGATTAACCGCATCGTAGAAAAGCTCAATCCGCGCGTTGAAATCCCGCGTCTCCAGAAAGGGCCGAAGGTCCGTCATCTCGCTCGCAACCTCGGCCGTTAGGCGTTGTCGCAAGAATCTGTGACCGACCTGGAGATTTGTGGGCGTCTCCTCCGGGCAATAGGTCGGCGTGTGAAACGCGGCGATGCATTCCGCCCCGAGCTCGATACCATAACGAATGGCGGCGGAACCGCCGACACAATTTCCCAGTGTGAACAGCCGCGCTATGCCCTTGTCCCGCAATATCCGGCGCAGCCCGTCGATCGTGCCCTGGTAGTGATCGCTGATCGATCGAATGCCCTTCAGATAACGCAAGCGGCTGAAGTCCCGCAGATAGATCGGCATTAGGTTCAGCGGGCGCATATAGAGGTCAAAGACCTCCATCGCCATGCCGCTAAGCGAATCGTTGATCCCGGCGAAGATCAGCACCGCGGTGCCGGAAGATGCGCCCTCCGGAATGATGACATCGCGCCGCGGATCGCCGGAGATGGCGGCGCGCGCGCCGGCCGGCATGGCCGGCGCGCGGTCGAGCAGAGCTTGCAGCTCATGGCGCGAAGCGGCATCGGGGTCGATGGTCCCCGGCCGCTTGCCGGAAGTGGCGGCGTCCGGCGGCAGTTCCGCGGTCAGGCCGATATTGCGGATGAAGGCGCGGACCATCGGCTCATGCGGCCAGCGCGCCAGCACATCGTCGGCTTCACCCATCGCCTCATCGACTCGGCCCATCCAGCTCAGGAGCTGGGCGTGTTTGAGCCGCCATTGCGGGTTATTCGGATGCAAAGCCGCGAGTTTCTGGTAATAGGATAATGTCGCCTCGCCATCGCCGCGTTCCGTCGCCAGCTTGACCAGAAGCAGGAGCGTTTCCGTCGATCGCGGGTTGGCCGCCAGCACCTGAGACGAAGCGGCCTCGGCCGCATCCCTATCGCCCATATGCAGGGCCGACTGACTCAAAGCCAGATAGACGGAAGCCTGCGGCGGCTCGCCGCGCTCGATGACCAGCTCCGCGCAGCGGCGCAACGCCGCCCAATCCGGCCGCAGCCGCGCGACCTGAGACATCAGATCGAGCATATGTCTTGAATTCGCCGGCTTCGCTTCCTCGGCGTCGAACAGCGCCTGCAAGGCATCCAGAAACACTTTTAGCTCCGCCAGGCGGTTGGCGCCCCGCAAGGTCTGGCTCATCCCCCGGCAAGCCTGCGGGTTATCGGGAAAGCGGGCGCAAACATCCTCCCAGCGTTGGATCGCCACCGGCCAGTCGCGGCGGGATGTGGCACTCCAGGCGCGCGCCACGGCAATCCCCTCATGTTCCGGGAAATGTTCCGCCGCCTGGCTGAGAATGCCCTCGGCTTCATCATGCCGGCCCGTCCTGCCCAGCGCCTTGGCCGCGCCGAGTAAGGCGGGAATATATCTGGGCGATTGGTCCAGGACGTTTTTCCACAGCTTCACGGCCGTCTGCCAATCGAGGCTTTCCGCCGCCGCGCGCGCAAGCTCGATGGTCCCGGCCGGAAGCCCCGTCGCAACCGGGACGGCGAGTGACGAGCCTGGATTCGTTTCGGTCACACCAAAATGACCGCTGCCGGCGAATCCGGCATAATTAGGCAGCCGTCCTTGGCCACTGCGAACAATCGAATTTCACCTCTCCCGTTGCTCCCGACCGTTGTTGAAGTCTAACCAGCCGCCGGATATCTGGCAAGGATTTTGGCATGGCAGGCCAAAGCGTTGCACGGTCGCGAAAATAACAGCCAGGGAGAGCATTTTTTGTGGGCAAAAGCCGCAAGGCGAGGCTTGCTGCTCTGGTCAGGCTCCGTGACAAGGCCGAAGTTTAGAGAGAAACAAAAGCTTTTGCTTTTTTCTTTCAAAAATGAAATGCTTACGATACGCCAGTCTAGGCCGAGCACATGCATACACAGCCGAATGAAAGACGTGTCGTTGTCGTGGGAGGCGGGGTCGTCGGTTGTGCCACCGCGTTCGACCTCGCGCGCGCCGGCTACGATGTGACGCTGGTGGAACGAGACGCCATTGCTGCCCATGCCTCGGGAAAAAGTGCCGGAAATCTCAACCCCTTGATCGGCACCTTGCCCGCGCATCTTCGTTCCGCACGTGACGCTTTTGCGCTGCACCGCGAGATCTACCTCGCATTGAAAGCCGCCGGTTGCGCGGATTACGGATTGGCGCAAGTCAAGCGTGTCCATCTCGGCTTTGAGGGCGCCGACCGGCAGGAACTGGAAGAGCTCGCTGTCACCTGCAATGCCGGCAATGGGTTCTCCGCGGTCTGGCTGGATCGATCGGATTTGCAACGAATCGAGCCGCGCCTTGCCCAGGATTTCGCTTTCGGTGTGTTGACCGAAGGCAGTTTCAGCGTGTCGAGCGGCGATTTTTCCCGCGCGCTGGCCCGCGGCGCGGCGCGGCATTGCGCGAAAATCGTCATCGGGTCCGTCACCGGCATCGTCACGCGCCATGAACGTGCGGTCATCGTCAAAACAACTTCCGGCCCGATTGCCTGTGACGAGCTGGTGCTGGCCACCGGCCCGTGGGTGGCGGAAACCCGGAACTGGCTGGGCATCGACGTTGCGGTCGCGCCGGTCAAAGGCCAGATGTTGCGCCTGCGGCTGGAAGGGGGCGTGCCGGACTGTGATTTTACCTGGCAATCCACCTCTCTCTATAAAAGGCAGGGTCAGGAGCTGTGGGCCGGCGGGACGATGGAACATTGCGGCTTTGACACAACCGCGACGCTAGAGGCCAGAACGGCTTTGTTAGACCGGGCCGCCCGAATCATGCCCGCGGTCAAACAGGCGGAGGTTCTGGAACACACCGCGGCACTCCGGCCCATGTCCGTTTCGGGCGGCGTGATCGCGGACGCCGCGCCCGGCTGGCGGAATGTCTATCTGGCCAATGGCGGCGGCGCAAAGGGGGTGTTGCTGAGCGTGGCCATCGCCAGAAAACTGCGAAGCCTGCTGCAGGCCGGTCCCGACGAACGCGCCGCGATACCACCGCCAGACGCATGGAGCCGTGATGCAGCACCGCTGTCTCGATTGTGACGCCACGTACCCGACGGGATTTCATCCATTCTGTGACGCTTGCGGGGGCATGGTCGACGTCGAGTATGAACTGGACCAGGTTCAACTGGCGGCGTCGGACGATCCGTATATCCGCTTCGCCGGGCTGCTGCCGGTACGGGCGCCGGGCGCCCGCGGCCCGGCGGCTAACCTGCCGCCGGCCAGCTATTCGCCCATGGTTCATGCTGTCCGGTTGGGACGCAATCTTGGCCTGACCGCGCTCTACCTGAAAGACGAAACCGCGCTGCCGACCGGCACCACCAAGGACCGCATGGCCGCGGTCGCCCTGGCCTATCTCCACCAGCGCGGCGTCCGCGCTTTCACCGTCTCTTCGACGGGCAACAGCTCAACCGCCTTCGCTTATCGGATCCCGGCCTTTTCGGACATGCATGTGAATATATTCACAGCCGAAAAATTTGTCCCGCGCGTGCAATATGCGGATCACGCCCAGGTGACGCATTTCGGCCTGCGGGCCGCGAGTTTTGTGCAGGCCGCCGATTATGCCGGCAAATATGCCCGTGACCACGGCCTGACCGCGGAAGCCGGTTTCTTCAACCCGGGCCGGCGCGAGGGGTTGAAACTGGCGTTTTTGGAAGCCTGCGACCAGGCGCCCGCCGCCATCGACTGGTATGTGCAAGCGGTGTCCAGCGCCATGGGGGTCTATGGCGCCTACAAGGGCGCGCGCGAATTGCGGCAGCTCGGCCACATCTCACAATTGCCAAGATTGCTCTGCGTGCAGCAGGCCAGTTGCGCCCCGATGGTGCGCGCCTATGAAGCCAGCAGCGCGACCATCCGGCCGGAGCACCGCATCGCCCACCCAGATGGCATCGCCGAAGCGATTTTGCGCGGCGACCCCAGCCGCGCCTATCCGCGCATTCGCCGGATCGTCGATGAGAGCGGCGGCACGTTCGTCGCGGTGGGCGAAGCCGAAATCCGCGCGGCGCGCCGGGACGTCGAGGCGCTGGAGGGGATCTCCATTTGCTTCTCGGCCGCCACCGCCGTGGCCGGTCTCGCGGCGCTCAGCCGCGCCGGCGGGATCGCGCCGGACGCGGTCATCGTGGTGAACCTGACAGGCAGCGACCGGCCCGACACGAAGCAACCGGAAAATGTCCAATGGCTTGAGCCCCCGCCAGGCAGCTTTCCGCCGCGCGCGGCCGCGCCAACGCCGGTGTCCCTTTAACGGCACCGGAGGTGCCGTTAAAGGGACACCGGCGTCGCGCAGCCCCCACCCAAAAGTTTTTTGGTTACCTTTTTTCAAAAAAGTAACCGCTTCGCCGAACGATCCGTAGCCGCCATTGCCAGGCCCAGAATGAAGAACAACCACCCCGGCTCATAAAGCGTCGGAAATTCGTCGGTTGAGGCGAGCGGCCAGACATAAGTGAGCACGCCGATAAAGAGACCAACGCGCAGCGGGTCAGGATTTTGCCGCAGGCCCGGCAGCAGCGTGGCGAGCCAGACGAGGTTGAGCAGGACAAACAAAGCCAGACCCGGCGCGCCGCTTTCCTCAAACGCCTGCAGGTAGAAATTATGCGGGTGCAGATTGCAGGCGCCAAGGGCGAGCCGCGTGGGATCGATGCCGAGGGCCGGCAACCCGGCGGCAAAGCGCGGTTCCGTGCAGAAGGCGCGAAACCCGTTATAGCCCCAGCCATGCCAGGGCGAAGCCAGACCCATCACCAGCGCGCGGGTATAAAGCTCGCCATAAGGGCTTTGCGTGAAATGGCCCATATTGGTTGCCGTCTCGCCGACCAGCTTGCCGTGGGTCGGGGGCGAGATGATGGGGGTCACGGCCAAGGTTACGCCGCCGGCGAGCAGCGCGATCATCGCCGGCCGGCGCAGGCGCGGAATGAGCAGCGCCGCCGTGATATCCCCCAAAACACAGAAGGCGACACCCATCCGCTGGCCGATGAGCACGGCGGTGATGACGCCGAAGCACAGCAACAGGCCGCCGGCGAGCCGGACCAAAGATTCGCGCCGGGCAACCAGAACAGCGGCCGGCGGCGTCAGGGCGATGAACAGCAGATGGCCGAACAGCACGCCGGCGCGGGGCTTCCAGAACGGGCCGGTCAGCGCGCCATCCCCCCAGCGCGGGTTGCCGAAAATATTGTGGCCGGAGAGGTATTGCTGCCAGCTTTCCAGGCCGATCCACAGGCAGGACAGGCCCAGGAGCAGCCAGGCGAAGCGGCGCGCGGCGGCGGTGGTGAACAGCCAGGTCTGCAGCGCCGCGGTGAAGACGATGAGCCGGATGATCACCAGGGCGAAAGCAAAAGCGACATACCAGCCCGCACCCACCAGGCCGAGGCGCGGCAGCGGTAGCGAGCACGCGACCAGCCAAAGCCACCAGGCCAGGGCGGCGATGAACCACGGCTGGCGCGCCCAGGCGAAGTCGCGCCGCCGGAACGCCTCGGCGAGGAACAGCAGGTCGGTGATGGCGATGCAAATTTCCGCCAGCACAAAGGCATGCAGAAGCCCGAATGGGACGAGCATGGCAAAGGTGAGCGCGACCGTTCTGGCTTTCCCAGCCCACATCATCGAGGAGCCCTTAGAAGCGCTTTTTTGAAAAAAAGCGCGCAAAAAACTTTTGCGTGGGGGCGGGGCACCTCCGGTGTCTCTTTAGCGCCCCTGACAGGGGCGCTAAAGAGACACCGGAGGTGCCCTGCCCCCACGCAAAAGTTTTTTGGTTACTTTTTTTCAAAAAAGTAACTTCTTTCGCTCACCCGTAAGCGGTCAGCCTGGCGTTTCTAGTTAGTTGGACCAGAAAACCGTTGGTCAGGATCGGCGGCATGTCGGCGGGGGCGGGCAGGGGGGTGGTGGAGACAATCCGCCCGGCGCGGGGGTCAACGAGGGCGAGTTCGGCGTGGTCGTTGGTGAGAATCAGGGTGTTGTTCACCAGGATGGGGCCGGACCAGGCGATCGGGTTCTTCTTCTTTTTGGGGTTTTTGAAGACGGGCATTTTGAGGGTCCAGGCGACCAGGCCGTCATCGGCGTGAATCGCGGCGAGGAGCTGGGTGTTGTCGAGCACGTATAAAAAATCGCCGGCGGCATAGAGCGGCTGGGCGCCGCTTGTGTTGGTGCCCCACACCTTCGCGCCGCTGCGCAGGTCGATGGCCTGCATGTTCTGGCCGAGGCCGACGGCATAGACCACGCCGTTGGCGATGACCGGCGCCGCGACGATGTCTGAAAAATCGAGCGGGCTGGCCTGGCCGTAGGCGGAGGCGAAAGATTGCTCCCAGAGCGGCGTGCCGGAATTGGCGTCCAGGGCGGCGAGGGTGCCGGAGGAAAAGCCGGCGACGATGATGCCGGAATCGTAAGCAGGGGGGCCGGAGACGGCAACCGAGGTGACGACGTTTTGCACGTCGCCCAGAAAACGCCAGCCGGGGGTGCCGGAGGCGGCGTCGAAGGTAAGCAAAATGTCGTTTTGTTCGATGAGGGCGATGATGGGGCCGCACACGGTGGGGGCGGAGCGGGCGGGGAGATCGAGCGGCTGGCGCCAGTTGATGGCGCCGCTGCCGGCGTCGAGGCTCAAAACTTCGGCATAGCCGGTGGAGGCGTAGATGGTGCCGTTGGCGTAGGCGATGCCGCCGGAAAGATTTTGCTCGGAATTGTGTTTGGGCCGGGTTTTGGTGCGCCACAGCTGGTTGCCGCTGGCGGCGGAAAAGGCGGTGACGTTGGCGTCCGCGTCAAACGTAAAGATTTTGCCTTCGGCGGCGATCGGGGTGGCGGCCAAAGGCTGGCGGTAGCCGCCCGGCGTGCCGATGGCGGCTTCCCAGATTTTTCGCATGCCGGTGGGGCCGGCGATGTTGCCGGGGGCGTGGGCGGGCGTGGCGAGCACGGTGGGCCAGGTTTCGAGCGTCACGGGGGCGGGGAGGGTAACTTGCGGCGCGTCCGGCGAGGGGGCCAAAACATTGGTTTCGGGCAGGACGGGGACGGGGGTGCCGGTGAACTTGGCCTTGCCGCTTTCATCGCCGCAGCCGGCCAACGCGGTGACGGAAGCGGCCAAGGGCAGAGTGAGGGCGGCCCGGCGGCGGATTGGGGTGAAAACCATGTTTTGGGTCATCCGTTGAGTTTGGCGAGCATGCCGTCGGCGCGGTTGCGCACCCCGTCCGTGGCGTTGGGGTCCGAGGCGATCTGGCTGAACAGGGCCTTTGCTAGATCGGTTTTGCCTTCGGAAAGGTAAAGCAGGGCCTGGGTTTCCTGGGCGAGGCCGTGATACGGGTTCTCCGCCACGGTCAGGGGTTGCAGCCGGCCGGCGACGGCGCTGTCGGGGGCGATGCCGAGTTCATGCTGGCACCACAGCAGGGTGGCGAGGTCGCGGAACAGGGGGTCCGCGGCGGTATCGCCGGACACCCGGTTCCACGCGGCGGCGGCGGATGGCAGGTCGCCGGCGGCGGCGTCGAGCGCGGCGGCGCGCATCAGAGCGAGGGTACGGTAGCCGGCCGGCGCGGTGGCGGCGAAATTTTCCAGGGATTTGGCGGCGGCCAGGCGGTCCGGGTTGGTCAGGGTTTCGGCGTTGGCGTCGATCGGGGTGATGAGGGCGAGGTAGGCGGCGGCGGCCTTTTGGGCCTGCTGGGCGGTGTAGTATTGCCAGGCCTGCTGGGCGCCGACGGCGATCAGGACGAGGGCGGCGCCGAGGATGAGGAAGGCGCCGTAGCGGCGCAACAGGCGGGCGGCGCGCTCGGCGCGGAGATCGTCGGAAACCTCGTCAAAAATATCGACCAATTCTGGGACCTTGTCGGTTCTGGCGCGTACCGGGGTGCAATCGCCTATCTGGCGGTGCGGCGCAAGCGTTCGGCGGTTTTTCCGGGGCCGATGAGGGGCAGGAGAGCGGCCATTTCGGGGCCGGAATCCTCGCCGGTGAGGGCCAGGCGCAGCGGATGGTAGAGCGCGCGGCCTCTGGCGCCCGTGGCGTTGGCAAGCGTCTGAGTCCAGGTTTTCCAGGTTTCCGCGTCCCACGGTTCGGGTGGGAGGGTTTGCAGGGCGGCTTCCAGAAACGTTTTCTGGTCGGGCTGGTTGGGCGTGGAAATGTCGTTGTGGACGACGTCCCACCAGTGGCGGGCTTCGGTGAGGAGGTCGAGGTTGCCGCGGATGGCGTTCCAGAAGGCTTCGGTTGCGGCTTCGGGGAGGCGGTCTTTGACGGAGTCGTAGGGGAGGTGGTGTAAAAATTTGCGGTTGAGGGCGAGGAGCTGGTGCGGGTCGAAACGCGGCGAGGAGCGGCCGAAATCGGCAATGTTGAAGGTCTTGATGAGCTCTGCGAGGGGGATGGGGGCAGAATCTTTGCTGGTGCCCAGGCGGGCGAGGTAGGCGGTGATGGCGGCGGGCTCGATACCGTCCTTGCGCATGCCGCGCAGGCTGGCGGAGCCGATGCGTTTGGAGAGTTTTTCGCCCTCGCCGCCGGAAATCAGCGGGAGATGGGCGAATTTGGGCGTGGCGGTGGTGAGGGCGGCAAAAATGTCGAGCTGGACGGCGGTGTTGGTGACGTGGTCCTCGCCGCGGATGATATGGGTGATCTGATGATCGACGTCGTCCACGACCGAGGTGAACGTGTAGAGCGGTGTGCCGTCCTCGCGGATGAGGACGGGGTCCGAAACCGTGGCGAATTTGACGCGCTTTTGGCCCAGGATGAGGTCAATCCAGGTGGCTTCGCCGGCTGAAAGTTTGAAGCGCCAGTGGGGGCGGTGGCCGTTTTGGAGGGCGGATTCGATCTGCGCGGGCGTGAGGGCGAGAGCGGCGCGATCGTAGATGGGGGGTAGTTTCCGCTTTTCCAGCGCGGCGCGCTTGGCGGCGAGTTCCTCGGCGTTTTCGAAGCAGGGATAGAGCCGGCCGGCGGCTTTGAGGAATTCCGCGACCTCGGCGTAGCGCGAAAAACGGTCGGATTGTTTGGCTGTAGAATCCCAGGTGAGGCCGAGCCAGGCGAGGTCATCATAGATCGCTTGTTCGTATTCGGGGCGGCCGCGCGACGTGTCGGTGTCGTCCAAGCGGAGGAGGAAATGGCCGTTCTGTGAGCGGGCGAACAGAAAGTTGACAAGCGCGGCGCGGGCATTGCCAACATGAAGGTAGCCGGTGGGGCTAGGGGCGACGCGGACTTTGATCATGAGTCTCGGGGGGTAGCGGATTCTCCCGCCCGCGGGAAGGCGGGCGGGGTTTAGGTTAAGAACATGCGGTAAGGCGTGATGGTGCCGTCTTCGTTGCGGATTAAGAACTCGTTGCCTTTCTCGGCTTCCTCGATCAAAGCCTCGTACAGGCGCAGGGCATTTTTGAGCACTTCCGCGTAGGAGGAGGCTTCGGTCTTAAGTTTAAGGGCGTTAAGGCGATCCAAGGAGCGGGGTGGCAGGTCGAACTGGACGCGGTTTTTGGGGACGCGCGCTTTGGCTTCGCTGTCCTGCTTCGCTTGAGCGGTTAGTCCTGATTTGAGGGCTTGCGCGGTCATCCTGAATCCTTTCTGGGACTTCCAAAGTAGTGGTTGACCATGGCGCCGACGATGGGGCCTACGACCACCCATGTACTCTGAAGAGGTCCGAATTTGTTGTAGATGAGTCCAAAAATGCCTGTGGTCGCCACCGCGATTAATGACGTGGTGACAAGTACGCTGACGAAGAAACCTTTGGTTCTTGCTTCAATTGCCGGCACCGACTCGATTTCAAAGTCTCTTCCGGGTGCAGGCTGAAACGGTTTTTTGCGGGCATTAGTCGAGCTTGGTTTGGACTCCATTAATTAAATCGTTTGATATCCCACGTTCATGCGGGGGCGGATGTTTCGTGTAGATTTTTGAGACGATTGGCATGGATGTTTTTCCTGTTTCTACTGATTGGAGATGATGATGATAATTTGGATGTTTTGTTTTCTGGATAGGCTCGTGACCCGCAGTTATCATAGCAGTGAAGAGGATCAAAAGCAAGATATTTGAGGAAATTTTACTCAAAAATGTAGTATTCTACCCTGAGCCGAACATGGTTCAATTCCGCGCGAAGCGGTCCAAAAGTTTTTGCGCGCTTTTTTCAAAAAGCGCTTCTTACTTACTCTGCTTCTCCAGATTTTTTGTACGGGCTTTCGGCTTCCAAATCGGCCATGGTTTCCAGGATGGCGGGACGCTCCGAGGCCAGGAAATTTTCCACGGCACGCGAGAGGCCGGCATTTTCTATCCAGTGGACGGAAAAAGTGGGTTTCGGGGTGTAGCCGCGCTGGATTTTGTGCTCGCCTTGGGCGCCGGCTTCGACGCGGGGAATCTTTTCCCGGATCGCGTAGTCGATCGCCTGGTAGTAGCACAGCTCGAAATGCAGGAATGGCACGTCCTCGACGCAACCCCAATTGCGGCCGTAGAGCGCTTCCGTGCCGCGCAGATTCAGGGCGCCGGCGATGGGGGTGCCGTCCCGCTCGGCGATCATCAGCACCACTTTATCCGGGAGACGCTCGCCGAGCAGCGAAAAGAACTCGCGGGTCAGGTACGCGCCGCCCCATTTGCGGTCCACGGTCGAGAGGTAGAATTTGTAGAAATAATCCCAGATTCTCGGGGTCAGGTCCGGGCCGCTGAGCGCCTTTAGCGTCAGGCCGTCGCCGGCGTCGCGGCGTTCGCGCCTGATGGCCTTGCGCTTGCGGGAGGACAAGGTGGCCAAAAAATCGTCGAAGGTAGCATAGCCTCGGTTGTCCCAGTGGAACTGCGTGCCCAGGCGCTGCAGCCAGCCGGCCTCGCCGAGCTCAGCCCATTCATCCGCGGTGCAGAACGTGGCGTGGACAGAGGAGCAGCCCAGTTTTTTGGCCGCCTGGACCAGCGCGGCGCCGAGCGTGGCAGCCGGGAAACCGGGCTTGACGAGGAAGCGCGGGCCGGGGACGGGCGAGAACGGCACGGCAATCTGCAGTTTGGGGTAGTAGCGGCCGCCGGCGCGCTCCATGGCGTGGGCCCAGGAATGGTCAAAAACGTATTCGCCATAAGAATTGGTTTTTGCGTAGGCGGGTGCCAAAGCGGCGAGCTGGCCCGATTGGTCACGCAAGGCGCCGTGGCGCGGGTGCCAGCCAGTCCGGCCGCCGACGCTACCGGAATCCTCCAGGGCCGAGAGGAAGGCGTAGGAGACGAAGGGATTCTCAGCACCAGCGCAGGAATCCCATGCCGCCTGGCCGATTTCCGAGATGTGTGAATGCAGCGTTAATTCGAATTTGGGTGAACCATCTGGCATAGCCTACCATATGACCTTACTGCCGGTTTTCGCCAGTTGCGATGAAGGAGCGATTTCATGATTGAGCTGTATTACTGGACGACGCCGAACGGACATAAGATTACGATCTTTTTGGAAGAGGCCGGGATGCCCTACGAGGTGTTTCCGATCAACATTTCCAAAGGCGAACAGTTCGGCGAGGCGTTTTTGAGGATTTCGCCGAATAACCGGATTCCTGCGATCGTGGATACCGCGCCCGCGGATGGCGGAGCGGCGATCAGCGTTTTTGAGTCGGGGGCGATCCTGCAATATCTGGCGGAGAAGACGGGCAGGTTTTTCGGCGGGGATGCGCGCGGGCGCGTGCAGGTGCTGGAATGGCTGAACTGGCAAATGGGCGGGCTGGGGCCGATGGCGGGGCAGAACCACCATTTCGTGCAATACGCGCCGGAGAAGATTCCCTACGCGATGGAGCGCTATGTGAAGGAGACCAACCGGCTCTACGGCGTGCTGAACCGCCGGCTGGCGCAGCATGCCTTTGTGGCGGGGGACTACTCCATCGCGGACATGGCGATTTATCCGTGGGTGGTGCCGTATGAGCGGCAGCGGCAGAACATCGACGATTTTCCTCATGTGAAACGGTGGTTTCTTGAGATGAAGGAGCGGCCGGCTGTTCAGCGGGCCTATGAGATGGCCAAGCAGGTGAACCAGGCGCCAACGGTGAGTGAGGAGGCGCGCCAGCATCTGTTCGGGCAGGTGGCGCGGTGAGCGTGAAACGCAAGCTGTATGACCTGGCGAATGCCGATGAGAGCGTGCGCTTTTCGCCGTATTGCTGGCGGGTGAAGCTGGCGCTGGCGCACAAGAATCTGCCGTTCGAGACGCTGCCCTGGCATTTTACGGAGAAGGAGAAGATCGCGTTTTCCGGCCAGGCGAAGGTGCCGGTGCTGGTGGATGGCAAGAAGGTGGTGTTCGATAGTTATGACATCGCCGAGTATCTCGAGGCGACCTATGTGAACGAGCCGTCGCTGTTCGGCGATGCCGGGCAGGCGGCGCTGACGCGGCTGGTGAAGCATTGGGCGGAGGATACGCTGCATCCGGCGATCGGGCGTCTGGTGCTGCCGGGGATTTTTAAAATGATCCGGCCGCAGGACCAGGGCTATTTTCGCGAGACGCGGGAGGCGATGTACGGCATGACGCTGGAGGACATCGCCGCCGGGCGCCCGGCGTTCGAGCCGGTTTTCAGGGCGGTGCTGAAGCCGCTCCGGCGGACGCTGGAGATGCAGCCGTTTCTGGCCGGCCCGGGGCCCGCGTTTGCGGACCATATCGTATTCGGGGCGCTGCAATGGGGCCGCCTGACCTGTCCGTTTGAGCTGCTGGAGGGCGAAACGGTGATTGAAGGGTGGATGGCGCGGCTGCTGGAAATTTACGGCATATAGTCAACACTTTTCCGCGGACCACAAGAGTTTTCGGCTCGCACGTCCTCGGAGCGGCCAAAGTTTAGCGGTGCCAAGCCGGGGCTAGCAAAAGTTTTTTGCGCGCTTTTTTTCAAAAAAGCGCTTTCTTACTTTTCTCATCCCCGAGCGCCGCATTCACCCGCGTCAGGATTTGATAGGCCGCCGCGACACGAGCCGGAATCGGATAGTCCTTGTTGGCCAGAAGCACGACAGCGATCCCGGCCGCCGGCATGAAAGCGACATAGGCGCCAAAGCCGTTCGTCGATCCGGTCTTGTCCAGCAGCACATTCATCCGCGGCGGCGATGGCGGCGTGATCGGCGTTACCGGATGCGGGTCCATGATCATCGCATAACCATTGCCGGCCTCCAGCGCCGGCAGCGTCACGGGCAGGTTGTATTGCTCCCAGACCAGGTCCTGCACCATGCCGCCGATATTCGTCTGATCGTAGCCTTCATGCGTCGCGATCGCGGCGCGTTGCCAGGCTTGGTCCACGCCGGCGCGGCCCATATTAATCGCCAGAAACCGCAAAAGGTCACCGGCGGTGATACGCACGCCAGCGGTTTCAGGCGTTAAAACATCTTGCGTCAGGCGGATCGGCGTGCCGTCTTCCTCATACCCTTCGGCGTAATTCGCCGCCTCGCCGGCTGGAATGTCCATGAAACTATGGCGCAGGCCAAGCGCCGGGAACATGAGTTTTTGCAGCAACGCCGCATAATCCGCGTGCATCGTTCTTGCGGTGATAAGGCCCAGAAGCCCGATGCTGAGATTGGAATAGGTCCGCACCGTGCCGGGCGCGTAGGCCGGTTTCCAGTGCTTGAAATAGGCGAGCAGTTCTGCATCGTTATTGATCCCGTCAGGAACCTGCAGAGGCATGCCGCCCGGCGTGTACGTACCCAGATCGGTCAGGCTGACCTGGTCGAAGGCGCTGCCGCGCAAAGCCGGAATATACGCGGACGCCATGTCCAACAGCGACAGATCACCCCGCGACTGCGCATACGCGGCGAGTGTGGCGTTAAACGTTTTGCTGATCGAACCGATCTCGAAGAGCGTATTGGCGGTGACAGGCTGGCGGGTTGCCAGGGACGCCACGCCGTAGTCGAAGACGTAGCCGTGCCCGTTCGCGAAAACCCCGACCGCCATGCCAGGGATGGTGTATTGCGTCATCAGGGGCGTTATGGCCGTGGCGACAATAGCGCCGATCCCGGTGTTCGCATCCGCTTCCGCATGGCTTTGGTGCGGCGAGAGAATGGCCAGGCCGAGGCAGGCGATAGCGGCGAGGCGAGGTCTCATTGTGGTTGCGGCTCCTGTCGAAAATGGGGGCATCGGTTGGCCGGTCACGGTCAAGGTGGAGTGGGGAAGAGGTCGCTTTTTTGAAAAAAAGCTCCGCAAAAAACTTTTGCGCGGGGGCTGGGCACCTCTGGTGTCTCTTTAAGGCCCCCGCCGGGCGCCTTAAAGAGACACCGGAGTTGCCCAGCCCCAAGCAAAAGTTTTTTGCGGAGCTTTTTTTCAAAAAAGCGACCGCTTACTTACTTTTGCAACAGTCCCAAGCCCGTGCCAGCCCCCGCCGCCACCGCTCTCAGGCATTCAATCGTCTCCTCATCGTCCCACAGCGCCCCTTCCGCCCGCAGCCGCGCGCACGCGGCCTCCCCCAAAACCTCCGCCGTGCGCCGGCGCGCCGTTTCGTCAAACATGTTTTCCGGTGAGCCGATGGGACCCATCCCCATCTGCCGGCGGCGCGCTTCCGCGAAGCCCAGCAGCCGGCAGGCGTGTTCGGCGCCGCCATCCAGCGCCAGGGCCGCAGCCGCCTGCGTGGCGAATTCGGCCAGATAATTTCCGGAATAGCACGCGGTGGCTTCGCCGATGGCGGCAAGGGATGATTTGGGCGCACCGCACAGCAAATGCGCGGCGCCGAGTTTTAACAGCAGATAGGATTCCACCGCGGGCCGGCCGCTTGCGCGGCAAACCTCAATCTGCGCCTGGGCCAGGCGGATCGCTTCGCGCAGCCGACCAGCCTCGATCGCCAGCCCGACCTGAAAGGCGCGGGCTTCCCGGATGATGCGCTGGCAGCCGGCCTGCTGCGCCAGGCGCAGGCATTCGGCGAGTTTTTCCTCGGCGCCCGGCAGGTCCCCGGCCATGGAGCGGCACACCGCGAGCGTGCCGACGCAGGTGGCCAGAGAGCGCGCCTCCCCCGCGGCGCGCAGATGCGCCGCCGCTTCCCGCGTGACGTTTTCGGCCTCCGCGATATTATCCGGGCGCAACAGCATCGCCCCCAATGCCATCAGCGCCATGCCCTGCGCCGCGCGTTCCCCCAATTGCCGGAATATGCCGGCGGCCTCGCGCACCTGCTCGGCATAGCGCAGCGCGCCGATTTCGTTGAGGCCCGTGGTCAGCATTGCCAGGGTTTTCGCCCGCAACAGCGCCGGGGTGTCATCGGTGAGCAGCGCCAGAAAAGCCTGGTTCCAACGCTCGATATCGACGCGTTCGCGTGTCTCGACCCTGAGCGGGGCGGCGGCGTAGTTGAGGTGAATCGCCGCCGCGGCGACGCCGTGCAGCCCCGCGCCGGGACCGAAGATGGCCCATTGCAGAAGGTCCTCCACCGTCTCGTGGTCGTCGCCGTAGCGCGGCAGCCATTCGGCGGTGCTCATGAACCTGTAATCGTGCTTGGCCTGATCACAAAAATCCGAGAAATAATCGAGCAGCTTCATCCGGCAGAACCGTTCCTCCGCCGGGGTGATCTGGCGGCGCGCGAAATCGCGCAGCGGTTCCAGCAGCCGGTATCGCGGCACGGGCCCGGCCGTCGCCACCGCCACCACCAGGGATTTTGCCGCCAAAGCCGCCAGGGCGCCGGCGGCGTCCACGCCCGAAGGCGCCAGCGCGGCCGAAGCGGCGGCCGCGAAGCTGGAGGGGAACACGCCAAGCCGGATGAAAAACTCCCGCTCCGCCGCGGTCAACAGCGCGACACTCCAGGCGATGGTCGCCTCCATCGAGCGCTGCCGCGCCGGCAGCCTGGCGCCGGCGGAAGCCGGCAGCCGCCACGACCCGGACAGGCTGGACGCGAGATCCGCCAGCGAGCCGCCGGCCAGCCGCCCCCCGGCCAGCCGCAGCGCCAGCGGCATCCCTTCCAGCCGGTGGCAAATGTTCAACACCTCCGCCGCATTTCCGGCCGTCACCGCGAACGCCGCGCCGGCCTCCTGCGCCGCGGCCTCGAACAGTTTGATCGCGGGATAGTCGCGCGCCAGCGCGGCCGGCACGTGCTGATCGGGCAAGGCGAGCGGTTCCAGCCGCAACAGAAACTCGCCCGCCACCCCCAACGCCTCCCGGCTGGTCGCCAGAATGTTTACGCGCGGCGCCGCCGCCAAAATCCGGTCGGTCAGCGCCGCCATCTCGGCCAGCAGATGCTCGCAATTATCGAACACCAGAAAATGCGCGCGCGGGCGCAACGCCGCCAGCACCGCCCGCTCCGGCTCCGCTCCCGCGGCCACACCCAGCAGCGCCGCCAGGCGGGACGCCACCTGGCCCTCCTGGCGCACATCCTCCAGCGGCAAAAATACCAGCCGGCCCGTGGCATCCGCCGAAAGCTCGGCGGCGAATTCCGCCGCCAGCCTGGTCTTGCCGATGCCGCCGGCGCCCGTCACCGTCACCAGCCGGTGCCGCGTGACGGCGGCGTGCAAAGTGGCCAGTTCGCGCTCCCGCCCCAAAATCAGCTCCTCCCGCGCCGCCTGCGGCGGCAGCTTCAAGGCCTGCGAAGCCGGCGCGGCCGCCGGCTGCGCCACATCACCAGCAAACCGGTAGCCGCGGCCGGCCACCGTGACGATGAGCTGACGCGCCGTCTCATCGTCTCCCAAAACCTGCCGTAGATTGCGGATTTGCGTGGCGATGTTGCCTTCCTCGATGAACATACCCGGCCAGCCGGCCTGCATCAGCTCATCCTTCGTCACCAGCTCCCCCGGCCTGGCCAGCAGCGCCGCCAGCACCCGCAAGGCGCGACCGCCGACGGCCACCGGCACCCCGCCGCGCGCCAGTTCGCCCCGCTGCGCGTCCAGCCGGAAGGGGCCAAATTGGTAGATTTGGCTCATAACGGTCATGCGGGAGGAATATCATGCAAGGCGAGGGGGGCCAAAGAAAGAAGCGCTTTTTTGAAAAAAAGCGCGCAAAAAACTTTGCGGGCGGGTTGGGGCAGCGCCGGTGTCTCTTTCACGGCCCCGACGGGGCCGTGGAAGAGACACCGGCGCTGCCCCAACCCGCCCTGCCTCCCCAGAAAACTTCCATAATTTTTACAGGACTCCCCCGCCGCCCCCGCCCTATCCGATGTCCGCGAATCTTGTCGCGTCACCGGCTAGGGAGATTGGTCATGCCAACACAGAGCGTAACGGGCGCCAACGGCGCCGACGGTTCGAGCGTGAGCGGAGAGGCCGGCGGCAACGGCACCGCCGGCCAGTCCGAGAATGTGGCGCTGCCCACGCCTGACCCCACCGGCGACATTCTCACCGTGACCGGCGGCAATGGCGGCAGTGGCGGGGTGGGCAGCTACATCGTCCAGAATGGCGCCATCGTCGGCGAATTGGCCGGCGGCAGCGCGGCTGCGGGGGGCGACGCAACCGCCAAGGTTACCGATAATGCCTTGTCAACCGGCATCGTGACCGCCAACGCCACCGCCGCCGGCGGGCAAGGCGGATATGGCGGGGACGGCGATAACGGCGGCGCCGGCGGCGCCGGCGGCGCGGCCAGCGCCTCGGCCGAGGCCAAGAACGCCGACGGCGCCGCCAGCGCGACGTCGCAGGCCATCGGCGGCACGTCGAACAACGTGGGCGGCCCGGGCTTCGGGCAGACCGTCTCGCAAGGCCCGGCCGGCCTGACCGGGGGCGCTGCGACCAAAGCCGAGGCGGTCGCCACGGGCAAGACCGCCGGCGCCATCGCGGTGGCCACCGGCGGCAGCGGCGGCGCCGGCGGCGGCGGGCTGGCGGACGGCAATGGCGGCAAGGCCTCCGGCGTCACCGCCAAGGCGACCGGCGTGACAGGCGCCACCGCCGAGGCGGCGCAATATGGCGGCGACGGCGGCGGCGCGCAGGAGAACGGTATTTTCGGCAAAGGCGGCAACGGCGCCGCCAGCACGCTCACCAACGCCGCGACCGGCTCGACCCAGGGCGGGCAACTGATTCTGCTGCAGTACACCGGCGGCGGCAATGGCGGCGATAGTTCGATCGCCGCCGGCGGCAATGGCGGCAACGCCACCTCGACGTTGCGGGTGAGCGATTCCACCAGCACCACGCTTGAGGTGATCACCTCCGCCGAGGGCGGTTTCGGCGGCGGCGGCACCACCGGCGGCAAAGCGGGCAAAGCCACCGCGGCCAGCGACGCCACCAGCACCCTCGATGCGGCGGTGATCGCCGACGCCAGCGCGCAAGGCGGCTATGGCGGCGGCGTGGTGGCGGGCACCGGCGGCAACGGTGAGAACGGCGGCGCGGCCAAGGCCACCGCCCTGGCCGATGACACCACGGCTGGCGCGACCGCGAATGCGGGGGCCGATACTTCCGGCTATGCCGGCGGCGAGGGGCTTGGCGCCGGCCATAAAGGCGGCACCGGCGGCACCGTGACCGGCAGCGCCGATGCGATCGGCGCTGCCTCGGCGACGGCGCAGGTGGACGCGATCGCCGGCAATGGCGGCACCGGTGAAGACGGGGCCAATGGCGGCGCCGGCGCCGCGGCGACGCTGCAAAACACCGTCAAGGGTTCAACCGATGGCGGTATGCTAAGCCTGACGCAGCTCGCCAATGGCGGGACCGGCGGCAACAGCGATACCGGCGCCGGCGGCGCCGGGGGCGCCGCCACGGCCTCGCTGGTATTCGACGACGTCACCGCCAACGCCACGCAGAGCGCCTCGATCAGCGGCCGCGACGAAGCGACCGGCGGCCGCGGCGGCGCCGGTGGTGGTGGAATTTTAGCGGCCGGCGGCGCCGCGCAGGCCACCACCGAGATCACCGGCGGAGCGGGCGCGACGGTGTCCAGCGAAGCCGATTCCTACGGCACCGCCTATTCAGGCGCCGCCACCGGCGCCGCCGCCACCAGCACCGCGATTGCCACAGCCGGCCTGGTGGCGAACGCCACGGCCACGGCGGTAGCCGGCGCGGGCGTGGAACAAGGCGGCAAAGCCACCGCGACCGCGACCGGCGACGGCGCCCGCGGTTCCGCCACCGCGCAGGCCCAGACCTCCTCGTCCGTCACCGACCCGGCCAACGCGATCCTGGGCGCCACGGCGCAGGCCAGCGCGACGGTGTCGGGCACCGCGATCTCCCAGGCGGCCCTGCAATACGGCAACGCGGCCATGTCGTTCATCACCAACCGGCAGGCCATCGCCTCCGCGACACTGGCGCCGGGGGCCGGTTCCAGCGCGGTGACGAATGTGCTGAACGCCAATGCCGCCATCGCCACCGCCTTCACCGGCGCGACGCAATACTACGCCGCCGGAGAACTCGGCGGCGGCCATTCCGCCAGCGGCACCGCCGTGCAGACGACGACATCGAAATTCAGCCTCTCCCTCGCCGGCAGCGCGGTGCCGGCCGGCGGCGACCTGGTCGTCGGGCTGTATGGCGGCAAGACGACGGGCAGCGGCGTCACCGCCGTCAGTCTGAGCGTGACCGAGAACGGCACGGCGGTCGCGGCCCTGTCTTTCACCAATGACACCGCCGCGCAGGCGAAAGCCGCATTTTCCGACATGGCGCAAAATCTCGGCGCGCTCGCGAGCAGCGGTACGATCGCGCTGGATTTTTCACTGAGCGTGACGACGGATGCCGCCGGGTCCGGATTCTATGGCGGGCTGCTCGCCGGGTTAGCGTAAGTAATCTGCGAGAAGTTATAAGAAAGTAGCGCTTTTTTGAAAAAAAGCGCGCAAAAAACTTTTACACGGGGGCTAGGCACCTCCGGTGTCTCTTTAACGCCCCCGTCGGGGGCGTTAAAGAGACACCGGAGGTGCCTAGCCCCCACGCAAAAGTTTTTTTGGTTACTTTTTTTTCAAAAAAAGTAACTTCTTCCTCCCCTTCGCCGCCCGCCGGCGGGCTTGTTGTCAACCAACGCCAATCTGGCATTATTCCCCGCAACGTCCGCAAAAACCAGAAGGAGGCCGGGATGCCCGCCTATGACTATCCGCTGCTGATCAAACAGATCCTGAAAATGCCGATCGCCCAGGCATCGGCGAAGGAAATCGTCTATCGCGGAGATTTGCGGTTTTCCTATCCTCAATTCGTGGAGCGCGTGCACCGCCTGGCCGGCGCGCTGACCGCTTCCGGCGTGCGGCCCGGCACGCGCGTGGGCGTGATGGACTGGGATTCGCACCGTTATCTGGAATCCTATTTCGCGATTCCGATGATCGGCGCCGTGATCATGACAGTGAATATCCGGCTCAGCCCGGAGCAGATCGCCTACACCATCGACCATGCGGATGTGGAGGTTCTGCTGATCAACAAGGAGTTTTTCGCGGTCTGCCACAGCATCCGCGACAAGCTGCCAAAGGTGAAACAATATATTTGCCTCACCGATGACGGCGTGCCTGACGATGGCGGCTATGGCGGGAAATACGCCGGCGATTACGAGTCCCTGCTGGCTGCGGCGGCGCCGAAATACGAGTTTCCTGATTTTGACGAAAACACCATCGCCACCACGTTCTACACCACCGGCACCACCGGCAACCCGAAGGGCGTGTATTTCTCGCACCGGCAGATCGTGCTGCACACTCTGATGCTGATGTCCACCATCATGATGGCCGGCGCCGGGCAGCGCATTTCGCGCGAGGATTCCTACATGCCGCTGACGCCAATGTTTCATGTGCACGCCTGGGGTTTTCCGTATGTGGCGGTGGCGATGGGGATGAAGCAGGTCTATGCCGGCCGGTTTTTGCCGCCGGTGGTGCTGAAGCTTTTGGACACCGAGCAGATCACCATCTCGCATTGCGTGCCGACCATCATGCACATGATCCTCACCGCGCCCGAAGCGGCGAATATCGATTTGAAGGGCTGGAAGGTGATCATCGGCGGCTCGGCGTTGCCGCGCGCGATGGCGCGGGCGGCGCTGGACCGCGGCATCGATATTTATTCCGGCTACGGTATGTCCGAAACCTGCCCGGTGCTGACGCTGGCGCAAATCAAGCTGGATAATATTCCGGAGCCCGGCACCGGAAGTGCCAAGGAACTCGACATTCGCACCAGCGCGGGCATGCCGGCGATGCTGATCGATTTGTCGATCGTGGACGAGGACATGAACCATCTGCCGCATGATGGCGTGGCGACCGGGGAGATCGTCGCGCGTAGCCCGGCGCTGACACAGGGTTATGCGAAGAACCCGGAGGCATCCGAGACGCTATGGAAGGGCGGCTGGCTGCACACGGGTGATATCGGCGCGATCGATCCCAACGGCTATTTGCACGTGCTGGACCGCAGCAAGGATGTGATCAAGACCGGCGGCGAATGGATTTCCTCCCTGGCGCTGGAGGACATCATTCTCACCAACCCGGCGATCAGCGAATGCGCCGTGATCGGCGTCGAGGATTCGCGGTGGGGCGAACGGCCGATCGCGGTGGTGGTTTTGAAACCCGGCGCCAGCGCTGCCGAGGAGGACGTGAAGGCGATGATCCGTGCGCGGTCGGAAACCGGCGAATTGTCCCGCTACGCGGTGCCGGACCACGTGGTGTTCGCGGAGTCGCTAGAGAAGACGTCGGTGGGCAAGCTGGATAAGAAAAGGATGCGGGTCATGTATGGGACGGTAAAGGCGGCTTAAGCGGCTGTCCTCGCCGTCTCAGCTCTCCCAGGGGTTGAGAATCGCCACGCCCAAACCCTCGAAATCGGCGACGTTGCGGGTCACCAGCGTGAAGTCCTCCCGCATTGCCGTGGCCGCGATGAAGGCATCCATCGCGTCGGGCTGACGGCCCAGCTTGTACTGTCGCGCCATCATGCGTCCGCATTCAAGCGCTAGGTCCGGGCCGATCTCCACAATCCGTCCGTCGAAACGTTGCGGAACCTGCAGGCTCAGCCAGTCATCTAGCCGCCTGCGCTGCGCGCCCGCCGGCATGCGGTCTATGCCGTCTCGCAATTCGGACAGCGTGACGACGCTGATGTGGGTCTCATCCTCGTCCACTTCGTGTAGCCATCTCAACACGGCCGCATCAGGTTTTTTTCGCAAAGGCTCGGACAGAACATTCGTGTCGAGCAGGAAGCTCAAAACTCGACCTTCCGCGGACCTGACCTAACACGCCGGATATCGATGTCGGAACCCGCCAACGGTGAGTTCAACAAGAACTCGGCCAGCGAACCTTTCCTTTGGGTTCGTTTTTGCCATTCCTCGGCGGAGACAATGAAGACCGCCGGCTTGCCGTCCTTGGTTACCGCTTGCGGACCTTGCTTGGCCTTTTCGATCACTTCGCTGAATTTCGCTTTGGCTTCCGTAACAGTCCAGCTATCCATCGCACGCTCCTGATCAATCCGGTCTGTCTAGTCATCCTGAAGGATGGCAGCAAGACGTTACTTTTTTTGAAAAAAAAGTAACCAAAAAAACTTTTGCGTGGGGGCTGCGCAACTCCGGTGTCCCTTTAACGCCCCCGCCGGGGGCGTTAAAGGGACACCGGCGTTGCGCAGCCCCCACGCAAAAGTTTTTTGCGCGCTTTTTTTCAAAAAAGCGCTGCTTCCTTCCTTCAGCCCGGCGCCGGCAGCGGGCCGAGTCCGCCCGGCAGGTCCGGCCGTGGCGCCGCAGTGGGAACGCTGGCGCGGCGTTCGGGCATCGGCTCGTCCACCACCTTGCGCACGATTTTCTCGCCGCGCAGCACCATGCGGATTTCCTCTCCGGAAAGCGTTTCGTATTCCAGCAGGCCCTTCGCCAAAGCGTGCAAATCGGCCAGGCGCTCGGTCAGGATGCGCCGCGCCTCCGAATAGGCGTGGTCAATGATGCTCTTGATCTCATTATCGATTTCACGCGCCGTGGCCTCGGAGACATTCTTGTTCTGGGTGACGGAGTGGCCCAAAAACACTTCCTGGCCATTATCGCCATAAGAAATCATGCCCAGAGTTTCAGACATGCCCCATTCCGTCACCATCCGCCGCGTCATGTCAGTCGCCATTTTGATGTCGCCGGCCGCGCCGTTGGAAACGCGGTCGGAGCCAAAAATGATTTCCTCCGCGGCGCGCCCGCCCATCGCCATGATCAACTGCTGCAGCAGCTTCACCTTGCTGGTGGAGTAGCGGTCGCCTTCCGGCAGGCTCATCACCATCCCCAGCGCCCGCCCGCGCGGAATGATCGTGGCCTTATGCACCGGGTCGCATTCCGGCAGCGTGATCGAGCAGATCGCGTGGCCGCCTTCATGATAAGCGGTCATTTTCTTCTCGTCATCGCTCATCACCAGGCTGCGGCGTTCCGCGCCCATCATCACCTTGTCCTTGGCGTGCTCGAATTCCGCCATCGCCACCACGCGCTTGCCGATCCGCGCCGCCAGCAGCGCCGCCTCGTTCACCAGGTTGGCCAGGTCCGCGCCGGAGAATCCCGGCGTGCCGCGCGCGATCGTCTTGGCGTCCACGTCGGAAGCCAGCGGCACCTTGCGCATGTGCACTTTCAGGATTTTTTCGCGCCCCATCACGTCCGGGTTCGGCACCACCACCTGCCGGTCAAACCGCCCCGGCCGCAGCAGCGCCGGGTCCAGCACGTCCGGCCGGTTGGTCGCGGCAATAAGGATCACGCCTTCGTTGCTCTCAAACCCGTCCATTTCCACGAGCATCTGGTTCAGCGTCTGCTCCCGCTCATCATTCCCGCCGCCAAGGCCCGCGCCGCGGTGGCGGCCGACGGCGTCGATCTCATCGATGAAAATGATGCACGGCGCATTCTTCTTGCCCTGCTCAAACATGTCCCGCACGCGGGACGCACCCACGCCGACAAACATTTCCACAAAATCCGAGCCGGAAATGGTGAAGAACGGCACATTGGCTTCGCCCGCGATCGCGCGCGCCAGCAGCGTCTTACCCGTCCCGGGCGGCCCCACCAGCAGGCACCCCTTGGGGATTTTGCCGCCAAGCCGCTGGAATTTCTGCGGATCGCGCAAAAATTCCACAATCTCCTGCAGCTCGCTCTTGGCCTCATCAATCCCGGCCACGTCCTCGAACGTCACCCGCCCCTGCTTCTCCGTCAGCAGCCGCGCGCGAGACTTACCAAACCCCATCGCCCGCCCGCCGCCGGACTGCATCTGGCGCATGAAAAACACCCACACCCCAATCAGCAGCAGCATCGGCGCCCAAGAAATTAGCACTTTCAGGAACGGATTCATGTTATCCCCGACCGGCTTCGCCTCCACATGCACGCCGGCGTTGACCAGCTTGCTCACCAGCGTCGGGTCGTTCGGGGTATACGTGTCGTAGGCCTTGCCGTCCTTGGTGGTGAAGGCAACGTCGTTGCCGGTCATCGTCACGTCCTGAACCTGGCCATTGTTCACGTCATCCAGGAAGCTGGAATACGCGATCGAGGTCTCGCTGCTGGAGGACGTGGAGGGCTGAAACACGTTAAACAAAACAACCAGAAATAGCGCCACCACCACCCAGAGTGCGATATTTCGACCAAGATTATTCATCTAGCCTTGTCCAATTCTGTCAAAAACGCCGCGTCGCCTGCGGCCGGGTCCGCTTCACTCTGCCATGCCTTGAACAGCACCGCCATTAAAACTTCATCTCGCGACATTACCAGATGTCACACATAGTCATAACCGCCCGGTTTCCTATCCCCGCAAATAAACATCCCCTCTACGCCGAAAATGGATGCCCCGCCACCGGCGCCGGCGGCCTGAAGACGGGCTGGCACGCCAGGGGGAAAACGATTTCGCCACTGGCGGTGCGCACACAGGGCAGGCCGCGCAGCACCACCGAGGGTAGATCTCGATTTGTTTTCCTGTAGCGCGGGGCGTCCACCCCCAGCGCACCCAAAAATCCGTCCGGGACAGTTTGGTCCTGGCGGAACCGGCCGTCCCAAACCGCGCCGGCCACCGCCGGCACCGGCGCCGCGCACGCCGCCGGCTCACGCGCCAGCAGCCATCCACCGCCGCATTTTTGCGTCCTGGCCAAAAGCGTGCCGCCCATGCTGGCCGGGCGCAGATTTTCGGCCAGCGAAGCGGTGGCGGCCAGCTCCGGCGCGAACATCCCTCCGCCGACCGCCCGCATCAGCGCGCCCAGCGCGCGCGCCGGCATGTTTTCGGCGCGAATCACCGCGAACCCCTCCGGCCGCAGTACCACATGCCGGGCCAGGAATCCGGCCACTTCCAGCTCCCATTCCCGCCGCGCATCCGCGCCCACCGGCGCCATGCCGCCACCGGCTTGCCGCACCCGCACCCGCTCAAACCGCGCATCCGCGTTCGACGGGTCCTCAACCCACTCCACCCCCTCCGCCCGCAGAAAATCCCGCAGCGCGGCGCGCGGCACGCTCAGCAGCGGCCGCAGCAAAATCACATCCTCCCGCGCCGCCCAGGCCGCCATCCCCTCCAGCCCATGCGGCCCGCGAGACGACCGCATCGCCACCGTCTCCGCCTGGTCATCCGCATGATGCCCCAGCAGCAGAAACAGCGCCCCCGCCGCCCGCGCCGCGCGCGCCAGCGCCGCATGCCGCGCCGCCCGCGCCGCCGCCTGCCCCCGCGCCAGCCCCGCCAGCGTCAGCACCCGCCCCTCCATCCCCAGCCCCCGCAGCCGCGCCAAAACCCAACCCGCCTCCGCCGCGGACTCCGCCCGCAGCCCATGATCCACCACCAGCCCCACCACCCGCCCCGGCGCCCACCGATGCGTCAACACCGCCAGCGCCATCGAATCCGCGCCGCCGGAAACGCCGACTGCCAGCGGCGGTACGGGGGCGAGCCGGGCCATCTCGGCGGCAAAGAGATTAGGAAGCAAGAAGCGCTTTTTTGAAAAAAAGCGCGCAAAAAACTTTTGGTCCTGGGGGCGTTGGGACCTGGAGTGCCTTTAATCGCCCCCGATGGGGGCGATTAAAGGCACTCCAGGTCCCAACGCCCCCAGGACCAAAAGTTTTTTTGGGTACTTTTTTTTCAAAAAAAGTACCTGCTTGCTTCAACTGCAATGCGCCCGCCGGCTAGCCGCCTCTATCGCCGGCCCCATACCCTTCGGCGGCGTCGGAAACTGGCTGTTCAGCGAGGCCAGCGTGTCGCAAGCCGCCGATTCCTGGTGGATCGCGGCCAGCGAGTTGGCCAGTCCCAACAGCGCGCCGGGGGCATAGGCGCCTTGCCGGTCGCGGTTATAGGTGTCGTCGAACGCGATGGCGGAATCCTCCGGCTTGCCTTCGCCGTACAGGGATTGCGCCAGGATATACTGCGCCTGGTAGCCGGCCGGGGTGGCTTTGGCGGTGGCGAGGATTCCGCGCGCCGCCTGTTCGGCCGCGGGATAGTCGCGATGCAAAATCGCCTCCTGCGCCTGGTGCAGCGCGAGCCGGGGGGAGGCGGCCGGGGTGGCGGATTTCGGCGGCGGCGTGGGCACCACCAGGGGCGCCGGGCCGCCATTTGTGGCCTGCTGGCCGGGCGCGCCTGGCGTGCCGGGCGGGGCGCCGGGCGCGCCGCCATTGCCCATCTGGAATTTCAGGTCCGAAATATCCTTCTCGATCTGCGCGTTCTGGGTGTTCACCTGGTTCTGCAGCGTATCCACCCGGCCGTTCAGGTTCTGAATCTGGGTCTGCAATTGCTGCACCTCGGTCAGCAGATTGGTCACCACGCTGCTCGGCACGCCGGTGCCAGTGTTATCGCCGGACGGCGCGGGTGACGAGGAACCCAGCGACGACCCGCCATTGCCGCCCGAGCCCCCAGCCTGCAATTGCTGCACCTGAGCCTGCAGCTGCAAAATCTGGTTTTCCAGCGCGATCCCCTCCTGGCTCTGCACCATCGGCTGCGCCCAGGCGGAAGCGGGCAGAAGCAGGATCGTCAAGGCGGCGGCGTATTTTTGCATTTTTCCAACCAAAAAAATTTTTCCAAGCTCATCTAATCGCGCCGCCCTCGTGTGAAAAGTCATCGGGCGCGCCAGGCGATCTGGCGCCTTCATGCAGGTATCCCATGGCTTTCTCATGGCGCCGGATGCGCGCCGCCCAAAAACCTGCTAAATCCCGACCATGCTTCCCTCCGAAACCCTCTCGCGCCACCGCGACGAAGTCCACGCCATCATCCGCCGCCACCGCGCGGACAACCCCCGCCTGTTCGGTTCGGCGGCCCGCGGCGAAGACAAGGCCAGCAGCGACCTGGACATCCTGGTGGACCCCGCCCCCGGCATGACCCTCTTCGACCTGGGCAAGATCACTGTTGAACTTGAGAGCCTGCTCGGGGTGACGGTTGACATCACCACCCCGGCCGCCCTGCCGCCGGCCTTGGCGGAACGAATTCAAAAGGATCTTCGTCCCATATGAACCGGCTGCGGGACTACCTCTCGCACATCCTCGAGGCCATCTCCCGCATCGAAACCTATACGTCCGGGATGGATGAGACAGCCTTCGCAAGCAACCAGATCACGCAGGATGCCGTCATCCGCAACATCGAAATCATCGGCGAAGCCAGCCGTAACATCATCAGGCAGTATCCAGAATTCGCGACCGCCCATCCTCACTTAGCGCTGCATGCCGCCTACGCGATGCGTAACAAGGTTTCGCATGGCTATTTCGAGCTCGATCTTGGCATTCTGTGGGCCGCGTCAAAGACCGACGTGCCGCAGCTCGGCCGCGACATCACCAGTCTCATACCAACGCTGTCTTGAGCATCGTTGCCGGCATCTCAAAGGTGCAAATTCTCGAGGACTGTGCGATATTCGGCCTCGGAAAGAAGGATTCTAGCCATGTCTGACGCAAAATCGGTTTTCGATACGCCGCTGGACGAGGACGAGGAAGCGCGTCTCGACGCGATCGCTGACGCCGAAATCGACGCCGGCAAAGGCGTACCGCATGAAAAGGTCCGCGAATGGCTGAGCAAGCTCGCCAAAGGAGAAAGACTACCCCCGCCCACGGCCTGATCATGAAGGTCATCTGGTCGCCTTCGGCGCTTCGCCAAGTTTTCCGGATTTACGATTACCTAACCGACTTTAATCCCAAGGCCACCGACGAGGTTTTTGCCGATCTGATGCAAACCGGCGATGGCCTAAGCCATTTCCCGCACCGTGGCCGCCCGGTTCCCAACAGCGACATGCGCGAGGTTGTGACCTCCTACCCCGATATCATCCGCTACCGCGTTACCCGAGATGCTGTCCGTATTCTGCGTGTAAGGCACACCGCCCGCCGGCCGACGAACCCCCTAAAACCCTACCGGCAGTTCTGCGGGTTATACCCTACCACCGACGTAATCGCGTTCCGGTTCTGCTGGTAGGCCACGTCGTCATTGCGCGCCGCCACCGGGCAATCCTTGCCGTAGGACGTGGTTTTGATCCGCGCGGCCGAGACGCCCGCGGCGACCAAAAAATCCCGCGCGGCATCGGCGCGGCGTTCTCCGAGTGCCAGATTGTAGGTCTCCGTCCCCCGCTCATCCGCGTTGCCCGCGATCAGCACGTCCACCGCCGGATATTTTTCAAGCCAGGCCGCCTGCCGCCCCAGCGTCGTCCCCGCGTCGCCGCTCAATGCGGATTTATCGAACGCGAAAAACACCCGGTCCCCCACATTCGCGACGAGGTCCCGCTCGCTACCTGGCGTAATGTAGGGATGCGCCATCGAGCAAAGACAATAACCCGGATAAGCCTGCCTCGCGCACCCCGCCAACAGAGCCGCCAGCCCAACCAGCTCATGCCGCAGCACCCTCATCGCCCAAACCCCAAAAACAAAAAAACCGGCGGCCACCCCAAGGGCAGCCGCCGGTCCTCAAACCAACCCTAAGCCCGAAAAACTTACTTGCAGTTCTGCGGGTTATACCCCACGACCGAGGTGATCGCGTTGCGGTTCTGCTGGTACGACGCGTCGTCGTTGCCGGCCGCCACCGGGCAGTCCTTGCCATACGAAATCGTCTTGATCCGGTCGGCGGACACGCCCTGCGCCACCAGATAGTCGCGCGCGGTGTCGGCGCGGCGCTCGCCCAGCGCCAGGTTGTACGTCTCGGTGCCGCGCTCATCGCAGTTGCCGGCGATCAGCACATCGACGCTCGGGTACTTCGCCATCCAGGCGGCCTGGCGGCCCAGGGTCGCGTCGGCATCGCTTGAGAGCGAGGAGCTGTTGAACTCATAGAACACGCGGTCGCCGACATTGGCGACCAGGTCCTGCTCGGAACCCGGGGTCGGCCCGCCGCCGGTGGAGATGCCATTGCCGCCACCCAATGTGTTGCCGCTCGGGCCCGAGGAGCAGGCTGCCAGCAGGGCCAGGCCGGCGAGAGCGCCCAATGCTTTG
>Ga0116231_10003980_pt1 | contig 30217 bp, 22 predicted proteins | sample S1TSphgellanicum_2_FD_89695 | JGI IMG/M metagenome (GOLD analysis project Ga0116231, IMG submission 89695) | Host-associated microbial communities from peat moss isolated from Minnesota, USA - S1T2_Fd - Sphagnum magellanicum MG | ecosystem: Host-associated > Plants > Peat moss > Unclassified... | reverse complement strand
GTTTCTTCATTTTTGTTAATTTAAGAGAAGGGGAGAAAAATCTGAAAAAACAAATCCAAAAAAAAAAGATAAAAAAAGAAGCAAATACGTAGTCTTAGATTTTTCCGAAAAAACAAATCCAAAAAAAAAAAGATAAAAAAAGAAGCAAATACGTAGCCTTAGATTTTTCTGCCCATTTCTTTTTTTTATTTTTTATTTTGTTTCTTCATTTTTGTTAATTTAAGAAAAGGGGAGAAAAATCTGAAAAAACAAATCCAAAAAAAAAAGATAAAAAAAGAAGCAAATACGTAGCCTTAGATTTTTTTGCCCATTTCTTTTTTTTATTTTTTAATCCAAAAAAAAAGATAAAAAAAGAAGCAAATACGTAGCCTTAGATTTTTCCGAAAAAACAAATTAAAAAATAAATAAATAAAGAAGCAAATACGTAGCAGAATCGGTCTCTGCGGCTCATTTTTGGGGGGTTGCAGAATCGGCATCGCAGAGACCGTTAATGGGTCGGAACGCCATGTCACAGACGGACGGACGGACAGTTGTGTAGAAATCAAACGGGTTTCCCTAGGGTGCTAGTTCCAGACGAAAATGCTTTTCCCTATGGCCGGTTCCGCAGCAGAAACATAAAAAATGATTATGCAACAGAACGTCACGTCACGAACAGGAAGACATAGTGAATTTTTATATAAGATATATATCAAATAGTATAATTTGAAATTTTATTTCCATAACCTCTCAAAAAATAACATGAAAAGTATGTGTCTTTTCATGTCCATGTTATGTAGTAAAATCAAATTTGAGATTGCCAAAAATAATGATGAACTACTTAAAACCATATGAGAACATATTAAACAATGAAAAGGGGGAGAGGGCAGGGGATATTATTAAATTGGTAAACCTCCATCTCTTTTATCATTTTTTTCCCATTTTCAAAATGAAGCTTAAATTTAATTTTTTATTTTTATTTTTATTTGACTATTAAAACACACTCCATAAATCCATATCACTACATCCCTCTTTTCCCCTAGCCACCTAAATGGATATGAAAAGGCACATGTTAATGTGTCCTTTCATGTGCATGTTATAACAATATGGGAACATATGAAGGAAATAAAAAGGGGGCAAGGTGGGAGGGGAAAGAGATATTATTAAATTGATAAACTTTTATCTCATTTACCATTATTCCTCTTCTTTTTTTTTCCTAACAACTATCTCATTCTTTTTCCCTCCCCTACATGGATATGAAATGTTATATAGTAAAATCTTTCACTATACTATTTCACTATATATAATGAACTATTGGAAACCATATGATAAAATATGAAAGAAATAGAAAAAGGATAGGAAGAGGGAATATTATTAAATTGATAAACCTCCATCTCCTTTATCATTATTCTTATTTTTTCACATTTTCAAAATGAAGTTTAAATTAAAAATTAAAGATTTGTTGAACTATTAAAATGAATTCCATAAATCTATAACTTTTTCTTTGATCATATAGTTCTAGTTCTAATATATATATATATATGTATGTATGTATGTAATTCAAAAAGTTATCATTTCAATACCTTTTCAAAAATTAACATGAAAATGCTCATTACCATGTCTTTTCAAGTCCATGCCATGTAATAAAATCAAAATTCCAATGACAATGATAATCAAAACTAGTTTAAGTGAACCAAGTAAAGGGTCCAATAGTGGCCATCTCTATGACAATTTTGGACATTGTTCAGTTTTGTTGAATGGAATGGAACAATATTATTTGTAATCTTTGTGTTCTTTTGTGTCTTAGTTTCATATAGGAATGAATTAATGTTTTGCATTTCAAAAATATTTGGAATTTTTTTTCCTTGTTTTGGTGCAAACAAGGAAAATTTAGCACATGTTACATATTGCATCATATCATTATTACTCTTTGGCCAAATTTCATTTATATCAATGTTATTTCAACATGTCATGTCATTGAAATATGAAAGTGTGTTGTCCAATTAGGCTTCATCTGGATATGTTGACATTATTCAATAAATTGTTAATAAGGGACCAAATGACCATGCAAAAGGTCATAATGAAAAAAATTCATTTATATCTAACATGCCAAAATAACCATGACAAAGTGATTTTGACAATGTTCATGGTACTCAATCCTTTATTTACTTCTCCCGATTCATTTATTTTGTTTCATAGATCATGAAATTATACAAATTTGTGTGATTTCTTGTAATTATGTAGATATTATGTGGGAATTGTATGTACAAAGGGTAGGAGAGAACAAATGTGAAAGCATGTAATAAATTTGGTGATGATCCAATGAAAGTGTGCTTGAAACACTAAACAACAATGAAAGTTGATTGTAAAATTAAAGATATTAAATTATGATTTTATTAAAGAGATTGTGATTTATGATGGAGTATATGAGTTTTCTATGTTTGGGCATGCACATTTATTTTTTCTCCCTCATTGTGGTTTGCATTCATTTAAGGTGTTACACAAGTGATGTTTACATCATTATCTATGTATTATGTAAAACAAAGCAATTGAAGGAATTAGTGAACCAAAAGAGGAAGAACATAATATTTTCCTCAATGTTTTTTTAAACTCTTTTTTGGGCTCAAAATATTTTGATATGTGTTTTGATAGTTTGATTAATTTATATGCATCACATCATTAGTATAGCACAAGCCATATAATATCAACCCACTTATACATCTATTTAAACATGTTTTAAGTGATATGGGTACTTATATTTCAAAAGAAAAAAGAAAAAACCTAAACACTTAAAACTACTTTTAAATTATTTAAACAAAATGAATAAAAGGATAAAACAATTTGAAGATTCAATAGTACAAAAGAAAAGTGATCAAATAATGGCTCAAAATGTATACTTACAAATAATATTATCTTTGAAATCCCCATTTGACATTTTGTTTGTCATGTAAAATAATCTTCAGCAAAATTGAATAAGGATTTATGAGTATTTACAAACATTGTAGATGTAAAATGCCCTTTGATCATTTGTTACAAAATTGTGCATATAATATGAATAAATGAACTAAAATAATTTCATGCATGTCGTTTGACAAAATCAACATTTATTAATAATTTATTAGGATTATAACATGTTTGACAATCTAGATTTTCATATCATAAGTATATAGAAACACATTTACATGAATATTTTATTAAATAAAAACAATCTTTCTAGTATTCATGATGAACCAAGTTTGTGATCTTTTCATTAATGTTTTGGAGATTCATTCATTAAAAATTCAATTGGAGCATCATTAATTATATGGGCAGATGACCACATTGTTTTTATTACAATTGGTTGATGATAATCCCTAAACAAACTTACAATACATAAGAATTCATGATTTTTTTTACTGTGAATCTAAAATATCCTTGAAACATATGGAAATCAATTGAATTGTTATTGACATTGTAGAAAAATATAGAAGATGAAAATGACTCAACGATACAAGAACAATTTAATGAGATCAAACAATTTATATGTTTTTTAAAATTGATTTTAAAAAACATACAAATTTGTGATCTTCATCCCTAATGCAAATTTGACATATTAGAAGAAAATAATCCATCTTGTTTATTGCACAATTTATTGTGTAGGGATGTCAATTTTATATATTTGTATTTCACTTATTACCATAGCATCTTGGCATCTTTGACACTAACTATTTATTCTTGACATGAAATCTTCAAAATCATTAGTTAATTTACAAACATGTGTTAAATCTACCTTTGTATTACAATAACCAAATTAAGCAATCTTGAAAATACCATAAATCTATTAAATCATGTGTATTTTCTACATACCTACATCAATATGTTATAAGGGTTGCAACATTTTCTCAATGTTTGTCATTAATTGAATTAAATGCACAAGAAAATGAATGGCTTATTGCCATAAAAGATTTATTAAATGAAAAGATTACAAGGAAAAAAATTTTTAATGATTCAATTTGTAGTCAATATACCAATGCTTATAAATCAAATGCAAATTGAGATTAGAAAGACTTTTTAAAAATACCATACAATTTGATCACAAAATAAAATAAAATTTAATTGCAATATTTTTCCATTTTCTACGCAATTGAAATATGTTCAAAATTTGGTTGTTGGTTTCAATTTTACATTCTCCAAGATTTAATCTTTTGATTAAGTCAATTGCATGTTAACTATAAATCACATGTCCTACTACCAATATGTATCACATTAAGGTCTTGAAAACCTTGAAATCCACAAATCTCTAGAGCCTTTTTAATGTTCAACTCTCCTACCTTAACTAATTTGAATTCCAACTCAACAGTCCTAATCTCACTTACCTTATAATTACTAAATTTGTTTTGTCCAGCCTATCTCAAAATAAACATTACAATACCTACTCCCTATGCTTATCTAGTTTGATTACTACAATATAGTTTTTCCCTTAACATTACCCCCCCCTCCCCCCCCATACTTTGGATTCCATCCTTGAAATCTTGTTAAAGATATTTTTACTAAAAAAAGGAATCTACAAAGGAAATTACCCCTCATTTTTTATAATTGTTTGTTTTATAGCTACACCCTATGGTTCTAAAGACTGTTGTTCCTCCATGACATGAATTTCCTTAATCTATAAAGTTTTGTTGGAATTGTTCTTATTGTTGTGTTTCTATAATGGTTTGTGTATGGCCATTATTCCCTCCTCTCGTGAAGTTACTATTGTTGTAATTGTTCTAACAAATTGGGTTGATGGAGGGACATCAACAATTGTAGCATAGTTTGTTGACTTTATGTGGGTAGATACTTATTGTGCTTCTTGTTCTACTAACTTTTCTACTAAGACTTGCTCTTTAGATTATGCTATAGTTTGTTCATCCACAACTTCTTCTGTAGTATCTCTTCCCCTCAATTCTACAAGTTGGCTTGATTGGACTTCTTGAGCTTCTCCACTTGGACATGTTTCATACTTATTAAATTCTAAAGTATTGAAATTGTCTTCAAGAATTGCAAAAGGTGAGTCATATGTGAACTTTGGATATGCTTCCCTATATGCCTTAATCCTTTTTTTGTAACTAGTTTCATCTACCTTGTGCTCATCAAATTAGCAAAATACAAAACTTTGTTGATGAAGATGGCCATCGATGGTCCTACCAATGACAAGGCCAAGGAAAACTTTGTGATGTGAAAATTTTATTTAGGTTTCTTGCCATTTTTTCATTATTGCAATTAGTCCACAACTTGATTAAATTTAACTAGTTATGGGATGTTTTCATTTATGATTTTGTGGCAACAACAAAAGTGTGCCAAGGGGAGATATATGAATTGTACATAGACTTTGAACATGAGATTCAAGTATGTCGATGCATTGGAAGCTTACAAGGCTTTGTTGTGTGCAAAACATGATCATAATCATGTGTTGGAACTTGGATGATAGACTTGAACATATGCATATACCATTTAACATTTAATGTGAACCAATAACACACATGGGCTATTCATTTGAATTTACAAAGTAGTGAAGTTTCTTATGACAAGGGAGTTTTATGTGACAATCATCTTATAAGCAAACATAGAATGTCCAAGCTTAACCTTAAACCCTAACCCTCTTGTGTTTCAATTTGTTTATTTGCATTATTTCCAATTTTATTGTATTGAATTGAACCAAAAAATTGGATGTGGATTGTAGAAGTTGTTGATTGCTTAGTTGCAAAATTGTAAGAAAAATTCCTTGCTCATGGTGTCATGGACAATTAAGGTGTGATGTACCCACAATATTGGTTGTAGTTTAATTCGAAACAAAGTTTGAAAAAACATTTGAATGTGATTAAGGTAACAAAATCCAAGATGTGCAACTAACTTATTATTAACTTGAATTTATTGGTTGGAATACTTTCCCAAAAAAATTACACACTACATAGTTTTTTGTATGTAAAAGCATACAAGTATTGACATGAAAACATCCTTGATATGGTGTGCAAACTTAGATTTAAGGCTTTATAATCTGAGCTCAAATTATTTTAACAACATTGTAAGCCACAAATTGTTGGTTGGTTTTATGTGAAGTTGGTGATCCCAAATGGATGCCACTTCTTATTTATAATTCACCTTTTTTTCCCAAGTTATTGTTCTACACTTGTGTCTTTATAAGATAATTTTAACGTAGCTTGTGGGCAATTTTGTATTTAACCTTGTTTTGTAAGACATTTCTTTTGTAATGGGCAATTTAAAATGTTCAATACTTTCATGAGTGATTGTTTTTTTTGTTTTTGTTTTGTGATTTGTGTAATCATGTGTGTGTGCAATGTGGTTTATTGCATTGAATTTTGAGCAATGAACATTGTGGTTAAGGTATCTTCAAAGTTTCAAGTTATATATATATATTTCTTTTCATGGTCATTGGTCCTTATTATTTGTTGTTTGTAAATTGGTATGCAAGTTCAATGGGTCATTGTTAACTTGTATGTTGAAACTTTTGACTAAACCTATGGAAATTTAAATTGATCACTGAAATTTAAATTCTAAAGTCTCCATAATTTAGTAGACGGTTGCCTAGATTTTTCCTTTTGAAAATTGGCAAAAGCCAAAATTCTTACAACAATTTGACCCTTTAACAAAAACAACCACCTTGGGGAAAAAAATCACTTAATTAAACTCCATTTCATTTTAACATTTCCCCGAAATATTTATTTAAAAAAATCTTATAACAAGTTCAACTCCAACTCATTCCAATCAAAAGTCAACCTGACACCACGAGGGCTAAAACAATAGCCAAATGTCATATTTTTTCAAAAGAAAAAAACACTAAAGGGCTTAGAACAAAAATTGCAATCTCGAGCCTTTTATCACCATATGCATATACATTTCAATTCAACAAACTTGTATTACATTTTCAATCTAAACCTTCAAGTTTTCACAATTTTTCTTCATCATGTTCTTGTCAACACAAAATCAAGGATAGGAACCGCTTGCTTCATTGTGAGATTTCCACCTTGCTTCTATGATTCTACATACCTTTCATATCTAGATACAAATTGTCATTATCAATGTTGAAGTTGTTTCCTCCATTTCACACCAAAAACAAAAATTACACCAACCATGAACAACACACACTTTGTAACACAAAGTGTAATCCATTCGACAACATCAATTTTTTTTTTTCATTTGCTTAGAAACTTTGTTGAAACGAAAAAAAAAAAAGAAATATTCCATTACGCCTTTTAGGTGATTGGGTTGTTGCTACCATCCTTCATAATTAACAACCAAACAATGAGCTTTTCCAATCCCTCTTTCTAGAGTTTGCAATCCTTCACATAAACTATCATAATGTAACAACAAACCCAACCTTAAAGCACTTTCCATACTTAAAAACTCCAAAATTGAACAATCATTCCATGTCACAACCTTCCCATCCTCAATCCATCCATATTAGACCCATGTGCTAATCACATAGTACTTTGGAGTGAAAAGTTCAAAAGTGGCTTAGGAAAGGCAAAATGATCTAATATTCCACTTATTCCAAAAATCTAGATACTACTTCATTGTAATGTACCTCATTTTATTTTGTTCAAGGGGGTAATGTTACATTTAGTAGGCTTCTTAATCATATGTTAATGCATACAATATGTTAAGCATGAAGTAAGAGCATCTCCATTCACACTTTCAATTTGGATTGTAGTTAGGACTTGTCACATCCAAAATATGAATTAAATATCTTTTCGAGCCACACTCATAAATAAGAAGAACAAAACAATATAAAATGAAAGATAGTTTAAATCGCAACGTTGGAACAAATATTACAATTGGCCAACCAAAAACATGGAACAACAATCATGTCTTATCTATTGCACTCTTTTGAGCTTCTTCCAAGCCTGAAAATACATCCAATTTTCTCAAGCTCAAATCTCTTTTTCAAAGAATCCATGGAATTTGCCTACTTCATCCAAAATTTCCAATCCAACGTGTTTTACAGCTGTACTGGAGATGCTCTAAGAGCAGCTCTGACGGTGTTCAGTACGGTACCGCCGCGCTCGTTTCACACCAATATTAATTATTTTAGGGGTACTGTGAAAATAAATAAATTCTGAGGGGGGGAAGTGCGAAATGTGAAACAAATAAAATTAATTAATTCTACGATGTAAATGCGAAAAGGCAAAACGCTCAAATATATATTATAATTATATATATATAAATTCCAGCAGACCCATTAAAGTGTGAAATGACAGACCATTGTAATTAATTATTTGTGAGTCGATGTGAAAATGAAAATCGTCCAAAATTAAATATTTCGCACCGGGTGGTGTGAAACGAGCGCGGCGGTACGGTATGTGACTGAGCGAAAAACTTTCTCACGTGCAAGTTTAGTCTTTTTTTATTTTTTATTTTCCCTGTCCCACCCATTAAATTTAAACTGGTATTGGAAATAGGTGGGAAACTACTAATAGCAAACCACAGGGACCAATCATTCTTGATGACCAATCATTCTTGATGGCCAATCAAAAACAGGGACCAGCAGTCAGATCCTATTTCTTACACTGTTCATAGGAGTCAGATTGTCTATCTATGACGGAAGGTAGTTTGTTTGTTTTGTTTGTATTTTTGCGATCCACTGAACTAGGATGCTTCAGATCTTGTTCTTGGTGTCTTTGGAAAGCTCTGGATGAGGAGGGGTGCATGGGCTTTGGTTCTATGACATTTGGACTTGTGGTGCAAAAGTTCCTGAATATTGAATGATTTTTTCATTGAAAATTAAATTAAATCGTAGCTGAAAATTTCGGAGGAGTTGGAATGTGCCTTTGGTGTTGTTGGAAAGATCTCAATGAGGAAGATTTAATAGAATTTATTTGGTAAGATTTGGATTCAGAATGTGGGAGATATTGATTTAAAAGTGATTTCTGCCGCTGAAAATTCAAATAAATTCCCAAAAAACCAGGTTGGTCTATATACATGGTGGCCATTGGCCAATAAGCACATGCCGAATACGGCCAGAACCCTCAAGTGAAGTGTGTGGAAAAATACAATACAAAAGTACTACCTTACTACGGTCCATGCTTTGGAACTAAGTGAGAAAAAAGGGGAACCCAAAGTGTCAGGTGTACTTTGAACTCTACTAGTTAGGTTTGTTGGGATTGTGTTCAGGTGGAGATTTACTGGCACCCCTTATGCCACTGCCACACATATTTATCATCGAAAAATTAGTTAATTTTGAAGTTCTCATTTTGAAATATATAATATTCTTGAGGATTTATTAATTTTCCTTCACCAATTTAATTGAATTGAATTGAATTTAAAATCTCAGCATTTCTGAAAATAATATAATTAGTGTCAAAGTTGATAAGGTAGCAGTACATGGGGACTGTGTTGACCCCCAGAGAAACAAGGGGGTGTGTCACACTATGCCCTCGCTATTTACATTAAAAAGTATCTTAAGGCAAAAGAAACATTACGGAAACTCATATATTTCTCCATGCAAAAATGTAATCTTCAAAAAATCCTTGAAAAGAAACCAAAATCCTTCAAGATATTATTTTCTTGAACAAATAAAATATTTCTTTCTTGCTGCATTTCTGTTGAAAAAAAACTCTCTAACTTATCTCAAGTTTCAACACAACCCAAAATATCATCTTTCAAAAATCCTTATACAAAAATAGAGGCCAAAATCCCTTAAGCTACTATACTCTATAATGAATCTAAACACAATATCCTTGCCTTGGTAGGCAAGGCCAACAAACGAACCACTATTTGCTTGTTGGATCTTGTGGACTCTTCCAAAGCCTGTGGTAAAAGGGACAGGCCAATTTCCATTGGGTTGAAAAAAAAAACAAACACACTGGTCACACTCCTGAGTTAAAAAAAATTTGGCAAATTTTTGCCCTTTGGAGTCAAAAAAATTACAATGCAACTCATGTAAATGATTTTTGTTTTTAAAAAAAACCAGATTTAGAGGATTTTTTATTCCCTGAAATCGTCATATTTAGACAATTGGTTCTAGCAGGTTGCCAAAATATAGTAGGATTCTTAACATTTTCAACTTTCCTCTTCAACCTGTAGCCAAATTTGGCTATTTCCTCTTGTGTAACATGGCAAGTGTGGCTACATCAAAAATTTGCAAAAGCAAACCCTAGGTCACAAAAACTTGAAGTTATGGTACCTTCCAGCAGTAACTACAGTCACCTTGCAGCTTTACAGTTTAAGAAAATGCAAACTTGTGTGGCAGCTTTTTTTCACTGGCTATATGCATGTCCGAAAAGCTGTAGTTAATATTAAAGGTGCTACAATCAAGTGCATTTAAAAGATTTTCAATAGCCCGGATTTGAACAAAATTAAGATAAATCACCAGATTTCTATACACGCTTCGCCAGGATGTAGCCAAAAACTATAGAAGGAGCTTTCAAATTTTCACTTTCATATTTAGCTTGTAGCCAAATCTGACTAAATTTTCTTGGGAATCATTGTCACTTTGGCTACATCACAAATTGACCCCCCCCAAAAAAAAATGAAAAAAAAAAAGTGCACTGTAAACTGACTGTCAACGTGGAAATCATTGAATAGTGATGATACTTGTCATCATGTTCTATGGCAGTGTACGTTCATTAAACCCTGGGGGTAGACCGGCCCATTGCCAATTGGCTGCCTATGACTGAACACTTATTTATGTCTTCTGCATATTTGCTTGATTTTGAGTGATTTAAAATGTTACGAGAGCGCTATCTCAAGCTCTAGAAATAATCTTTGAAGTGCAAAGGAAAAGGAGTAATGAATAGAAATAATCTTTGAAATGCAAAGGAAAAGGAGTAATGAATAGAAATAATCTTTGAAATGCAAAGGAAAAGGAGTAATGAAAAAATAACAAGAAACTTTTTTATCAAACAATTTTTTTTTCTTTTTTCTTCTCTTTGGAGCCCCTCTTACTTTCAAACCTCATAACTTTTTTATGCTTTATTCATTTAAAATGATTTAAAGTGCTACAAGAACACCATGTGAAGTTTTACAAATCATGTTACAAACAAGGAATTTTTGGGTGTTCAAGAATTGAACTTTAATAGCTCAATGAACAAGGAATTTTTTGGGTGTTCAAGAATTGGCCTTTGTAATGTTTGATGGGTTGTTTTTTTGAGTTCTTGACCCCCTTTACTTGGGGGGCGATATAACTTTCTTATTTTAATATGTTTTGGATGATTGTTAATGCGTTGGATGTGTAATTTAAAAATAATGTCATCTGTTTTTCTATGGATGAAGTTTACAAACCTTAACTTAGACTACGGCTGGACTGCTGGTGGCATAATGTTTCAACAACACTAAAAAGAAAAGAAAAGAATCTATTTTAAATATGTTAATGTTTTTATTGTGTTTTTGTTGTTCTGCAAGTCATGACAAAGGGAGTTAATTATTGAGATGGAATGTAATTTTTTAGCCCAATGAAAACGTTTCAGGAGATCGGCAAGGGGATTTTGGGGAAGCAAAAAGATGAGATGAAAAGGAAGATTTTGAGGCAGGCTGAGGAAAGAAAGCAAGGGGTTGTGGTGTGATAAAAGGGAAGTTAAATGATTGGACTTGCAAGGAGGATTAAAAAATGTGGTTTGATTATGATTTTGGGGTGTTGTAAATAAGTAGAAGCAGAACTTGATTAAAAAGACTAAATGAGAAGAATCTTGACGATAAGACTTTCACTGTGTTAAAAATGTTAGGAAAGGTTTAGAGTTGTTGCATGTGTTTCTGTAGGGACTAACATAAGGGAGAGGATGAACATGTCTAGGATTTTTAGAGTGGTTGTGTGACAGCTCATGCATGATGTTTTTGGAGATTTTAAACTAGGTATGGAATGTGTTTTGTCCTGAGAAACATACTTGCTATGTTGTGGGAGCTCCGAAAGTTTTTGGGATAGAAGGGATGTTGGGAAGTAATGATGTTTGGATTAGCTGACTCTGCTTTGAATTTCTGTCCAATCTTTGAAACTGAACCATGTTGAAGTAGTAGAGTTAATGTTCTGTGAGGATTCTGTTGTTGGGTATGAGCTGCCAGCCACATAAAACAACCTATTGACTTCTAAAGAGGAAATCAAAATGGGTGTCTAATCCTTTATGGTCCATAGAATTAAGGCCATAAAAATTAGATGTCTATTAAACTCTTGAAAAACAAAAATATTTGAATCAGAATTGTCATGTTTTAGTAAAAGTATCAAAATCATACTTGAGTCCATGGATGTCCAGCAATGGAGATGTGCACATTGTAGAAAGTATTTCCATTGTTTTTGGTGACAGATGCACCAAGAAAAGGGGTTCAAGTTTTGTTTGGACACCACAAACGATGAAACCCTTTCCTTGGATTCAGCCTGCCCTGAGCACTTAAGTATTAATCACTAGCCGGTCAGGACTCAGGACCCTGAAGGTCAGGACTGAGGACAATGCAGATTTACACAAAAAAACAGCCCATGTATTTTGTTAGACACATTTTCAACATTAATTAATTAAAAAAAATTAGGACAGATGTACATCTTCAAGCCGTGCAGGAAGGCCATTAAGAAATCAAAGTACACGCTGTGCAATTGAGACTAGAATTTGGAATGTAGTGGAGGTGGAGACGGACAGTTTATGCAACAGGGACACAAGACAGTAATAGGAAGAAGAATCAATCCATCCCCCTTTTTTTGGCTTTCAGTATCATCAGGTTTTACTTTGGCCATCATCTTTAGGGATCAAAAGCATCATTCATGTTGAAAATTGACAAAACAAAAAGCCAAGCATACATCTATACTTTGGGTCATATCATGTAACACCTTACGAACCCTCTCAATATTTTTTCTTTTTAAAGCCTTTGGGTAGAATTTTAATTGTCCAAACCTTTTGTGGGAAGACCTTTTTGTGAGTAAAATAATAAAATTATATGGTTGGTTGTCATGTGTGTAGGAAGTTTTTTGGTGGGACCATGTCACCATTCCTTGTTTTTGGTGGAACGTAGCTTTTTTTGTGATATGAAATGGGAAAGCGAGTGACAGTACTCAAGACCACTGTTGGTTAATTTTGTGCACTGCCTACTAAGCTCATCATTTCAACATGTCCCAAGAACCAATTGAAGATTCACACAACTTTTGGAAACTGGACTTTTGAAACCAAAGCCATCTAGCCTAATTGGAACCCAAACAGAATGAAGGAAAAAAGGTTTTGCAATCCCTCTTTACTTTTGACGAGGTCCAAGTTTGCTATGTAGGCAGTTATACGAATTTTTCATTCATTGAGAAAAGCAGCAAACCAGGTTTTGTAAGGGTGTATGATGTGTTTCCATGTCTTCTTTGGCTCACCCACTACCCAACCACAACTAATTGGGTCAAATCATGGGTAAAAAGAGTTTCTATGTTCTCCTCAAGCTCTCTCAACCGACTTTGAAAGAACCCAAACCTGACCTGGCAGTTGCTGCATTACCATGTGGTTGGCCAGCCGGCTAGCTGGTTGAGTTGTTGACGTCGTGTTGGTGAATTACTCACCATGTGTTCCTTTTTTCCTTTATGCCAAGTCAGAATATTTTCCTGGCCACTTGTTCGTTTTTGTACAACTGGTTTTCAAGGTAAGGTGGACAGCTAGAAATAGCGGGCCAGTAAAGTTATCCGTAAAGTCAGGCCATTAGGGGGCGAGAACTGCCAGTTTCGGCATAACAGACCATCAAATGTGTAACTGGGAATGAAATTTTACAAAAGGAAATAACTGGGACCCAACCTAGTTATTCCACCAATTTTGGTGATAAACTGAGTTTTATCCCTCTTTCCTTTTTCTTGAGCGCCTCCAATGCTGCTACATATATTTTCATTGCTCTTACCTGTACAACTACTATAATTACTCTCGAACCTTGTGCATTAAATGCTGAGTTCCAGCATTTCATACTAAGATTTAATAAAGTTTCCTTACTATGCCGATACCACTCAAAGAGGGGATAGGGGGTGAAAGGAGAGGGGACAGGGAGTGAAAGAGAGGATGACTTTATGGATAATTAGTGTCTGAACATTTTAATTAAAAAAAAAACCCTTCCATTTGAGATTGAGGGCAGGCCAGATCCAAAGGGACGGCTCCGTTGTTTCTGGTGTCCAAACAAAACTTGAACCCTTCCTCTAGGCACATCTGATACAATCAGAACAATAAAAAACGAATTAGAAATGAGAAAGTTATGACCCCCCAAAGGAAAGGGGGTCAAGAATTCAAAAAAGCACATCATTGAACATTACAAAGGTCGATTCTCAAACACCCAAATTTTTTTTTGTATGTTGCTTTGTTGTTATTAAAGATCAAAATGATTTGTAAATTTTCAGGTGGTGTTCTTATAACACTTTAAATCGTTTAAAATGAATAAAAAATAAGAAAGTTATGAGTTTGAAAATAGGAGGAGTTCAAAGAGGAGGAAAAAAAAAACAAACATGTTTTGCAAGTTGGAAAGCTTTTTTTTTTCTTGCTATTTTTGGATTACTCCTTTTCTTTTGTGTTTGAAAGACGATTTCTAAAGCTTGAGATACCGCTCCCATAACATTTTAAATCACTCACAATGATGCACGAATGATGAAAATATAAATAAGTGTTTGGTCATAAGCAGGCAATTGGTGATGGGCCAGTTCACCCTAGTACAAATAATAGGCCAATGGGAGATCATAGAAACCTCCCCTAAGTTGAGATGTATTACTCATTAAAGAAAAGCAATCGGTACATCTAGTTAGAAATGCTTTCTTAGAAAACCTGGTCTGGATTGCTTTTCTTTAATGAGTAATACATCTCAACTTAGGATGGCCTGGACCAGGTTTTCTAAGAAGATAGGAATCACTCTTTCAGATTTGTTTAATCGTTCTTTACAAAAGTGTTGTCAAATTTAAGTGGAAATCTGTTTTGGAGATGCTACCCCATAAAATTGACCCCACCAAAAAAAGCAGTGTGCAAGCACAATCATGCCTTTCAACAGTGATGAACAATTTCTTTGCTTTTAATTGGACAAAAACAGAAGAGGTGCAACCACACCTTTTGGATAAGTGACTGACAATTGCTCACGTCTATTCTGTTGCAAAGAAAAAACAAAAAGAGAAAATACCCAGCATTTTTCCCTGTGTCCATGGCATGCTTATAATACATGCCATGTTAAAGTATATAGCATGCTAGCTAGCATGTCATATACCCTTTAGTACCCACAATATGACATGTTATATGCATAATATGCAATAGGTATACACCAGTGTTGGTCTGGTATCAACTTAATTTGATACCAGCTGGTTACTGGTATTAAACCTGGCACCAGTCTTAGGTCATTCCAGACTGGTCTGGTATTTGATACCAGTGTTGATACCATTATTGATATCAGTCTCTGACCCTATATACCAGACCACCTGACACTGGTTAAAACCCATTCAGTGGCCGGTAATGAGTACTAAATCACCCAATTGTTTTTGGGGAACATGAAAAAAAGAGAGAACATGGCAGTACTTTTGCAATGGCATGGATTAGAGAAGCTTCACATGTTTAACATTTTCACAAAACTAGGAATTTTTTCCTTGTTGGGGTGTAAGTTCCCCACTAACGGTATTCGTCTTAGAAAGCGTGTATTATTGTTGGGTAATATGTTGCTAAGGCAATACGGCAGTTATGCTTGGGATTTGCATTTTGTTATTCAATCTTGTGAAGTAAAAGCTTAGGTGGACACGCAATCATTCAGAAGAGAAATGAGCATATGGTAATTTGGTTAGACAAGGAATGTAGAATTCCTCTTATAGAATCTCACGATTCGTTGAGTAAGACCGTGAGGAACTCTAAAGTTGCATTTTCTTTCCCCTTAAAGTATGACATTGTGTAAAGTTGCATAATTTTTTTCCTCAAGGATGACAATTTTAGTGTGTTTTTTTTCCCACATAAAACCCTTGTGAACTTCTCGTGGGATTTCCTTTTGTCACAATCGATGCAAAATTTCGCAAAAAGAAAGCACACAGCTTAAATAATACAACAACTCTTTTGGTGGTAGGTAAATCTGAGGTCTAGATGCTTTACCAGGATAAATGGGCCACCAAGACGGTGTCGAGCACAGCCACAATTCTAGTACACCAATAGGCAGCACATTCTGGACAAAGCCCAGGCTACTATTATCGGCTTCGCTGCTTTTAGTGAACAGACCCCAAGGCTTCGGTTACATGCAAGGCCTCTCCCTTAAAACTACTATAAGCTTTAATGGGTTTCATTACCCTATACAAACTACATACATGTCAAAGAGTGTATATAATTAAAACAGTTCATGAAACACCTTGTGAAAAAAAGACATGTCTGCCACCTCATGGTACCTTTTACACACACATCTCTCTCTCTTGACAGTGTGCAGTCTCCCAGAAGAAAAGAGAAATTCGTACAAAAGGACAGTGGAGAAAGGATTAAACCTCTGACGCTCTTGAAGAAAACAATACAATCGTCTACAACGTCATTAAAACTTGAAATGTAGGCCTGTAATCCGTCAGACTTTTCGTGCCCCTGCCCGCCAACCTCTTGAGCATGCACCTAACCTCCTCCCGTACTTGCACCTGCATAAGCCTTTCTCTCATGAGCATCCCTTTTCTGTAAACTCTCTGATACGACGTTTCTTGCATTCAATCATAACTTCCTCTCATGAGCATCCTTTTTCTGTAAACCCTCTGATACGAGGTTTCTTGCGTTCAATCATAACTTCCTCTCATGAGCATCTCTTTTCTGTAAACCCTCTGATACGACGTTTCTTGCGTTCAATAATAACTGAGGCGCACAAAAAAAACTAAGCAAACCCCTAAAACCTTGAAATGTAGAGATCCGTGGCCACCTTAAACCCTAATTGACATCCTACCATTTTTTAAAATGGTGAGATGACATACTTGCATCCGTCTGGATGGACGATGGGACACATGGATGAATGAAATGATGCTTAACATCTTGACGTCCTTTACTATATATGACTAGCTTAAGGGATTTTGGCCCCTAGGTAATAGGTTTATTTTTATATAAAGATTTTTGAAAGATGATATTTTGGGTTGTGTTGAAAACTTGAGATTAGTTATAGAGTTATAATATTTTGAAAGATTTTGGATTCTTTTAGAGGATTTTTAGAAAATTATAATTTTCGCATGGTGAAATATTTGAGTTTCCATGATTCTTCTTTTGCCTTAAATACTTTTTTTAATGTAAATGGCAAGGCCATAGTGTGGGACACCCGTTGTTTTGTATCGATTCTCCTGTGATATTCACCTGGCCAATGGTCAGTAGTATCGTAGGGAACGAAAAAAAAGCATCCTCACAGGTCTTTTAAGGCAAGGAAAAGAAAGCTTTGAAAAAACTGTATATCATATTTTGTGCCTATATTGCCAAGGAGAAGGATTGTAGTGGGAAGTTCTAGTGCTGGGTTGGATGCAGTGACAGAGACAATAGCATTATTTCCAGAGCTGCTGCAGGTTGGTCACATACTGAGCACCATTGGAGTTGGTCTTATACGGCAAATAACAGACATAACAGAAGTCGGTATAGGAAACGGGAAGTACTAGTCTAGAGGAGTGTTTTCAGTGAGGAGGATAATTTTTCTCTGCTTGGATGCAAGTCCAGTAGAGGTGGTTGTTTCGGAGGGAACGTACTAGTCTGGAGAGAGAGAGAGAGAGAGCGAGAGAGCTGGTTGTAGTGGACTGTTCAGTAGAGCTGGTTGTTTTCTGAAGTGTTGTACAGGTGGGAAGAAAGATTAAAAAAGGACGTAAGAAGAAAAGAGAGAGAAAGAGAGGAAAGGATCAATGGAGGAGGACCACCTAGGCAAGCCTTTGTTGCAAAAGAAAGAGTACCCAAATTGTCCAGGATGCAAGTGCGCCTATTTGCAACACCCAGATGCAAAGCTTCCATTCAAGGAGTACCTCAATTTGTTTTGCCTGGTTCTTGCCAGCTGTAGACTCTCTCTCTCTCTCTCTCTCTCCCCTCCTTTTCACATGCTAAAAGAGTCTTCTTCCAGTGGCATCACTACAAAGTTATTTCAGGGGAGCTGATGATTCTTATGGCAATAGTTGATGATGTTTGTTCTTATCTAATATCATTAGTGCCAAACACAAACATGGGTGAAGTTTTTACTACTGTTTTTCTTGATGCAACACGCCAGCTGCATGAAGAAGATGTGACTCTTCTGAGTGTCAACCACACACTCAGTGATTTGACAAACTCATGTGTTGGCGGGTGTGTTTTGGGGGGGGGGGGGGGGGGGTGATGTGTTTCAGCAATTCCAATCTCATCACTTTACCCATTCCTCTACTTCATGGTATGTTGGTTTCCCCAAACTTCATGGACATACATGGTTTTTTTGTACATGGGTTTTGGTACAAAGGAGGACACATGATCTTGTCCTAAAACACGAGCAAGTGACATATGGATGCATGTGGACTTAGTCAGCAGCCTCATGTGCTAATAAGGAATAACAGGATCTTGTTTGCATGTGGTATTATGTGACTCAAAAGAAATTATCTCTACAACTTTTTTTTTCTGAAGGACGAGTTATGAGTTTTGATCATTGTGCAGGTACAAGATTTTCATATTGCTAAATCAGATGAGGATATTGGCTACTATGCGGGAGCTATAGGTGATCCTCTTGAGTTCTGCAGCAGAATTTTACAGCAGTCTATAAATTAGGTTTTGACATGACCTACAAATTATGTACAAAAAGTGTCCTTTTCAACCAGGTGAAGTAGCTTGGGTTTAGCAACTTGGTTTTTCCTTTGATCTTGGGTTTTGCAACTTCCATTTTGACTACATAGTTGTTTTAGAATGCAAATCCCAAGTTGCTAAACTCAAAAACTAACTTGCTAAGCCCACGTTGTTTCACCCAGTTGAAGAGGAAACTATTTGTTGTAGTTTAATGAGCAAAGTTAAGCTTCCACTGAGTAATCTTCTTGCCCAGTCTTTGACACAAGTATGGAATTTTGTGGTTTCAGGAGCAGCATTTATGATTGGGCGGGCCATCACAGCAGCACATTGGGGACTTATTGCAGATGTTTATGGGCGAAAGCCTGTAATTGTTATAGGCCTGATCTCTGTGTGAGTGGACAACAACTCCCATGTGTGATTTGTTATAATCTTTGTATTAAATTTTGAATTTTCCAGGAGCACATTGTATCTGGAACCACTGTTCCTTGAGGATTAGACCTTTCTCAATTGTGTGATCTGGGCAACTCAGGCTTGATTGCAAATTTTGTGGCAGGATTGTGTTCCATACACTGTTTGGATTGAGCACAAACTTCTGGATGGCCCTGTCTTCACGTTTTTTCCTTGGAGCTTTCAATGGCATGCTTGGGCCTGCAAAGGTAAGAACTTCTGATTGGTTGAAGGACTGATTTCTCTCAATTTGAATCAGCTTTGATGTGGATATGTTGCACAATGAGATACAAGGAGGAAAAACCTTTTCTCCATGTATACACCTGCTCAAGCAGTGCTATATGATTGTTCAGTGATCTTACTGTCTTTCACTTTACATGGGTGGTAATCTTGAGACAGGCATATGCATCAGAACTTACCAATGCAAGACATCAAGCTCAGGGTATGATGGTGGTAAGAATTTCCACCCTTTTGCAGACCCATCATTTCACTACTGCAGCGATATTGTCCAACTATGCCCAGCAACAAGAACTGATGGTGCATGGGTTATTGTGGACAGGTGAGTACAAGCTGGGGTCTTGGCCTCATCCTTGGTCCTGCTATAGGCGGTTATCTTTCTCAGGTATCTCCAGTGGAACAACGGCTGCATTTGTTTCACCATTTCCTGTAGGTTGTAAGATGATGGAACTCAGATCTCTCTTGTGGCTGCTGTTTTGCAGCCTGCTCTGAAATACCCAAATCTGTTTGCTGCGGGATCCCTCTTTGAACAGTAAGATCTGACAACTGTTGAAGGTTCATGGACAGCTTGTTGGATGTCTATTACAGTTTCATGAACTGTGGTTTTGTTGAGAAACTCATGTGTGGATGACACTGATTGATGTCATTGGGATGTGAATGTGGGGGACAGGTTTCCTTATCTCTTGCCATCACTATGCAACACTGTGTTTTGCATTGGACTTCTCTTCTTTGTCTTTCAGCTCCCTGTATGTGGCAGCCCTGGACTTCCCTGAATTCATGCTTACAATATGTTGCTAATTCCTCTTGTTGAATTGTAAACATGGCTAGATCCATTCTTGATTTGAACAATATGGTACTTCAGGATGCTTGTCCCCACAAGTCAGAGTCTTCACCCATTCAAGTTAGTAGATGGAAGGGGTTTTTGCTTTTTCCAAGATGTGAATTTTCTCTGAAAGTGGAGGGTTTTGCAGGAGACATTGCACATACATGATGACATCCAGGATGTGAAGGAAGAAGAGAGTGCAACTGAACAACCATATGGAGCGTGGGCAGAGAGTAAGGATTTAATTTCAGCCGTAGCGGTTGAGCAGACTGATAACCACATAGTATCACTATCACAGACTGAAATGGACCTGAAGATTTCATTACCAGAGGATGGTTTGATTGAAGATAAGCACGTGAAGAGGTCACTGTTTACCAGGAAGGCCTTCATAGGGGTTATGATTCCTTACTGCCTTTGGGCACTCCATGATATGGCACACACCGAGGTTCTTCATCTGACTTAAGCTTACAGAGTCAACTGCCTCTAAATTCCTGGTTGCGAATGTGTTGTTGTTCTACATACATCAGCATTGGCAAAGCCAGTCAGATCTGAAAGTCATGCTACTTGGATGAACCAGAGGGTCACACTTGTTACATCAGCAGATGGCTTGTAGACTTCAGACCAGGAGGTGTCATGTTATGATTTTTCTTTCATATTTTTCAGCTCCTGATAGATGAGACACATACAGGTATTCTCTTTATGGTGTATTAGCCCAAGATCAAGTGGAGGTCTCAGCTTCACAACAGTAGATGTTGGTAATGTGCTCTCAATATCAGGTACCCTAAACCCTAAACCCTACACCCTAAACCTTATGTCAGGTTAACTCCTACTTCATGCAATGAGCTTTCAGTTCACCAACATCCCATACACCATGCATTCACAGGACTTCATTGAGGTTTTAGGTTGCATGATTTTCCTGTGTATCATTGTGGTTTGCTTTTTCACTCCAACAGCCTTCCATTAATATGTTTAGGGTTTCTGTTTTCTCTGGTCTGGGTCTCTCCATCTAATACTCTGGGCTTGTTGTTTTGTGTGTGATGATGACTCTTCCAAAGGCTTCGGGATGCTAGTATTTCAATTCATCTTCTTTCCACTGATAGCAAATTTCTTTGGACCTATTATGGCAACACGAATAGCAGCAGTAAGATATGGCCACCATGCCCAATGCAATTCTGTGTCGAGGGATAATCCAACAACATTTTATTTAAACTGTGGGTCCAGCCCCAACATGTCTCATTTGAGCTTTTTATCATGTCCCAGTTATTGCTCTTTTGAGTGTGATTTGCTTGGAGGTTCCAAGTAAGAAATTTGAAATATAAAGATCAACTATTCAAGTTCCTTTTTACAGTTGATGGATAGCAAGGCCAGTAACTTACCCTTGTGGCATACAGGTGCTTTCGGTGCCATTGGTGATTGCTTATCCAGTAATTGCGACACTTGATGGATGGATGCTCATGGTGATCTTGAATGTTGCATCTCTTGTGAAAAACATTCTATCTGTAAGTTTGCCAAATCCCTTGCAGGCACATTTTGAATGGTGAATGTTGCTATATTGCTGTCATCAACTCTTTGCTAAATTACTTGTAAGCTGCCATAAGTGAACACAAGACAGGCACTGTATGCTGGACACTATATGGTGCAAATGGCTGCTATTTTTTGTGGAGTTTCTCTTCTAACTCCTAATCATATTGTGTACTGCAGAATGTGGTTTACGGTGCAATATTTCTATTAATAAACAATTCTGTGGTATGATTTCTTCCCTCTCAAGCAGCTCAGCATGTCTAGTTAACATTAGACATTTCCAACATTTTGCATGGTGGTAAAGAATGTAAGGTTTAACTGCATTGAGAAAGTATGGGAAATTCAATGACATCATGTCCTGACCGATTGCTGTACTTTTGAGCAGCCACAGCACCAAAGGGGAGTAGCAAATGGTTTGTCGTTATGTTTGAATTCCATTTCCAAAGCCATGGGTCCAGCTGGTGGTGGCTCCCTGTAATGTTTTTGCTGAACCTTCACACCACCTATTTTCTTCACTGTGTTTACCTAATCAGGCTGCATCACGACTCCTAGAATCCTTGAAATTGTTTCTGCATGCAGCTGCTAATCTGACCTCAGCAGGCAGCATCTGTATCATAGGACAGTCAATCTGATTCTTGTACTAACATAACAAACTGGTTGTAAAATGTGCAGTTTTGCATTGGGGCAGACACGGCAAGACGCTTATATCTTGCCAGGTATGTTACATCTCTAGAGCTTACAAATCTCTTTCTTACTAGAAGAGCTGGGAATTTCTTGCTGAAATTTCCAGTGTAAAAAATCACTGGAGAGAAAGGAGCACACTCTGGTAGATTAGAAGAGAAAAGCAAGTTGGGCGTATGTTCAAATACACTGACAGAGCTGGAACTCTTGTATTTGCAGGTAATGAGCTGGTGTTTACTATTCTGGCCTTTGTTGCAGTTTTGAGTGCTGTCACTACCTTTGAACCTATATTACCAAGATCCACAGATCATTCCTACAGTGATGATGATAAATAGAATTCTTACTAAGTACATAAGCTCTACAATTCATCTTAGCTGAAACCAGAAGTTTTATGTATCTCCTTTTCAGCTCTGAATGGAATGTGTAGTTGAATTTTTTGCTGGCCTGCTAGGGCTCAGCTGTGAAAACCATTGATCCATTAACTTCTTTTCATATTATTCTCAATCTGCAAATTTGTTGCAGCATGAAAATTTAGCAGCTCTGTTGTGACAGTCGATACAACAGGTGATATAGTCCAGGTGTTAACCAGGTATAACAGGTAGCCATTAGTGCAACAAAGTGGAAAACTGGAAGGAATTTCCAACAAGAAAAGCAGTCAACTCAACAACTGTATAGGGTTTGGGCAAAACTTGCTTCATTGCCTCTGCAAAATTTCCCTTGAACATGCACCTTCATCAAGCTCTTTAGCCAGACATATCACATGTGCATTATACAACTGTAGAGCCAACTCAAGATTGTATTGGGTTTGGGCAAATGCTTTTTTGACTATGCAAATTTCCTGCAGCATGGAACCTTCATCAAGCTGTTCAGCTGAACATGTCACATGTGCATATGCAACTGTTGAGCCAACTCAAGAATTGTATTGGGTTTTGGGCAAATGCTTTTTTGACTATGCATATTTCCTGCAGCATGGAACCTGCATCAAGCTGTTCAGCTGAACATGTCACATGTGCATATGCAACTGTAGAGCCAACTCAAGAATTGTATTTGGTTTGTGCAAAGTTTGCTTATCTGACTATGTACAAGTCATTGCCTTGAAGATATAGCTCTCTACACACAGACAAGCAACTATATAACCTATTACTGTATCAAGTTCAAGACATATAGTTGTCTGCACACAGACAAGCACCTGCATAACCTATTTCTGTATACAGTTTTAAACACATAGCTCTCTGCACATAGACAAATAACTGCAGCTCAAAGATTGCAACACTTGTACAACCCTGAAGTCTGGAGTTTTGTGCAGTCCAAGATTTGATTCATCATGTTTTCGGGGAAAGTGTTTACCCTAAGTGAAACATTCATTACCTTATATATGGGACTTAGGATTCATCTCCTTCATGTAAAGACAAAGAAAACTGGAAGATCTATACAAGATTGAACTCACAAGAAGGGTGGCATGAACCTCTTGTATTAGGTAGTCATCACTCTTCAACCAAACAGCAATCTTGGAAACAAGAAAAAACATTGTGCCAATTGTATCAACAGCTTCAGTTCCATATGCTCTTTCTTAGGAGGTCCCAGGGCAATTTGTACTGTCCAAAACTTTCACAGGAAAGCTCTCACCAACCAATCCCTCAACCCTAAACCCTGAAGATATGGAGAACATGGATAAAGCCAGTTTGAGAACCTTTTCTTTGAATGACTCTTCCAGCAGAAAGGAAGACTAAGAAAGCTCTTGTGGTGAAGATCAAGCCCCTGTGCTGTCAAGCTCTACAGCTGTGTATGCACAAATACCTGTTTCAGGAGCTCAACATGCTTCTCAGAAGGGAAAGACCAACCTGCCCCAGGATTTCTTTTTCAGGTCCATGTCATTGGTGTTCAAATGCATATCTTCGGTTCAGCACGAAGTGTATAAGGAAGAAGAGTTGGGGGAAAGAGCGTAGGCAATAAACGCCTGCTTCAAATGCTCGGTTTCCTCCTTCATCTCCAAGATTTGTTCCTCGGCCATGGCATTCAACTCGCGTGCGATTCTCGTCTTTTCTTGCTCAAACCACTCATCAAGGCTGACGCCCGGAATGGCCTCCTCTTCCTCCTCGATCATCACACGCATCTTTATGTCTTCCCCGAATCTAAGCATGTCACCATTCTTGAGCTCCACAGGCTCCCCTTCTTGGAGACTAATCTCGTTCAGAGCTGTCCCGTTGGAGCTTCCCACATCCACGAGTGTCCAGCGATGGCCCTTCCATTCGATGATCGCGTGTTTCTGGGAAACGGTCGGATCCTTGATCTGATAGCCACTTGCCCGAGTTCGCCCGATTGTCACACGCTTCAGGTTTGTACAGACGAAGCTTTGACCTTCAAGCGGCCCTCGCTCCATGTACAGAGTCAATGGAAGCTTTCCCATAGTTGATACTACTGTTTCCGCCACTGAGATGTGCAAAGCTCTTGGTGACGACTACTGCAGTTCTGACTCCTTTCCCTTCGCTACGCACAATTAGGGTTAGAAGTTAGAAGACTCCTAGGGTTGGTTCACTTCTTCTTCGGGAGTGCTTTCTACCTCATTTCATCTCAGTCAAGGAGAAGAAGAAGAAGCAGCGGCAGCGGCAGCTTCATATCTATAATTCACAGCACTCTCCTCTGCACTTCATTCTGCAGCAAAAGACTGATTTCAAAATGGAACGACTTGTTCACGCAATCGATACGCAGATGTGGGAAGAAGGAAGGAACGAAGGAGGGAAGGAAAGAGAGAAAGAAGCATTCTGTTTGAAGTTTTGAATGTTTCAGTTTCCCGCCAGTTTTGTTTCTACCTCTCAACGCACTCCCATGTAATACGGCTATAGGTAACAGTGTTTTTGTTTTAGGAATTTCTGTTTGTGGCTAAAGTGGTGATCCATTCATTCGAAGATGTAAAATACGTAGGTGGCGATCATCCCTAAGAAGATTTAGCCAAATCTGACTCCAAAACCAGAAATACAGTACAAATCATAAACAAATTTAAATCATAATTTAAAAATAATAATGTGTATTAAATTTTATTTGATACTCTACTATTTCAATATTTCATATATATATATATAGTAGTATCTTCTTGTTTTAAGAATAACCAGCAATTGATGATGAAAGAGAGGATCTAGGTTGAAATTGGTGTTGTGCATGTGAATGCAAATATCAAAATGAAATTTATTTACACTCCATGTAAATGTAAGTGTATAAAATTCATTTACATTTGAATAAGAGTGAATATAAATTAAATGTATTTATATGATTTTACATATGGTCATGTAAAATAATGTAAAAGCACACCACTTTTATTTTCGTGCTAGGGGGGAGGTCATAATGTTTTTGGTGATGGGTCAATCAAAGTGGCCCATTGCAACAACAAAAAAAAAGAAAAAGAAGACACTTTTGTGCTTTGGATGCACCACAACTAATTAAATTAATTAATATGAATCATAAAAATACCCAATCTCTTGTTAATAGATGAGGCCAAAAATGATGATGAACAAAGTTTTAAATGAAAATTTTATTCAAGCAACGAGGTGAGACAAAATGCACACAAAAATACACATGAAAAATATTCTCTAGAGTAGCATCGTAATTTGTCCCATATCCTTTGCCCAAAAGTTTGATCTTGTATTGTATATAAATAACTAAAGGAAAACACTACCTTATTCCTGAATTGGTTTGTAAGTGTTGCAATTTTTTTGTGAAGGGCCAATAAAAGTGACCTATTGCTATTTTTTTAAAAACACCATTGACTTTTAGTATGCACCCGAAACTAAGAAATGTGATTTGCAAATAGTTATAGTCATGTGTATAGTATGTACAATTATATGCCCCCAAAACATTTACACAACACTGTGTAAAGTGTATTCGACAAACAATTACACTCCCCCATGTAAGTGTTAAGTGTTAAAATAAAATTATACACAGTAGCAATGTATGTGTAAAAAGTTTGAGTGATTTACATGTTATATTTATGACTTTTGACACTTACATGTACAACTCAGGTTGAACTTGAAACCCAAACCAACTCTATGGATAATTTAGATGCATGCATACGCAATTCCATGGCATTATGCAAGACATGTGTCTTTTGAAAGGACTATCCTAGAGGGACATTTGAAATAATGGCTAGTTCCCAACTTACCATGCCCCCTTGTTCGCCTAACATGCAAGCCATAATTTCTTCTTTTGGATTCCATTTTCTAGCTCTCTACCTTTGCTCCATGTTCTTTCGGTAGCTTGGGGGTGGCATCTTCAAAGTATCTTAAGGCAAAAGAAGAATTATGGGAACTCAAATATTTCACCATGCAAAATATAAACTTCAAAAAATCCTCTAAAAATAAATAAAATCTTTCAAGATATTATAACTCTACAATTAATCTCAAGTTTCAACACAAGTCAAAATATCATCTTTCAAAAATCCTCATGTAAAAATAGACCTATTTATTATTATTATTACCTAGGAGCCAAAAGCCCTTAAGCTGCTACTATACTCTATAATGAATCTAAACACAATATCCTTGCCTACCAAGGCAAGGCCAACAAACTAGAAAAGGGCCACCATCACTTGCTGTTTTTGGTCAGGTTTTTAAAAATCTTGTATACACCTATACACAAGATAATAATATTACCTTAGCAACTTCGGCACATGTCTGTCAAATAATCAATTAATTTTGAAATTTTCAATATAACGTTATTTTGAAATGAGCATTTTGGTCATGGGATTTTGCATCTTGTATTAAAAGCATGGATATTGAACATGCATCAAAAAATTCATGTGTTGATAGGGTAAACATTGCTTGAAGACCAAGGTGTGGGATGATTGGTGATGACTTTTTTTGGCAATGACTCCCTTAACTTTGGGAGGTCATAACTTGGGCATACCTTAACTAAATTGAAGGATCCATCTTCAGACCCCATAGCCAACCAAGCCCATTTGAGATCACAAACCTATTCTTAGAACTTGAGTGTTCTACAACCAGCCAAATTACCCTACTAATATGGCACAATACTTGTGAATTATTGACTTGATGGTCTTGGGGATGTTAGACTTGATGCTAATTCTTCCCGAGGCAACAACACAAGTTCACAAAATAAGCTTGAAGGTGCACCTAGTTATGCAAAGACTATGTTGACCTTGTGGCCTAGACAAAGATTTGAGTTGCTGCCCATTGTTGCTGATCGTGATGGAACTCCTGGCAATGGCAAAATTGGGTTCCACCAAAATAGAGATTTGGACTAACACATTTTGGCCATCAATAACCAATCCCATTCTGTTCCAACTCTCCACAGATTGTGCGCCTCTGTCCTTCTGTCTCCGAAGAAAATGATTGAGTAGCAAACAGCATGCATATGCAACCCTTAAAAACATAGCCAAATCTGACTAATGAATCTATTTCCATGGCAATTAGTGATGGGATACAGAGAAAAATGGAAGATGATACAATTTTCCTCCCCTGAAAAATAGTAGGAAATGACCACAAATATGAAAATGGTGGGTACCCAAAAACCCACCAATCTCTACTGACTTTCGTACAGTAACTGTATTCTTTTCCACAACAAGGACACCCAGAATGCAAGATCATGTGAAAGAAATCCAGGGTTTTACTCTATGGGTCAGTCAATATATCAAATTTACAACTAAGCATGGGGTAAATGATGCACCAGCAGACCATGTCAACAAAGACTAGCCTGGGGTGGTCAATGATGTCAGAGCTGCCATGCGTATAAGTGTTCGCCTGTGGAAGAGAATACGCTGTTTACGATATATCTGAATAAACTCACCCAACTCTATTTCTCCAGACAGCAATTTCCGATGCAGGTTTTCTGATTCATCATCAGCATCAATTGCAGCACCTGCAAAAACCCAAACAAATACCCAATTGTCAGGGAACTTCCATGAACTCCCATCTCTTCCTCTAATTGAAAATCTTAAATTCAAGCATTGGTCCTTCTACTACCACTCAGTGTACATGCAGGAATAAGATATAAGAAGCCAGAGATCATACTTTGAAGTTTGTCCAAGAGAGACTGTGGGGACCAGCGGGCATGCACTTCCTTATACTGCTTTTCAACTTCTTCAAACTTTTCTTGAGCAGCTGCAAGCTCAGTGTTCCTTATAATCATGCACTGTACCCACAAACCCAAACATAACCTTCAACATTTAAGAAAAATGTCATTGATACATAAAAATGATATGAATGCATATGAGATTCAGAAACTTGCCCTTAGCAGTCACCAAAATGTAATACTGGAAATAGGAAACAAAACTTCAAAGTTGATCTTCTGCTTATTATATGCATAACATTGATAAATAATCACATATGTATATCTTTAAGAACATGTAAAGACAGAACTCGAAAGAATTGATCCAAATTTTACTTCACACAAAAGACCATAGCCTTTCCAAATCACCTGGTTTCTGAGTTCAGCAATCTCCGACTCTTTCTCTAGATTCTTCCCTGCATAAGACCAAGCAAATCATCAGTTGAAATACAACAAATATGATGGTCACCATGCATTTCAGTTCTAAGAATCAACATACTTCTTTGCCATGCCCAGGTTGTCCACTCTACATGTGTCCCATTGATGAGCAAGAAATAGCCAGTTAAAGATGATACTTGCCAAAACCATGTGAACTCAGAATTCTAGAGCTCTTCTTAAGCCTTTTTCAACATTCATGGGAAAACGTTACGATTGCATCATTTTTCACTTACAGTGCAAACCTAAAATGTAGAGGGTAAAGTAACATACTTGATTCATCAACATTGCCATTGCTCAACTCATTTCTCAGCTGCAGTCCAGAAGTAACATAAACATCAGGAGAGTAGAGAGTACAGTGACATAAGGTCATGGAACCCAGACCAAGTTAAATACAACAGCCTCACATTTCAAAGGCAAAAGTGATCATGTGACAGACATTGTAGGTGTTGGTCAATGTTTTCGCAGGCTAGACACACACCAATTGCTATGATCGCATCATCTGCCAACAATGAGCAGTTTTGAAAAGCTTGTCTAAACATCTCAGCTTCATAACTAAGCTGTGGAAGTACCTTGTCAAGACGTCTGACTTCATCAAGAGACTCAAGGAATTTCTTGTATGTCTCTGTATCATGCAACAATTTCCCAAGCTCCTCAACACTACATCAAAACACATAAGTCAGAGAGAGGGTTAAGACAGCAAACAACGCTCGTAGACTCACTGCATCAGATCATTCCAGTCTTGAAAACCTAGATGGCATGCTAGCACCAATGAGCCCAATTTCACTGCAAACTGCAGTCACAACAACAATTGGTTGGGTTCAAAATTACTGTTTGCTCTGTATGCATGTATGTTGCACAACTTACACCCCATTCCTCACCATGCTTTTTTCTTAAATCTTTTATGCAAATTAGGTCTGGACTTTGGAATGATGAACATGCGTATAACTGACAACCCTACAAGGTTCAAAAGCCTTGACAGGAAAATATCCAGGAAACTAGACAACAAGATGTAGGTTATGAGTAACAAGTAGTGCTGGCCACTTCTGGGTCCCAGGAACTCAGACCATAGATTGCCACAAACATATATCTTTCATAAGAATAGAGAAATCTCCATTCTCGCAATGAAGAAGAAAACAGCAAGGTTAACACTTCCTCAGGAAGCCACAGAAAGAGCCAAACTAGGGAAGACAGAAAACAAACAAAAAATGAAAAATACACACCGGTATGAACAAAAGTGCCAGCCTCACACCTGTTCAATGGAAGCAACGGGAAGACTCAGCCATACTACTGGCTAGCAACAGACCCCACAACAAAGACCAGACAAAGAAACAAAGAAAGACAGAAAGGGAAAAGAACAGGGAAAGACTAAGAACAAGTGGGC
>Ga0116231_10003979_pt1 | contig 30217 bp, 24 predicted proteins | sample S1TSphgellanicum_2_FD_89695 | JGI IMG/M metagenome (GOLD analysis project Ga0116231, IMG submission 89695) | Host-associated microbial communities from peat moss isolated from Minnesota, USA - S1T2_Fd - Sphagnum magellanicum MG | ecosystem: Host-associated > Plants > Peat moss > Unclassified... | reverse complement strand
TTTTTATGGAAAATTTCTCAATTTTTTATTTAAAAATTCCCCCTTTTTGTGGATCAGAACCCCCCCCCCCCCCCCCAAAAAAAATACTCATGTTTTCACATTTTTGAAAACACCCACCCATCCACCCAAAAAAAAGGCACTGGTTGGGAGGAGTCTCATCAACCTAAAAACTTTCTATGGATTGTTCACAAGGAAACATAATAATGTGGAATTGTCCAAATGCTATTTATTAAGTGTGTCCTTCAAAAGCCTTGCAATTAGGGCTCCACAAGACTTAATAATAGAAGGAGCTCCAAATCTTTTTGCATGATCAAGTTCAGACACAATGACATGATGGGATTTCTGACTCAAATTAACTTCATCTTACCACCTTACATCATCATGGTGTCCCAATTGTCCAACAACTAAGCTAGCCAAAGCAAACACCCATTATAGAAGCAAAAGAGTAAAAGAGAACAACAAAACAAAATGGTTTATTGAGACACATGAATTTATATATGTGTGTCCAAATAAACATGAAGTCATGCTTGCTCTTCCTTCCTTCCTTCCTTCTTTCCCAAGTTTCCCCCCTTCCCCCCACAAGGTCCTCCTCCAATAGACTATTAGGAGGAGGACAATTATGTTGTTCCAGTAATTTTTAACTCATGGAATCTCATGAATTTAAAAACATTAATTAATTCATGACAAAAGTGTGGGATGCACTTTATAAAACAGTTTTGAGTTTGGATTTTAGTTAGTTTTCATTGAGAAAATGGTTTAAAAATCAAACCATTCTAGCTTCCACAACCCTAGCTCCAAACAGTCTCAAACCAAACCAAGTCCATGCACCCTTACTCATACTAATCGAGAGTTTTCCAAAGATACCAAGACCACAACATGAAGCACCATGGTAGGGTATGGTATGGTATGGTATGGTATGGTATGGTATGGTATGGTTTGGTTTGGTTTGGTTTGGTTTGGGAGATCTCAACATGACAAACAAAACAAAACAAACTACCTTGCTTCATACATACATAAATAGGTAGACATGATTGGCTTTAGGAAATTGAACTCTGACTTTACTTGTATGTATGTCATTCCTCTTGTTGGGCACCAAAGTTCCTTGTACTATTTTAGTCCCCACCCCCACATTCATGAAATTTGTACTAGTTGATTTTAGGGTTCAAGAAAATGCAAGGACATGGGAATGTGGGTCAATTTGCAAGTTACATCTTATTTTTCAGCTGCCAATAGAGAGAGAGAGAGAGAGAGAGAGAGAGGATGAGTAGAGATCACTAAACAAATGCAATTCAGTCCTTTGATGTAAAGCTTAAGCATCCTTCCTTACCATAGTACCTAGAATTGGTTTAGCAACAAGGTATGATGTACCTAGTCAATTATTCATGTTTTATTATTTCCTTTTGGCAATAATTATTACATTATTATTATTTTACAATTAATAGGCACTATGTATAAAATAATAATAAAGGTAGTTGTAGGTATTTTTCAGCATTTTTGACAATTTCAAGAATTTTTAATTAGTGCCTAACAAGCCTAGGTACTGCGGTATTGATGACCACAGCCCCAAACTAAAATAAATTATTTTGGGTAGCTGTAAATCATCGGTCTGCTGGAGTTAATTAAGCTTTTCCTTGACTTGCTGATCAGGGCGGGCATACATGAATTTTTTTTCCCCCTCATATCATCCATTTCTCATCATTCTCCTTATATACATTTTTCATTCATCGTCTTTCTCATATTTCAATGTTGGGGATGTAGTTTTTTCAGCCCTTGATTTGCATTTCTCAGATTTACATCTTTTCTCATTATTCATTTCTACCATTATCTTTCACGGATTTTAAGTTTCTTTAAATTTTCATCTTTTTTTCCCCTCCATTTCATCCACTAACTTTCTTGGTTCTAAACACTTTTGATCTATACATCATCCAATTTGTAACTTTCTCGGATCTTACCTATTTCCCATTTTTTTTCATCCATTATTTTCCCTAAATGGGTCATTTTGTCGTTTTCTTCTACCCATATACCCATTCATTATTATTTAAAACTCCCTTAACCCACATATCATTCAATTGTTAACCTTCTTGCATTCCTCACTAACTTAATTCTCATCCATTCTTCAACTTTTTCAACCTTTCTTGATTAAATTATCATTGAAACAAAGGGCACAAGGAATGTACCAAAATCTTATATGTTAATATGAAGAGCATGCATGAAACTTGTTCATGTAATTGACAATATTTATATACAATTTATGATGAATAAAATTGTGTATTTATGGGATTGTTGACATAAATGCAATTGGCCATATGTGTAAAATGAATTGCATCGATGAACTATAACATAGACGAAATTAAATTCCAAAAAAAAGCTAATTGTAGGGTAAAACTAATACATATGGATCAAATTATTACGTGAATGAATTTATGTTCATAAAAGACATGCATAAATGAAAAATGAATCTCTTGTACAAAATCACAACTCTGATGAATTTGACAACATGGATGATAAAAAATATTGGATGCTTGAAATTCAAAAGGTGGGTGAATTTGATTCGTAAATGACAATATTCATATTACAAAATATGGGCTAGATTTGCATCATCATCCTAATTTTGGAGTGAAATTTTTTATTGACAATACAAAGAATATGCATAGATCTCTTGGACTTTCAAACACAAACCCTTTTGAAATGAACAAGAGAGAATGAAGCAAAGAGGAAAGCAATTTTGATTTGTAAAGACCGCTTGGCTAAATCCCCCAAGACCCCATGGGTGAAAACCAAGTTAAAAATATAAATTTTACTCATGCAATTTGAGGTGAGGCAACATGCACCCAAGCTACACCCAAGAGTTTGTACCCCAAATATTTCCCAATAACACCATATAGTTTGTCCCATATCTTTTTCTTTAAAGTGTGTTCTTATATTATATATAGGTGGGCTAAAAGGAAGCAATTCCACAACATCATATTGGTAATAAAGGGCCTTTACTTGGGGAATATTCAAAAAAATAATTGTGAAAGGCCAATCAAAGTGGTCAATTGCAAAAAAAAAAAACATTGAACTTTGAAATGCACCCACAACCAATTAAATAGATTGCAAATAGGTATAATGACTAAGGGTATATAATATATATATACACTTATTCTTGCACGCCCCAAAACATTTACACAACACTACAGGTAAATGTAAATAATGTGTATGTGTGTGTGTGTGTATATATATATAAAAGATAGGAATGTAAGTGCAAAAAAATTGGGTGTGTAATTGTGAATGATTTACATTTACATGGTTTTAATCCCCATATATACAATTATTTACACTTACACACATTAACATTCAATGTTTGGGTCTCTCTTTACATAAATCGTTGGACTTGCCAAATTGTTTTTTAATCAACAACCACCTAAATAAAATGCTAATTTTTTTTTCATTGTAAAACATTAAATTGAAAATAGAAAGCATAAAAGAAATCTCATTGATAGCACATTCCAAATCAAGATTAAAAAAAAAAATTAGGTGGAAACAAGAAGAAGCTTTCAAGTTTGAAACTACCAACAACAACTCACAACTAGTAACATTTGGCATCATTTCCTTAACTCTAAAATTTTCTTCAATTCTCCATTCTTCTACTCCTTGAAAAAGAAATCATTGTAATAATCTTATTGTATGAAACAATGGTGAGTTATAAATCATGGTTATGGCCATATTATACTTTGGAAAAAATTCAAATTAGTGATGGACCTTTAGAAAAAAAAATTTAATTAAAAAAAAACGAGAAAAAAAGATTCAAGGATTATTAGAAGATAAATATAACAAAGGACTAACAATCATGATCCTAAAAATTTGATGGGAGATTTCATGGTCTAAGTTCACAACCAAAAGAGGAGGTAAAAGGATTTGAATGTTAAGGAATGGGAATGTTTGTCATACAAAAGAAGATCATACCCATGAAAAGCTTTGAAAGATTATCAATTTTAAACAAGGTGACATTGAAAATTGGTATTCTTGACCATCTTCCTAACCAATTGCACAATATGAATATCTTGAACATTGGGAAAACCTTCTAGCAACATCTTGTGGCACACAATTCCTATGCATTTCCATTTCACTCCAAGCTACAAGTCCCAACTCCAAGATACACTCCAAAACTAATCTTCACATATTTCAAAATATTAAAATTCTAGGGCACACTCCCTATTTCTTTTGACACGCAACAATAAATGCATTTTTTTGCGTGCAACATGTAAATACTAATTCACTAAGCAATGTTGCTTAATGAACTTAAAAATAATAATTCAATGCACTAATTTGAACAACCACATTGACCAATCATATTTCCTTTGCGCCTAGACACAAGCCTATGAGGCTTTTATAAAAATTAAATGCTAACCTAGTGAAGTTAACTCCTCAAATTAATTCAAGGCTCATTCTAAAAATCCCATTGGCCACTTATGTGATTTTTCACTCATAGGCACAAGCCTATTTCACAAACCATGTGTATTATCTACACTAATATTATAACCCTTGTCTATGTACATATATGTTTAAAAACTCATCACGATAATATTTTAGAAATTCAACTTTACTAGGTATGTATATTCAGACCCAAATACCATTTAGATTATCTTTCACCATTATAACTTTTCAAATTGACATATCATCCATCGAACTTATCACATGACAAAGGTATAATAGTAAAATATATGAAGTTAAAACAATCTTTGCTAATGGGAAAGCTAGCATCCACAAAAGTTGATTGTTCGGGAAAGTAAATAAGTCCTCTCAATGAAATCCAAAATCTCATTCCTTCCCTTCGATTCAAAGAGATGTCTCAAAAACCACCAAAAGTTCGGTCCATAAAATTACATTCAGTTTTAGGCATCATTAAAGGAGTTTGATCTTGGAGATGTTCAAAAAGTTTGAGGAAAATGTTTTTTTTTTGTTGGGCGCATTGTCCTTTGAAAGCATTGAGCCTAAGACCGCATAGAACTTGTCCCAACTATTTAGAGTGCACCAAAGTTAGAGATCATAGTGATGAGTTGACTCCCAACAATTGTCCTTCCATTCTCAAGTCTACATCTTTATCATATTGAAAGGGTCAATCAAACAAGGTTTGTCCACAAGGGTTCCACGAAATTCCGGGGAATTCTCTTGCTAGGATGGATAGGGTTCCACGAGCAAAGATTCCATGCTCCCAAAGAATTGAGTGGAACTATCAAATGTTGCATAAATTCATTTGGGGTTGGGCTTCATAAAGACAGTTACAAGGCTTGCTTGGTAGGTGAGGTTTTCCCATGCCCCGCGCAAGTTTTGGTGTCCAAGTATGTGCAAAAGGATTGCAATATGGAGCTAGTGTGAAAGCCTGGTGAAAGAGGTGTGAAAGAGGTGTGAACCCTCTATCTAGACAGCCAAACCACGAAGTCCCTAGTCTTCTGAAGGGGACATAATATTGTGCTTGGAAAATGTACCACTTTGAACTTGGCCATTCACAAACTCACCGTTAACTTTGAGCTTTTTGAATTAGAGTAGGATTGGACATTCAACTATCTGAAAGCAGGCAAACCCATATAGATAAACTAGATCCCAAGTCACATGATGCTTGCTTTGCTTTGCTTTGCTTTGCTTTGCTTTGCTTGTGTGCCTCCCCCACCCCCTCCACTCCTTAATAGAGAGCAAGAAGATGGTGCCACACTTACATTTATTCTAGTGATGTCATAAGTGTGTCATTACAATTAAAACCCCACTGATAGTAAGATTGTGAAGAAGAAGAAGAAGAAGAAGAAGGGGCTGAAGACTAGGTCCCTGGTAGCCTAGGTAACTTACTTGTAAGTTCTAACCACTGAGTAAAAGTGCTCTAAAAAGAGTTGTAAAGATGTCACCCAACTTCCAACATAATAATAAGAAAAAGGAAGGAGTATAATAATAAGGCTGAATAGGTCAAAATAAAAACCCTGGGGCAAAAAGAACTTAACCCAGGTGCTGGCCAAATTCCTTCCATAAATTTATACACCACTTAATAATAAGTTAAAAGAATTCCACCCCTTCTCTACAGATGATGAGTATGGAGTGAGTAGAGTAGTAGTAATAAGTAATATCCTAGTCCAAAAGACAACAAATTTTTTGAGTTTCCCTAAATTTTGGCTTTCATTTCATTCTGTTGCACTTCCATGGATTTCAGTATCAAACTCATTAAATAATTTTTTTTTGGCCTAGGCTAGTAGCTGATCAGTGTGATCACCCAATTGGAGATTTTGGGTTAGTAAATGCAATGTAGGTGAGGTATTGATGAATCTGCATCATGATGGGAAGTGGGATACCTAAAGTATTAAAAAGAGTTGAAGAAAGAGGGGAGGTGGAGTTTGAGAAGAGGGGGGGGGGTGGGGGGGGGGGGGAGGGAGGAGATGTTTTAATGCATGCCAGGAAGGGGTACAAGACTCTGACATTTGATATCTGTCAGAAATGGACATTCAATACCCCACAGTGGAATCCAGCCAACTACTGCACCTGCAAAATGCCTTCTCATGATTAGAAGAAGCAAAACTGCAAAGGGGATGATGTAAATTGGGGAAAATCCCAAATTTCAAAATGGATCAGGTCTCTCTCTAGTAATAAGAGAGAGCAAAGGTAGAGGAGGTATGTTCAAAAGTAGTGGATACCAGACCAACACTGCATTAGTTGTTAAGTTGGGTTGCTGCAGGGACCAATGTAGTTATTAGTATTATTATTAGTAGTAGTAGTAGGCTAGTAACAACAACTACATACTTGGAAGAAGTTTGATAACATAATCTGACGTGCAGGGATGTGAAAGGTCAAGGCTTAAATGCGGTTGGACCTTTCTCCATTGATGCTAATTACGCCTTTGTGCTTGCTCTCTCTCTCTCTCTCTCAGAGGTTCTTCTGACAGTTCGAATTTCAAAGAAAGAGTTTTGGGGTGTGTCTTGATTATGGTGCTTCAATGCCTGCCCCTTTGTTTTATGAAGATTGTAAACACTGGCAGGAGGAATTAAAGAGTTGATTGGATGGGTTCATTGATTGCATGGTGTGGTGAGGAGGGGTGGGGCACTGGGGGGAGAGGAGAGGAGAGGAGAGGAGAGGAGAGGAGAAGAGGCAATTCCTTAAAATCTGTGCTTAGATCTACACTAGGTAACCTTGATTACACAACAAGTTTTTTTTGGTCCTCTCTGACTACAAACCAACTGCTACAGTTGTTGCAGCAACAGGGAGCCTGCTTACTTACTAATTATATGCTTGTCATGAAAATATTATGTTTCAGCCGCCAGATTCATAAATCCTTTTGCCTTCTTCCACCACACATGCCACATTTCTTCTTTGATTAATTCTCATGTCTGTGAGTGTAGTAGTACTTTACTTCACACAACCCTCATGTACTGATGAGCCCCCCACCCCACCTCTTCCTCTTCTAAGTTCTCCCTTTTGTCTCTGGCTTATTGTTGTTGTTTCTTACTTTCTAATCTCTTCATTGTTTTTTCTTTTGTTTTTGTTTTTTTTTTAAGGGTTTTGGGTTTAAGGTTTGAACTTTACTTATCATGAATGAATGTGTAAAATTAAATTCACCAGCTTCATTGCAGATGATGTTGGTACTGCTGGCTGGATGTTGTGGCCAACACTCAGAGTCTCCATTTCTGGCTCATTTCTGTTGCCTTTTTCTTTTATTGTTTGCCCTTTTGTTTTTGGGTTTAAGGTTTTAACTTTACTTATCATGAATGAATGTGTAATGTTAAATTCACACCTCCTTCATGTACTGATGATAAAGGCCAACACTTCTCTCTCTCTCTCCATTTTTGGCCTTTCTATTACCTTTCTTTTGTTGTTTTCTTTTTATTTTAAGGTTTAAAGTTTAAGGTTTTGAGCTTATCACGATTCATGCATTAAATTCACATGCTCATGTACTCATGAAGAGGCCAACACTCTTCTCTTTTCCCCCTTTCTATTATGTACCTATCTCCCCCCACCCCCTTCTCCACCCCCCTTTTCTTTTTCCATAGCTTTTTTTGTTTTAGAGTTTAAACCTAACTTTATTTGAGCTTTCTTTTGATGCAATGAGATGGATATCTGGATCAAATTTTGTGATGGGTATAATCTCTTTTAAGTTTCTTATTGAAGATTCAGGTGTTTTTTTTAGTTTTAATAAATTTTATGGTTTTGAAAGTTTAATAATTTTTTCATTTTTGAAAGCAATGTTTTCAAATTTACACTTAACAAAGAAAATTTCCAAAATTTCTTGTTGCTACAATGTGAAAATTCGCCAAAAGAGAGAGAAAGAAACACGACAAAGACTTCTAATGTGTGCAATATGAATTGAGACAAATGACTTGGTTTTGTGATCCAATCTGTTAATGAATAGATTGGGCCAAATTTCAAACCCCTCTAATTGGATCTAGAAAACATTTGTTTTAAAATTAGCTCTAGAGTTTTCTTGTCAATTTTACTAAGTGAGGACCACTCACTTTTTGCTAGAGCTTGGAGATGTATATGAACCAAGTTTTTTTCATAGCTTGGTGATTTGTATTAACCAAGTGCAACAAAGAGGTGGGTGGTTTGTCACAACTAAGCCCTTGAACATATCATACAATCAATTGAGTTTTGGGGTCATATGAAGAAAGCTAAATATTTACTTGCTATTATTATTATTATTATTATTCCTTTCCCTATTGTGAGTTACACTTTCTATTATCTATGAATAATGAACAAATAACGTATCGTAAAGAAAAAGTTTTTGAGCCTGAAACTTGCCCCACCCAAAAGAAATGAGAGCTGAAAAAGTTCACAATACACCACCATAGTACAAGGGCAGCTTGAACAAATATCTGTTGAATAATTGATTAATTCTAAAGATTCCATGTCAAAAATTACAATATTTCTGAACATTTCAAAAGAGTCTCTATTTTTTTTTGCTTCACAAAAATTTGTTAGTTAAATTTTTTTGGTGGAAAATTTCAACATGTTTAATATAAATTAGTGTTGAAGCTGGCCAAGGCACTATGGTATTATATATAATATATGCAACTCAAAAGGGGAAAATGGTTGATGGGAAGTTGAAATCAATTATTTCATGATTTCTGTGACGGAAAGTGCAAATGAGAGAAAAGAAGCAATTTAGCACATTTGTTAGGATAGAAAGGATGAAAGCAAGGCAATTTTCTAAAAAAAACAGTTGTCTCCCATTCTCAGTTGCAATTGGGTTATTTTCTCTTCTTACTGAGTTGCAAGATTTCATACTGAAATTTACTAAAATGTCTTTACTTTGCGGATACCACTGAAAGAGGGGATAGAGGGTGAAAGGAGGCCCAAAGACAGGGTGAAGACAGGGTTACTGTACAGATAACTCTATTATGTCCATGGTTTGATACTGCATATAAAAGGGAGGGCTACTCTTTTGATTGCTGCATGCGTAATAGTTAGACACACAAACCAACCCAGAGTTGAACTCTTTCAACCCATCACCCACCTAGTTGCATTTTTGAAACTAAAAGGGAAGACATCTAGGGGTGTGTCACACTCTGGCCTTGCCATTTTACATTAAAAAGTATCTTAAGGTGAAAGAAGAATTATGGAAATTCAAATATTTCACTATGCAAATATATAATCTTCAAAAGAATCCTCTAAAAGAGACCAAAATCCTGCAAGATATCATCACTCTATAACTAATCTCAGCTTTCAACACAAGCCAAAATATCGTCTTTCAAAAATCCTCATATAGAAATAGACCTACTATTATTACCTAGGGGCCTATAAAAATCCATTAAGCTACTATACTCTATAATGAATCTAAACACAATATCCTTGCCTTGGTAGTAGTAGGCAAGGCCAAGAAAAGCATTGCAAGCTACCAAAGTTTTTGTTTTGGGATCATAGATGAATTTGGAAAAAAGCCTGGGAAAAGACCTAAATTATTTATTGTAGGGTATCAAACCCTCATCAGCAATGGTTAGGCAAGCTCTCTTTGATTTCAAGGCCGACTTTGTGATCCATTGGGGGGCCAAAGGGCTGTCTCTTCAAACAAAGTGCTGGCAGTGGCCAACTTGCTTTACAATGAATTCAACAAGTGACAACTTTTGGGGTAGTTTGTTTCTTCACAAAAGGAGCAAACTTGAAGAGTAGCATTCATCCATATATTATGTCAAAACATGGCAACTATATAACTAACTATGTACATGCATGACATTAGCGGTGGTGATGGTGAGTCTTATTTGATTATAGAGTTAACTCATGACTTTATAGTCAAATAGGACTTGTCACTTATGCCATTCATATAGTCATGGATGCCAAGTTTTGGCATAGCATGCATCCATCTATGTATCCATCCATCCATCCACTCAACATGCAACTAATTACTTACTAATGGGATGGTTAGTCATAGGTGCAATTTGGTCACTAATGAGAGTACCCCTACAAGGTTGACCTAAAAGAAATGCATGGGCAGGAAATTTAGCCAAATTTTGGCTATAAGTGAGATATGGAAAGTTTTTTTTAAAAAAATGGCTAGTAGGTAGCTAGCCAAAATTAAAGAAGCTTGCTGAAATTTTATTTTTTACTTTCCATATCTCAATTATAGCAAAAAAATTGGCTAAATTTCCTGCCCATGCATTTCTTGCTATTGGAACCAAATCATAGAAATCTGGTGATTTTAGTTTATTGGCTGTTTTATTTTTTTGAATATTGGCAATTGAGAACCCTTAAAGTCATGCTCCAAATCTAAGTATGGTGTAATTCTTTAAAAAATATAACCTCAGGCTCATTTTTTTTAATAAAGAAAATTATAACCCTCAAATTTTGAAAAAAAAACCCTCAATCAATAGTACACTGCAATTATTTGAAAAAGGGTTGATATCGGTGTGTTTCTTTTGGGGTGAATTTTCACATTGTGTTGATAAAAAAAAAAAAAGTGGAAAATTTTGGAATTTTTTATTAAAAAAATCGTAAATTCGGAATAATTTCTTTTTAAAAAATGGGGAAAAAATCCCAAACTTTTGAAACCACAAAATTGAAAAAAAAAAATTGAAAAAAATTCCCTGGTCTATCACACTGGGCTGCTGCAATGGGCATATCATGGCATGTACATGCTAATGTGTTTAGAGACATGGTGGTGGTGGTTGGACAAACATGAAGCCTTTTGTTGGCCCTGCCTTGTAAGGCAGGGATATTGTGTTGAGAATTATTATAGAGTATAGTAGCTTCAAGGGATTTTGCCCCCTAGAAACAAACTAGGTGAGATGATTCGTCCTAATTTGTTTGTCAAAAATTCACATTCATCTTTTGACATTTTGTTTTCTTTGCCACCTGCTCAACTGTGCACCCAATCCCAAATGACTTTGTCACCAATCCATAACTCACAAAACTAAATATGAAACGACTTTCTTCAAAAATGGTTATCACACTCATCATACACAAAAATTCATGTAATTCTTTCAAATGTGACGATGTGATTGAAAACATTCAAATACACATGTGATGACAAATCTTTTTTTTTTTTTTTGAAATTTTGCGCAAATATGAAAAATAAACATCAAAAGAGAATATTTTATTTTTTTTAGAAAAAAAATCATTAGATTTGTAAAAAATTTGAAAATTATGTTGTGACATTTTTGTATTGGTTTTGCTTTGGTAACAACTTTTTAAATGTTTAGATAGGTTCTTAGAACATGTCATCATTTAATGTGACATCCCTTTTGGGTTCCTCATGAGTAATGTGATGTTAAAAAATGAAAAAAAAAATCATGAAAATATTTCATTTACAAAAATAGGATGATGTAAATTTTTTTAAAAAATATTTAAAACAAATTTCCCTAGTTATGACCAATTAATGGCAGAGCTATTGTGTATAACACACCTTGTTTATTTATGATACTATTACCCTAAACCACAAACGTACTGTTGTTACTGTGTTGTTATCTAGTTGCAACAACAAAAGGAAACCACAAACAAGGGGTGTGTCACACGGTGGCCTTGCCATTTACAATAAAAAGCATCTCAAGGCAAATAGAACAATTATGGAATTTCACATATTTCACCATGCAAAAATATAATCTTCAAAAAAATCCTCTGAAAGAAACCAAAATCCTTCAAGATATCATAACTCTATAACTAGTCTCAGGTTTCAACACAAGCCAAAATTATCATCTTTCAAAAATCCTCATATAAAAATAAATAGACCTATTATTATTGTCTAGGGGCCAAAATCCATTAAGCTACTACCATACTCTATAATGAATCTAAACACAATATCCTTGCCTGGGTACGCGAAGCCAACAAACAATGTTGTAATTAGACCAGTCCCGACCCAACCCATTCACTCTTTCATTTCCCCTTTTTTGGAGATTTAGGAGAGATAATCAAAACTAGTAGGCTATATTATGATGTCTAGTAATAAGCTTCTATCCTGCACATCAATCCCACATCATGAAAGCTGAAAGCAAAGGGGCCTGTAACAAAATCACAAAGGTTAGTTGACCAAAACTAGGCTGCTGCAGAGATGGGTGTCTGAAATCATTTTTGGAACAGGAAACACAAGAAGAAGCATCATCATCATAAATCTTTGGATGATTAAAAGGGCTTGTGATCTCACAAAGTCAATAGTTTGGGCCACCCAAACACCTCTCTCTCTCTCTCTTTCTCTCTCTCTCTTTGTTTTTCCAGCTTTGAGGGGGTGGCAGGCAGCAGGCAGGCAGGCACAACTCAATGAAGACTCTCTCATTCATAGTTTGAACTTTGGGGCTGGCAGAGAAAGACTGGGCAGGCAGGCAGGCAGCAGCAAGGGACTGGTTGCTGCTGGCTGGAGGAGTAGTCCTTTCATCAAGTCAATGGGTTTAATGTTGTTTTTCAGACATTTTGAAGAGCCTGCAGTTTCTGTTGCTAGCCAGCCTTTATTAAACTCTCAATTCATGCACAGGATGATGGATGATGTGGTTGCTAGCTAGCTAGCTTACTTGGTTGCTGGTTTCTGTTCTTGAAGCTCCAAAAATCTGTTGCATAAAATTGTGATAGAGTTTTTGGTGTGTGGTTGGGTGTTATCCTTCTGGAGACAGATTTTGACTGCAAACAAGGTCATATACATACCTAGTTCTGAAAGATACCACCACATTCAAGAATTTATCAAAAGTTCTGGCAACTTGGGTAAGAAGAAGAAGAAGAAGAAGAAGAAGGCTACTAATTGGGTTTGGTGGAGGAAAAAACAAAGATGCTTGTTTCATGGAGTTTTCAAGATTTTTTTTGTTTTGCCTTTTTTTGGGTGGCAAAAAGTTCCATCTTATTATGCATAAGCAAGAGCTTGCAATGTTTTTTTAAGACTAGAAGAGGTTTGAAGTTCTGTTGCTTTGGTTAGTAATCCATATACAAATGTATGAAAAAGCATGTGGCACTTTTAATCCCCACACCATTTTATTAATGCATTTTTCATGGACCACTCCAGCAGTCAGGAGGATGTCAGAAACCTTTAATATGATACATATCTCCACTTGGGAGCAGGATAAATTCACTCTGACACAAGAAAAAAACAAACACTATGCCCCCATTTAAGGGCCAAAAATTCTGCCAAACAAGGGGCCACTTCTTCTTTTCACACAAAGGCTGTTGGGAAGGCAGCACATTCTCCCAAGCCCCCCTCCTTTCAAATTGCAATAGGTCAAAAAATTGACAAACCCTAATAAAATATGCAATAATTATGGTATACAGCAGCAGCTTCATTTAGTTCAACACACACAATTAATTTCACACAGTCCACAGTGCTGGACTCAGAATGGCTTCCTTAATTAAATCATCAAATCCAACATGATGGTGTAGTTATTTTTCAAGTGCAATTAGGTTTTAATGCCCACCCCAATCTCCTCATCTACCTTATAGTTTTTTAACTGCCTCATTTTTCCTGTTTCAGAAAATCAGGGCTAACTTAGTGAATGAGCAAACTTGTCTGTGAAGATAGATCCCTTGCTGAAAAGGGTAACTTTGGAGGCCAGCCAGCCAGCCAGCCAGCCAGCCAGCAGCATCTTGACTAATGTCCAAAAAGCCTGAATTGAATTAACTTAAACAGGCAGAGCTTGAACATACTAAATTGCCAAGATACTAAATCACAGCTCTGCCCTTTACATGATATCCATCCATATAAGGATGATAAAGATTCAACACACAAAATGGGAAACAGAATCTGTTGGGTAGCATGGTGAAAGCCCAAGTGGGTGGATTCTTCAGTCATACTCCAAATAATGTTTCTGTAATGGACTCCACATGACCTCAAAATTTCAAGGATACCAAAGAGTCTTTAGTTATACCCCAAATGTTTCTAGAGTGGATTCCCCATCTCACCCAAGAAAGAATGTAGTAGGGATAATACCAAGCTAGTTATACTCCCAAAATTATGTTTCTAGAGTGGATGATTCCACATGACCCAAGAATGCAAGTCCATACCAAACTAGTTATACACTCCAAATGTTTCTATAGTGGACTCCACATGACCAGAGAATCAGCTCCAAGTGTTTCTGTAGTGGACTCCACATGACCTGAGAATCAGCTCCAAATGTTTCTGTAGTGGACTCCACATGACCTGAGAATGTAGGGATACCAAACTAGTTATACTCCAAATGTTGTTGCTCTAGTGGACTCCACATGACCCCAGAATGTAAGTTGATACCAAACTTGGACCCATTTTTTTTAATTGGGTGCATCCCAGTGTCTCTTACCCTGAAGTGCAAAGTCAATTAAAGGATTCAAGCATCCATGTAACATTTGCAACACAATGTTGGTTTGAACTAGGTAACCAATTCATTGTAGGTTACAAGACAGTTGGAGATGTAGAGACTTCCCATGTGATCACTTTAAGTTTTTCTAGTGTAAATTTTGCTAAATCTTTCATATCACAAAAATTGGGAAAAAAAAAAGAGGAAACCTTGATTGCCACAAGGATTTGGGATTTTTTAAGAAGATTTTGGATACCAACAGTTTGTGTGTGTGTTTTTTTCTTCCATTTATGCTGTAAATTACAAATTGTAATTTTCTTCAACAATTCTTATAAGTCATGAGGTTCAAAAAGTGGAGCTGCAAAGCTTGGTTCCTTTGTTGGTGAGAGAAGAAACTGACAAGAGGAGGAGCAAAAGAAGAGCATTCAAAATCAATCCCCCATCAAAAAACATTAGAATGAACAAACAGTTGAGCTCAACTCTGCTTCTGTTGTGCAGATTTGGCATACAATCAATCAATCTGAACTCTGGGGTTTTTACTAATCAGAAAAACTCATGACACAAACCAATTGTTGATTATCTGAATTGGGGAGGGAAAAAAAACCCGACCCATCCACCCACCCACTAACTAGTACAAATTACACAATTTCTACAAACCAGGAAATTTTGCAAAAACTCCTTTGCAAAAAGCTCTCAGGCTGCTGCTTCCAATGAGGTTGTTCTCGAGAAGAAATCCAGTTTAATCTCTCATGGGATTTGTTCTCATGTTCATCGTTGTTGGGATTTCATCTTCTTCTTCTTCTTCTTCTGATCTCTTGGGATTGATTTCCTTTTTCAGTCGCCTTGATTTCTGCTGCTGCGAAAAATCACAAGAGCAAAATCTTCTTCCAAGCAAAAGCTGCACTAGTAGAGCTGAGCGAGATCATGGTTTTTTTTTTCTAGCTAGCAGTTTCTAGAAGAAATGCTGATTTGATCTATGACGATGATGATGCAGAAATGATCTTAATCTTACATTTTGAGTCTCTGAGATGCTCACAGAGCTTGAAGCTTTAGTCATGCCACTATTCTGCTACAACAAGCTCATGCAGAGCTTCTCCATCCAACAGTTTCTACTTATAGTCTGTTTTTCCTGCAGCTGCAGCTACTCGGCGCGCTTCAGACTGCTTTGTTTTCAGTTTGGAGCAAGTTTGGTTGTGTGTTTCCTGGACATGGATCGGCAACTAAGCTCCGGACGGCAGAGCAGGAGTTGTTCAGTAATCTTCAAGCTTGGGCAACTCTTTGACGTTTGATGCAGCTGCTAATTGTGGTAGTAGTAGCAGCAGCAGCTGCTGCAGCTGGAGTAAGAGCTGATGAGGGTGCAGCAGCAAAGTCCACAAGTACATCACTGCTGCATCGAGGACACTTGGGATGCGACTTCTCCAGCATTACGTACATGAGACAGTGTGTACAAGCTCCCATGACTAGCTGTGCACAGCTTGCCGTCTCTAGCTGTTCTGATGATGCAGGCGGCTGCTGCTGCTGCTTCTTGCTGCTGCTGCTGCTTTCAACCTCGCCAACATAAGCACTGTTGAACATACAACAAACGGAAACAGAAATTCAGCGCTTGATTACAATCCTCATCAACAATTTGATCCGCAAAACAACTGCCAAAACAAATCTGTAATATAATTCACATGACCATGAGCTGACCATGACCACAAAATGAAGAAAAAAGTTCCTCTGAACAAACTCATTATGTGACTAGAACAGATGCCATGTTCGCGGCGCTACTAATGAGAACACACACCTTGTGGTGCACGCTGTTTTGCTGGTCTGGGTGTCGTCCAAGACTGCCGGGCCTTGGTTTCCTCCATCTAGCCGCGGAGAACGAGAAGATATGGCCGATGATGTAGTAGTAGTGCTGCTGGTGGAAGGAGAACCAAGAGACCACCCTGTGGGTTGCTGCTGCTGCTCCTGCTGATCAGACGTCCGGGCTGATGTAAGAGACGAGAAAGATGGAGAACCAGTACCGCCGGCGGAAGCAGGTTTGGGTAGAATAGAGATTCGCAATTCTGATCTCTTGCGGTAAGCAGTTGGGCTTTGTTGTTCTGTTCGTCGAAGTGCCCTCTGCACCATCGCCATTGTGCACACGCTTTGCTCTTGTTGTTGTTGTTGTTGCGGAGCTGAAGGTGAGCTTGGCGCGGCAGCTGCTGCGAGATTGAGATCCAGCTCTAAGTTGGTGGATCTCTCCGGCTCCTGCTGCTCTGCTAGCAGCGTATCTTTCACCAGACTGACCGCGTTCGTGTCTTCAAGCTGAAGATTCCATAGCCGCTTTCCTGTTGAGAACGATAGCATCTGCTGCTGCTGCTGCAATTTGCTGCAGCTCATGTCTCTAGTCGACTTCGTTCCCTGCTGATGATGCCGCCGGGGGCTTCCACCACCAGAAGACGACGTCGAGGACGAGGTGGTTTTTAGGCTTTCCGCCTCACGGAGTATCTCGGACTGCTTGCTCCTGAGGAACTCATGCGCACGCGGAGAATGCGACGACGGCGACGGCGACCTCTCCTGCAGCAGTGCATGAGCTGCAAGCGGTGGCGCCGCCACATCAAGCTGCGGTTGCTGCTTGCGAGGATCATCGTCCAAGGTCACACCCGTTGTATTGTTCACAAACGACATCTTCCCGGTCTGCAAATCATGTGCAAGAAACAAACACACAAATTAGACACTCACAGCTCCAGTTATAAGCTGTTCGAATCAAAATGCATATATATTGGACGCGGAGATGAGAGGGAGCTGGACTCATGTCCCGAAATTCAAATCCCGGGCGGGGAAGAAGCACAACAAAGCTTCAGAACAAGTCTCTTCTCGAATCAGACTCCCTCTAAGAATGTCCAGAATCAATCATTCGCTAACACCCAAAACGAATTCAAGCATGATGATGCACACGAAGAAGAAAGATTAGACAAGAATTTTTTTTCAGCGGAATATGGATTATATGCACACCTTCAAGTCCAAACACTTCTTCCAATCGGAAGGTAGTCTAGGCAGGAGCTGCTGGTCAAGAGGATCAAGCTCAAGCTCCAGAAAGCTACTGTTGTCATCAGTATTCATCAATTTCGGTCGCAAGTTGAACAGACTAGTTGTACCACCAGCAACACCAGCATGAGCTTCTGCTGCTGCTGATGATGATCCTAACAAGTCCAGAGTCACTTCATCACCCTCATCACCACCAGTACGTCGTGCACTGGCCGTGGTTGTATTAATCTCCTGATCATCCGTGGAACTAGTGGATTGCAACTGACCCATCATGAGCTGCACCACTTTGTGCGCATCTACACCCCACGCCCGCTTCTTCTTCATCTCCGCGAAGAGTACCGGTCCACCACCACCACGACTCAACTGCAGCTCTGCACTAGGACCTCTCCACGCCACTTCCATACCCCCCACACTAAAGGACTCGTCCCACTAAAGCTTCTTCTCTACCGCAGGTAGACACCCAACTTCTTCTGCTGCACTCTCCCAAAAACAAAAAAAAAACAAAACTGAAACACCCAGAAAAACAAAACTAAGCTACCCTGCTAGCTACTTGCCAACCACGACAAACATGTATATAGAAGAAGTTCGAGAGATCACTAAGCTAGCAGCTAGCTAGTAATGTCCATTAAAAGCTTGAAGCTTATGCTGCATGATGGAGGCGACTAGTTACAGAGCTTGCTAGCATATAAACTAGGAATCACAATCCTGCTCCACAAAGTTGATCAATATTTGAAGCTTTCTAGAAACACAAGGTTTTTTGAAGGAGAACAATTTGGGATGCAACAACACGTCTGGTCTGGTCTGGTCTGGTCTGGTCTACTCTCTCTGCTGCAGCAACAGTACTTGGGACATTCATAAAAGAAGTGAAGAAGCTTGGTGGTGCATCTGATAAGTACTGCTGGCTATGGATGGGTGCAGCTAGCTAGGCTAGCAGCTACAAGCCTGATCTCACAGAGAGTGTATGTGAGAGAGAGAGAGAGAGAGAGGGAGAGAGAGAGGGTTTGGCTGTTGCTTGCTTGCACTAGAGAGTGTATGTATGAAGGAGATAGCAAACTTATAGTCAAGTAGAAAAACCCTAAAAAAAAAACCTAGGGAGTTGGGGAAGAAAACCCCTCCTCAACTCAAAGAGGCCTCCTCCTGCTCCTCCTCCTCCTCCTCCTCCTCTTTGATTACTTTATTACATGACTTCCAGGTAAAGCAGTTATTACATTGAACTACCTAGGGGTACCTACCCTACCCTACCCTACCCTACTAGCCTTTTATACCATGGTAAAAACAAAAAATTTGGAATATTATTTTATACATATCTCAATACCTAGACTAAAATCTGAGTCTATGAGTCCTTTAAATTTTTTTTTAAATAAAATAAAAATAACCACTTAAATAAATAAAAATGTTCCCTTGATGGCATGGGTGTTTTTCCTTCCTTTATTTATTTATTTATTTAAATATTTCCTCTAATCATTCATGTGATCAAGTTTAGTACTAGTAGTAAGAATGTGGGTTAAGAATTTCCATTAATCATTTGGATGAAATCATCATTAATTCACTACATTAAAAAATTTAATGAATTTCACAATGTATTTAATGATTGACAACAGGTTGATTACAAACATAATGAATTCATTTGAAGGAATTAGTCAAATAAAAAATAATCATATTTCATTATTTCTTTTTAAAATATTAAGTGAATCCTTCAATTATGCTGGACATGTTTCTATAGTGGACTCCACATGACCCTAGAATGTAATGTAGGGTGCATTAGACTGCCCTGAAAGGGTAGAGTCAATAAAAATAATCTGAAAAAAATTATAAAATAATATAAGGTAGAAAGAGAAAGAGAAGAGAAATGAGTGGAAGATTAAAATAAATATAAATAAATAAATAAATAAAATGCTAGTGAGAGTCAAGAAGGGAAGGAACCGGAGTTATAAGGAGTCAGGATTAGGTAGTAACTCAGGTTAAGTCGAACCCAACGACCCTAGTATGCAACAACAACAACAATAATAAAACCAGCCTCATCATCAATGCAGCAAGCAGCAGCTAAGTTACTAGTGCCTAGTAAATTTACTAGTTATTTACTATCAGATCCCCCCACTGAACCCTAGGGTAGGGTTCTGGGGGGAAGGGAATGGGCTCTACTTATTTATTATAATTATATTATAAATTTTTATGGTAGATCCTACTACTAGACCCAGCCTAGGGTTTAGGAGGATTTTTGAATGGATTAGATGATTATTATCTGGCCTTATTGCCTTCTTGGATGAAAGTGAAATGAATAAGGAATGAATGAAGTCAAGCTTTTTGAACTTTACCCTTGTTGCATTTATCAACAACTGGCATCAGTGGCGCGCAGACAATGGAATTTACTATTTACTATTTACTGCCTACTGGTTGAGCTGAGGCTGACGTCTGTTTGTCATGAGTATTTTCGGTTACCGTTAAGAGTTACTTTTACCTACCTAGTGTCGCCTAAACCCTAAACCCTACCCGTCCTCCCCCCCCTCCCTTTGCTAATCTAGCAAACTAGGTATCTAGATACCAGCAAACTAGTCAAGACCTGTCACTTTGGGCTAGTTTGCTTTATTTAGCAAACTAGTAACAGTTTTCTTCTTCTGCTGCTTCTGTCTCTATAAGTGATAACAGTTTTCTTCTTATGCTGCTGCTGTCTTCATAAGTCAATAACATAGTGAACGAATCAAATCGACAATGAATGGAAAATTTTGCTTCCACCCAAGTCAAGTAGTAATCAGCTTTTTCATTCAACCTAATTAGTTAAAGGATATTTTAATTTAATTTTTATATCTACTTAAGTTAACAAGGGATACTTATTTAGTTACTTAGTTTTCATTTCTACTTAATTAGTAAGGGATACTTAGTTATTTAAATTTTGTTTAGAATTCAATTGCCTCATAAATGATAAATAATTACTTAGTTTTCTTTTATACTTCAATTAACAATGGATACTTAGGTACATAGTTTTCATTTATATTTCAATTAACAAGGGGTATTTAGTTTTCATTTTAAACTTTAGTTTGCAAGGGATTCTTAACTATGCTATGGACTTAATGTCTTAACATGATTTGGCTTTTCGTTTTGCTCAATCAAAATAACTTTGGTGACAAACTTCATTCATTGGTGGATCAAGGAAATATTATGTGGTGAAACATTCATCTTGTAAATTTGTAGAAGCCAAACACATGTCTTCACCTCCGAACTTAGAAACACAAGCTCATTGCCATCAAGATATGCACTTGTTGATTTGTTTTGCAACTTTATAAGGTTCAAATTAGTAAGAGAAAGAAGACACCAAAAAGGGTGGAAACATGTTGAAGTTGGTCATAGATATGTTGTCGCCCTTTGGAATCATTGTTATTTTTTCTTTTGCACTAGAATATATATCTATTACCAACTTCAATATTGCTAATAGCAAGTGACTCAAATAACTCCCTAGATTGTATATTAAGCACATATTGTAAGCACTTTTATCATATGTTTGGCACAAGTTCTTAGGTTGTTGTTTTTTCTTGTTGATAGACAAGGTGCAAACTAAGACATCATTTGATACATAGTGGAGCAAAACCAAACATGGATTCCATAAAGTGCTTGTCATGTTCACTTGTGATGTGCACCACAAGTGCACCACTCAACATTAAACTTGAAACTTTTATTTGGGGTACCATAGCAAAACATTATGCATTACCAAGTTTGCTTCAAATAACACAACAAAACATCATGAATAACCTTTCTATGGCTTGCGTAGTGGGTAAAAGAAGGCATTTATTTTTTCCAAATGTGATTTTGAATTAATTTTTTTGAATTAAAATTTGATAATCTCTTTGGTTGCTATAGCTGAAGTAACATGTAAACTTATTTGTCTACTTACAAGAATGGGCAATATGATTGAAAATTAACAATTTGGGTTGCCCAACCTTTCCCCAAGCCTTGACCACCAAAGTATGCACATGATTATTGTTGATTAATTGATTTGGCGAACAAATGATAATCTACCTTAATGGGGCACAACAATTCTTTAAGGTCATTGCAAAATATTCTTTTTAACAACTTTTTACAATGTTTGGGGTAGAAAATATTATTTAAATTACAATTTCAAAATGATTATAACATTGTTTTGAATGAAAAATGATTTAAAATATTAAAAAATCATAATCTCAAAAGGTGAAATAAATGCAATTAGTTTTGCATGATATTTTATAAATATTCTTGTATGGTTGTTCAAAACAACACACCCTCCCTCTATCATGTGAAAATTTTGTGTTATAGACATCACTTTATGACCAAAATTATGTCATGCATAATTAACAATTATGTTTATCTTTTGATATGTGTATTGGTTTAAATAAATTGAACAACAACCTACAAAGATGTTTGCCACTTGATTGAATAAAAAATAATTCTCCACCTTTCAAAAACAATTGAAATCATGTATGACATTGTGTCCCCTATCTATTTATTCAAAATAATTTGTATTAATGCCCTAAAAAGTTTTCAAGTGAAATTTTTAATGATTGTGTGACATAATGTCCAATTCATTGGCATATGTAGGATATTGGCTTTATTCCTTAGTGAATATTACAGAGTAGATGGTGAAGTTAATAAGGGGTGTCACATGTCTAAGGTTTTGCATTGCAAATGTAGTTTTCCCCTAGTTGACAATTATATAAAGCACAAGTTATGTGAACCTCAATACTTGGTTACTTCTTTTTCAATTGTGGATATGATTTTGCAATTTACTTTGAACATTCCATAATACACAAACCACAAAAATATAGCAACCAAATGTGAGGCAAGTGTGAGGGCCTTAGTCACAATCAAAGTATTCAAAAGGAATGTCAAACTACAACAAACTTTAATTCACAAATTTGAACCATGAACTATGTTTGTCCTTTGTAGTATATCTTTAATTTTAAACAACTTATGAGTTTTCTAAATTGCAATAAACATAAGGATGATTCAATTCTTCAATTTGACGCATGCACAATTGAATGTCCTTAAAATTCCTTAAACATAAATATTAGTCATGGTTACAATATTATATATGAATCAACAAAGGTTTTACCCTTTTTTGTGAAAATTTGAAACACATTGCCACAAATTTAATTTTTTTTTAAAAATTGCAAAAAAAATCAAAATCAAAAGACAAATAATAGATTCATGCTTGCATGACAACATAACAACAAAATTTACTATTTGATTACATTGGAAACCAAAACTTGTACCAAAAAAATTGTAACTATAGTTTAGTTTTAGCAAGGGGTTGGTACTAAAAGCCCAATTTTGGTTCCATTTGCAATAGGAAGCTAACTTTTTATGTTTCTTTTGGATTTAAGTTTTCCAAAGCTTGGACCTTGTAATCTATGTGCCTCAAATTTGAACCAAAATTTGGTCAAAATTAGTTTAAGGAGGTGGGTGATCACAAAAGACCTTAAATAAATTCCATTGGAAGTTCTTGAAGTTTTGAATAAATTTTCTATTTGTGCATGATCACAATTATTGTGGGACATTGTGGTGTTTGTGGATTTTGTGAAAAAAGGAAGATGAAAATATGTCTTATTTTATAAAAAAATTAAGAAAAAATTATGTGTCCAATAAACAAATGCATTTGGTTGCCAGGTAAGTTATTTTGTAAAAGTGGCACTAAACCACATATTTAGGGTTGAAACACATAATCCAACTTTTCATCTTGAATTGCAATTTCACATATGTTTTTGCATGCATTTTTTTCATTTTGTTTACCCAAAGAAATTAAAGTTGTGAAAATTATGGACACAAAAACAAAAACAACAATTAGATCTTGCATAGTTGTTATAAATTGATAATTCATGGTCTAGGAATTGGTTGATAATATGTGTCACTACATGATAATATGTGAATCATTTTATCTAAAATTTATTATATATAACTATTTATATTTTCTAGCAAAATTTTGAAATTGAATGTCAAATAAGATTAAACAATCCAAATCGTAACATTATATGGTTATAGAATTTCTTGGTCCTATTTTGAAAATATCATTGAAGGTTGTTATTGTTTAAATTCAAATTCAAATGTGTATCTAACTACTTAATTACATGGTAAAGAAAACACATTTATTATATATAGAATGTTTGGTTTTAAACCCTAAACCCTTAAACCTTGCACCTTTTCAAACCAAATAATCACCTTTGGATGTGTTAGAGTTTGCAAAAATGTTGGTAAAAACACGTGTGCAATGGTGTTATCTACAATGAATGGTTGGGACAATACACAACCCTTGATTCAAATATTACAATGACAAAAAAAGGTGAGAGTTACATTGGTATCAATCTAGTAGACAATTTGGCATTTGATAAGTTCATAACTAAATTGATAGTTGACAATTGAAGGTTGACATCTCAATTATTAATACGTCAATAAGGAATAAATTGATTGATGTGATCAAGTCAACTTTTGGCCAATCAATTGGATAACATTTCAACAAATGGCAAGTCAATGTGACACCAACTTGATTAATCAATTAGAAAAACAATTACTATAACCATCATTGACATTTGAAGAACAATGTTTTTGAAATTAACAAGGTTCAAAATTGTAGATAGAGATGGTGTGAAGCTAGGAGAGGGACTTGGAGAGAGGAAGTATGGGGAAATTCTTGAACATCACACAATATTGTAAAGCTTCCTAAGGAAATACATATACTTATGTTTATGAAGATGGTGGGTGTGTTGGCAATTTGTGTATGTGCATGAACTAGTAGAAAAGCATATATGTTTGGTATGAAATGAGAGAATGATCTACTTGAGGAAGTGTAATGTAAAAATTAAACCAATGAATGTATGTAATAAAATTGCAAAAATAAATGTGACTCATTAATCACTAACATAAGGTTTTTCAAAAATAATGCCTATTGTTTTGTTTATCTCAAATATGTTGTATTTGAGATAATGGTGATGGGCAAGAACCTAATAGGACTACATAATTAAAGGGAAATAAATGTGAACATTGTTAACACCCTCAAAGCTCCCCCAATAATGGGAATTAATTTTATTTATTTATTCTTTATTTAGTTGTGTCGGGGGTTTTTGTGAGCTTTTGATTAAGCATTGTCATGTGAACTTGGGTGAGGTTTTGATTAAATAAGGGCTAGCATTGGCTTCTCCAATAGTTAAACCTGCTTGCTTGCAATTAGGAATGCACCACTAAAGGTGGTTGGGATAACATCTCAATAATAGGTAAATAAATGCTTTGATTTTGGTTAAATTTTTTACCATGGATTATTAAACTTGTATACTTTGAAACCAATGGCTAGTTTTGTAATCCCATTCATGGACGAGTATATTTAATCATATTTCAAACTGAGGCTTTGAGTATAAGGACAATGAGTGTAGAAAGGGATTTGGCTCTTAAGGCTTAATATCATGATTTGGATTTATAGATGTCTTTTAGAAATCAAGTTTTTTCTTCCCACAACCACTTTTCCTTGACACTTTTACTTAAGAAAAAAGGGAATATTATTTACATCCTCATTAGGAATATTCAAAACAACAATGGGGTGAATTCATGGACACACTTGGAAACTTTGGGAACTTAACCTTAGGAAAAATTGCAATGGCATTCAAAATTTGTCATGTGATTAATGGTGACATTGCAATTGTAACTTTGCAATTTTCTGATGAGCTTGTGAATCAAGCTTGCTATCAAAATTGAAGGGAATTCATTATGATTGATTAAGCATTATCCTTATGTAATACAACTTACTAACCCCAAATTTTGTGCCAAAAGCTAATATAATACATTGCCTCTTAATTCATAGAGTTTATTACTCGATGTATTTTAAGTTAAAGCGAGTGTTGTTAGAACATTTCCACCTCAATATCTCTCATAGGCATCTTCATATTAACTTAACTAACATGGTGGCATAAAAACTCATGTTGCCTCGCAAATCGGTCATTATGACAAGGTAATTATATTCAACCTTTTCAAATAAATTCATTGCTTTTAATTTGCTAAGATTTTTGAGTGGCCTAGTTGTAAAGCGATAAACAGTACATAATATTTTTATTTTTAAAAAAAAAAAATTTAAAAATTATGAGTTAGAAAAAAAAATGATATTGAAACAACCCAGTGCATGCCCATTTCATATAACAAGGAGCATCAACTCAAGCAACTTGTCTTTTTAAGTGTTGTGGGCACCACCACCTCTGCTTCAATCTGGTGCTATTGTCCCAGAGATCTTTGTCTCTATAGATGGATCATAAGGTCTAGTAGAGAGTATAGTTAGTAGCTAACCTCTTGATTGTGTAGTCAGGGTGGATGAGTGGAGAGAACACATACATGGTTTTGAAGTAAAAGGGTGTAAGGGAAGGAAGGGGGAGGTTTTAGAGAGGGTTATGTTGTTTGAAGGCATAGTAGGGCAACTAAGGCATGTAACATTTAAGTGTACGAAGAGGGGCAGGTTCAAAAACTTTAGACGGGCTGGTCCAACTTTTGGAATGGGATTGTTTTGGTCGAATGTCAATTGTGGGTGAAAGGCATGGGCAATTAGGGTTATCATTGCCAGAGTTCCCAAGCCCCAAGTTAAGATTATTCAATTTTAATAATTGTAATAGTAGTATAATCTGGTTTCAATTTTTTGAACAACCCAATACGGTCGTTGATCTTGGGTACTTAGTAAAAAAATTCATACCTGCCCAGCTTGATCCTGGTATTGGGTCCTCTTCAAAACTTTCATAAAAGTTGGGTCCTAGTATTGGGTCCTTTGGAAAACTTTCATACAAGTCTGGTCCCAGTATTGGGTCCTTTGGAAAACTTTCATACAAGTCTGGTCCTAGTGTGGGGTCCTTTGGAAAACTTTCGTACAAGTCTGGTCCTAGTGTGGGGTCCTTTGGAAAACTTTCATACAAGTCTGGTCCTAGTTAATATAATTTCCCATGTTTTTTTGAGAAGGAAAATAAAGAATAGAAAATTCCTTTATATCATGGGGAAATAAATGGTGACCAATTATAGAGTCTTTGTTCCCCTCACCAAATTGCAAAGCACCAAATGAAAGGAACACAAAGGAAATTGCCATAATTTAAGAAAATCATGGAAATAGGTATGTATGTATGTATGTATGTATTCATTCATTCATTCATGGATTTTATTTATTTTTTAATGAAAAGGTTGCAGCAACTACTCTACAACTGTCATTCACTCTTTTAAATAATAATAATAATAATAATAATAATAATAATAATAATAATAATTTGGCACTTATTTTTGAAATATGTAATCATCATCAACCCACCCATAAAACCAAACTATTGGATTGCCGGTGATCACCACATGATCAATCTCTATTGTATCTACTACAATGCCCGGAGTTAGATAGCCGTTATATATTCTGGTTATATTTCTGGCTACCTATTGGAACTTAATATAGAACCTGGAAAATTTGAAAAAATAAAAATAAATAAAAATAAATTTTGCTTTTCAAAAATTGGCAACTAGAAAGAAAATCCCAAAAAAAAATTAAAAAAATCACCCAACCCTTACTAGTTAGAAATACTCCCTTGAACTAATGTGCATACCATACCTAGTACCTGCCTACCTACAACTGATGTTTAGCACTTTGCCAAATTTTTTTTTAAGAAAATATTTTATTTATTCTAAAAAATGAGGTTTGGCAAGTTCCAATCAAAAAAATTCAGAATTTCCATAGTTGAGGAATAAGGTATGCAAAATGCCTTTTGTGTTGTGCATTTGTAATAATAATAATAATAATAATAATAACCCAATTAATGGTATTCTTCCATGTTCAACAATTTTGACAAATATCAATTTTTAAAAAATCTTTTTGGACTAGATCTTTTCTGCTTCACTCCAATACCAAATAAAATAAAATAAATATATTTATAATAAAAAATATAAAAATAACACACACACACACACAGTATATTATTGCTTGGGACCCAACAACCAAATAGATTGCAACCAGACAAGGAAGAGCATTAATAATATAGGCTATTACCATTGGCCATAACCCTTGGTGTGGAATATTCTCAATAGCCAACAGCTCTTGGACCCTTGGTAATGAGAATATTCCATTCCTAGGGGTTACATAGTTTTGGGCTTGAGTGAATATTCTTCTTTTGCGAATGGATAAGAGATCCCGGAGCATTTGGGAATATTCCTTCGTAACCAATAAAAATGTTAGACCTTGTTATGGGGGTGGGTAGACAACCTCCAAAATGTATCTATTAGGGAAGTTTGCTTGTTTGTTTGTTTTGTTTTGTTTTGTTTGTCGTGTTGAGATCTCGAGAAACCATGGCACCCCCACAATGTTGCACTCGTGGTGATACGTTTCGAATGCCCTCAATGAGTGAGTAGGGGTGCATTTGAGGTGGTTATGTGATGTTTTAGACCTATGCTCTAAGTGTTATTTGAATATTGAACAATATTTGTCAAAGAAAAAATTCAATAAAATCAAACCTAAAGAAATTAGGGAAATTGGAAAGCCCGCGCCCTTGATGAGTGGGATTTCTTGGAGGTAATTTCAGCACCCTAACTCTTATGTGAGGGGGAGATAGTAAATTTGAGTAATTTTTGGTTGCTAGAAATTCATTTAAATTTCTTTTTTTTTTTTTTTTTTCACACACAATTAGGTTGTATTGGTCTTGTTCACACTTGGTGCAATTACATGATCTCGTTCACACTATAGTTTATGGAATAGCAAAATGGTTTTTTTTTTCCCTTTGGACATAACTTGTGATATGGACTATTCCCATAGTAACCAAGGGTCCAAAGACTGTCATTAAAAGAATATTCTTGTGTTGAAGGGGGGGGGGCCAAAAAAAGACCATGCTTTTGAGAATATTCCTTTTAAACAAGAATATTCTTGTGTTGAAGGGGGGGCAATATGGGAATATTCCCTCCTAATGAATCAAGGGGACATGGCTAGTTATGAGAATATTCCATAGATCAACTAGTAATGGGCAATTGTAATAGGGAGCCTTTTGGTCATTCCATAAGAACATGTCCAAAAAACATTTAGTGTATTTGGAGGTTGTGACACAAATCTTTAAGTCTTTTGATTGCTCACTAATACCCACAAAGTTCATAGTGAGGGGGGGGGGATTAGGGTTTAGGGTTTAGGCCTAGTCCAAGCCTTTGAACACTAAACTCGGACTGGGTGCCACCATGCTGCCCAAGGGAGGGGCACCCAAAGGATCCGAGAGGGGGGGAAGGGAACTGACATGCACTATTTTTCACTAAGTCTTGCTTTATGTTTCGTGAAGCAACAACAAAAGCTCATTTGCCAAGCTTTTATGGAACTAATTTAAGTTGCTGAGAAACACCCGACCTAAAAGAAACCCTATATTTGTAGTAGTAGTGTAAGTCCACTGAAAAAGGGGTTCAAGGATTAACTCAAATTAGGGTTGAGTTTTTTTTAGGACCTTTGGTGGGGTAGTGTATAAACTTCATGGAAAATTTAATGGATTTTAAAGCCCAAAAATAGGGTTTTGCTAGGACCCAAGAGTGTGAAATCAACTGAAACTTGTTTAGAGTATAAAAAACCAAATTTAGGGTTTGTTTGTTTGTTCTTCTAGGCATTTGGGGTAGTGTGAACTCACTCCATTGGAAAACTTAAAGGAATTAGCCTAAAATATAGGGTTTTTTACTATTTAACCAACTCTCTCCACTCCCCCATCCCACCTCCTTCCCCCCCTCCCCCCCCCACCAATTTTTCCATGTCACTAAAGGATTGCAAGAATAGGTAGGTGCCACAAACATGGGCATATCAAACACCCACTTGGGCATATTTCTTCTATGGGACTATGTAAGTGGAGTGGCTCTTTAACTCTTCCCACTATTTATTATTTCTCTTCTCTCACCCACACTATCTTTCAGGAAAAGACTTTTTGTGGGGGGATCCATTGCACAAATAGACTAGTTCAAAGTAAAATTGTAGGAGTTGGGTACAAAAGAGTAGTACTTGTGACTACTATTTCAAACCTTTTAGGGTGATTAGGGTTTAGGTGTACCCTAGTATTTTTTTGATTCTACTGGCTCTAAATTATTTTTGTTTCTAGTTGACAAACTCATTTCATTTGACAGAGATGTATTTATTGATCTTCTTGAAGCTTTCACACAAGGAATGAGGGTACTATTGTATTTGATTCCACTAAAAGGTGGGAACCACCTTATTATGATGATAGTATAAAATTTAAAAGAGATTTTTCAGTATTTAGATTACATCCTCCAAATGGCATTGTATAGGTATACATATAAACCCTAAACCTGGGTTCATTTTTTCAATTTTTTTGATACCATCATGTATTTGGAAAGTTTTACCAAAAATTAGCAAAAAAATTTAATTGATACTAAGGAGAAGAAAAAAAACTCCAATTTTTGGTTTTAGAAACAACAAAATCTGTCAAGAAAGAAAAAAAAAAAAAAAAAAAAATTATTTTATATAAATTATTTCTTTAAAAAATTTTTACTCACCACAAAAAAAATAAAAAAAAAAAAAT